>Ga0209698_10002399_pt1 | contig 21261 bp, 26 predicted proteins | sample LitLauG_LLR_2012_FD_187203 | JGI IMG/M metagenome (GOLD analysis project Ga0209698, IMG submission 187203) | Freshwater sediment microbial communities from Pennsylvania, USA - Little Laurel Run_MetaG_LLR_2012 (SPAdes) (version 2) | ecosystem: Environmental > Aquatic > Freshwater > Creek >...
GACGGGGAAAGGGCGACCGGGGCCGGCCCGGACGACGGCCGCACGACCGGGACCGCCGCGGGCGGAACCCCCGGGCGCCCCGGCTTGGAGCCGGGGGACGCCACGCCGCTGTCGGGCATCATCCGGTCCAGCGAAGCCGCGTTCGACGCCGCCCTCGACGCCCGCGACGTCGAGGGCGCGGTCGCTGCGTTGCTCGGCCTCGACGATGTGCTGGCTGAGTGGGCGAGCGACCCGACCCAGTCCGACGAGCAGGACCGGGGGCGTGCGGCGCGGCGGCGCATGATCGCGCGGCTGGGCGGCGCGGCCGAGCGCGGTGCGCGGGACCCGGCCGAGGCCATCGGCCCGTTCGTCGAGAGCCTGTTGGCCGAGCGGGCCGATGCCCGCGCCAGCCGCCGCTTCGCCCACGCGGACCGCATCCGCGACGCCCTGATCAGCCACGGCATCGAGGTGCGGGACACGGCCGCAGGCAGTGAGTGGCACCTCCTCGACAGGGCCTGACCGGCGGTGAGCGGGGACAGCCGGGAGCCTCGCAGCGGCTGATATCGTGTCGCTCGCTCCCGAGAGGCCTCCTCCGGGATCCGGCCCCCATCGTCTAGCGGCCCAGGACACCGCCCTTTCAAGGCGGCAGCACGGGTTCGAATCCCGTTGGGGGTGCGGGCAACGCCCTGTCGTGCAGCGGCTGGTGGACCCGAGTTGGGTGCTGACCCACGATCTGGACGTCACCGGACCGACGGTCGCCAACGCACGGCCCGCGCTGGTGGTGCGCGCCGTGGCCCGACCGAACCGGGTGCGCAGCGGCTCGCCGCAGGACCTCGCCGCCGAGCGCGAACTCATCGTCGACGCCGAACGAGGCTTCCTGCACCGCGACACCGCGCTCTTCGACGGTGTCGCCTACGACGTCATGGAATGGACGGAGCTCACCCTGGACCCGCCGCTCGACGACGCGACGTTCGCCATCGACATCCCAGCCGGCTTCGAGGTCATCGACGGCCGCGACCAGGAACGACAGTTCTTGCACCGACCGCCGTCAAGACGGTGGTGGCAACGTGCGTAGCGCGCTATCGACGATCCGCTATAGCGGGTCCATGGGCGCTGTTTGACCCGGGTTGCTCCTCCACGACGCTCGTCGCCGCGCCGGCCTGTCCCAAGTCGAGCTGGGCCGGCGCGCCGGGTTGACCCAGAGCGTCGTCAGCGCCTACGAATCCGGGGCACGCCAGCCGTCGCTCCCGACGCTGCAACGATTGGTGGCCGCGGCGGGGTTCGACCTCGACGTACAGGTCTGCGAACGGCCGGCGTCCACCAGCCTGGCGGGGCCGATCGGCACGCGCCTCTCGCGCCATCGCCTCCAGGTTCTCGACATCGCCACCGCACACGGGCTCACCAACCTCCGGGTCTTCGGCAGCGTCGCCCGAGGAGACGACACCATCGACAGCGACATCGACCTGCTCGTCGACGTGCCAGAAGGCATCGGCCTGATTGGCTTGGCCCGCTGCCAACGCGACCTCGTAGCGCTCCTCGGCGCGCCCGTGGACCTGGTCCTCGCCGACGACTTCAAAGCCGGCATGACCGCCGCCGCGCTCGCCGAGGCCCGGCCACTGTGAGCCGCCACGACCCTCAACGCCTCGACGACGTCCTCGCCTGCCATCGGCGCCATCAGGGCCCACCTCACTTGCGGCGACCTCAGCGACGGGCTGGTCTACGACGCCGTGCCCGAGCACACCGGACGCCGCCCCCCGGATGATCGGAGGCGAACGTCGTAGACGTTGTGCTACGATGCATACATGTCCGTGAACGTGTCCGTGCGACTTGACGACGGCTTGGCTGAACGCCTCCGGCTGCGAGCAAGGGCGGCGGGCGAGACGCTGTCGGACCGCCTCCGCCGCTACGCCGAGGAAGGCACCCGGCGCGACGAGCATCCCCTGATCACTTTCCGCGACGGCCCCACCGGCCGACGCGCCGGGCTCGTGGCTGGCCCCGATGTGTGGGAGGTGGCCATGTGGTTCGAGGACCTCTCCACCGAGCCCGATCCGCTCGCCGCGCTCGTCGAGGAATCGGCCCTGCCTCGGGCGCAGATCGACGCCGCCTTGCGGTACTGGGCGGCGTATCCCGATGAGATCGATGCCCGCATCGAGTTGCACCGCCAGGAGACGGCCGCCGCGTCGAGATCGTGAAGCTGCTGCTCGACGAGATGTACCCGCCGGCGCTGGCTCAGGCGTTGCGGTCTGCGGGCATCGATGTGGTCACCGTCGCCGAGGCCGGCCTCGCCGGCCGGTCCGATCCCGAGGTGCTCGCAGCTGCCATCAACGACGGCTCCGTGCTGCTCACCGAGAACGTCGCCGACTTCGCCCGGCTCGCCAACGAGCACCTGGCCGGAGGCGGGCACCATCCAGGCGTGCTGATCGCCCTGTCCAGCCGGTTCTCACGCCGTCCGCACCGCATCAACGCCATCGCCGCCGCCGTACATGCTGCCGCCAATGAGCGTCTCGGCGACCGCCTCGTCTACCTCGAACAGCCACCCCCGCCACACGATCGCAACAAGCCGACGCAGCATCCCTGACCGGCCGATTGATCGGCCGGTTGTTGGCGGTCATGATCGGTAGGCAGTAAATGCCGGACGCCTCACACGCTCCCTGAGCAGCCATTTCGTGTCTAGATCCCTGGTAGACGACCTTGCTCATTCGCACTTTCAAGGCGGCAGCACGGGTTTGAATCCCGTTGGGGGCTTACGGATGTCCTGATCAGATCCTCACCTGGCCCCACGAACCGGAGCGAGCCGCGGCGCCGTAAAAGCGTGGCCGACGGAGGCCCCTACGTGATCAGCAAATCCCGCCGCCTACACCTCTATGGCCCGCCGTCCGCCGCAGGCACCCGGCCGCTCCGCTGATCGCGTCCTGGAAACCCAGGCCGGCTCCTGTCGACGCACCCAACCGACCGTCGACCGTGTAGAACCGCCGGGCTTCGTCGCCCTGTGGTCAGCTGGCGGCGCGGGACTCGAGGTTGGCCTTGAGTCGTGACAGGTTGCGGGGCATCTCCTTGCTGGCTTCGCGCCGTACGAGGAGGGGTACCAGCAGCTTTCCGATGCCGCGCCCTTCGAAGTCGATGCTGATGGTGAGCGCGGCACGGCGGGGGTCGTCGAGGGCGCCTACGGTGACGTCGACGAGGGCGCGGATGGGCCCGTCGATCCCGCGGACGCCCCAGGTCCGTGGCGGGTCGATGTGGGTGATCTCGGAGATCACGGGCCGCTGGGCGAACCCGATCCGTCGCGTCGTGCGGCAGATGGCGCCGACCCCGTGCGGGCCGTCGCCGTCCATGTGACCGCTGGTGACGTTCTCCTGCCATTCGCCGAAGTGAGCCGGGTCGGTCACGTAGGAGAACACGGCCTGGGGCGGGCAGGCGACCTCAATGGACGCGGTGATGGGCGCCATCTCAGGCCGCCTCGTCGACCACGGCTGCATACCGCCGCAGGTACAGCGGCCAGCCATCGTCTCCGGCCACGCCCGCTCCGACGCCCTCCCAACCCTCGCCGTGTCGGTCGAGGTGGCGGTGCTCGATGTCGACCCGGGTCCGCTGGGGTGTCTCGGCGGCAAAGCGCACCTCCCACTCGCTGGCGCGGGCCGGGTTGGCTTCGAGCTGCCACTGCGGGCTGATGTCCCAGCTGAGCACGACGCGATGGGGCGGCTCGAAGGCGAGCACCCGTGCCCATCGGCACACGCTGCCATCGACGCCGCGGTCATAGAGCACGCCGCCGACGCGCGGTTCGAACACGGTCTCGGCGATCTCTACGCCGAGGATGTTGTGCTCGGGCGGCTTGAACTGACCGAACTGTTCGGTGAAGACCCGGAACGCTCGCTCGATCGGAGCGTCCACGACGATCGAGGCCTGGACGGTGGTCGTTGGCGTGCTGTTGCTCACTGGTTCTCCTTCGTTGTGTCTTCCACGACCTGCTTGAACCCGACCAGCGTCTGGTTCCAGTACCGGTCGAGCTCGGCTCGCAAGGCCGCCAACCCGTCCTGGTCGACCTGGTAGACGCGTTGCTTGCCGGCCCGGTGGTCCACGACCAGCCCGGCGTCTTTGAGCACCCGGAGGTGCTGGGAGACCGCTGGGCGGCTGACTGGGAACTCGCGGGCCAGCTCGCCGACGGCGCGGGGACGCTCGACAAGGCACTCGAAGATCGCCCTCCGGGTCGGGTCGCCCAGCGCCGTCCACATCGCGGTCCCGTAAGCTGCCACTGACAGGTAAACGTAGACTTACCGGAGCGCGTCGGTCAAGTAGAGCGCTCCCGAGGAGCGACGCCGGTCGGACTGCACATGGCGCTCACCGGCGCCAACGAGCACCGGGTCCGGCACACGGCGACCATCGTTGCCGCGGGTCCGTATCAGGGCCGCTTGATCTCAGGCCAGTAGCCCGGGCTTCATACCCTGTTCACGCAAGGCCGAATTCACTGGGCGCCGCGCTGCTTCGGCGGGCAGACTTGGTCGCTGTAGGAGCAAAAGACGCAGCAGTCCCCCTCACGCGGGCTGAGCACCTCACCGCAACCGGAGCACCGGTAGAGGTGCTGGCAGGCGTCTTCTGGCATCACCTCAGGACTTCTCGTCCCACACCAGGGACAGCGAATCACCGCTTCCAGGACGGGCATCGTCTCCAGCGTAAGCTCGGCTCGAGGAGGGCGCTGAGCGGTATCAGGGCCTTGCCGGCGGGTGTGAGCGGCGGGACTGTTTGATTCTGAGCGGCCCGTTCGGCGACGGTGGTCGGTGACGCGGTGGGCGTTGTGGTGGTGGTGAGCGACGAGGATGACGCGTGCCTGGTATTCCTGGCGGCGCCGGGCCAGGTCCGAGAGGGAGATCGTCTCTCCTGTCCGCCCTGCTGTCCCTCCGTTCAGCCTGGGCGGTCCTGCCCCGCCATCGACGAACTGTCGGCCTGCTGTTGGCGAGGTGTGGTCGAGGGCAGAATGTGAGGCGTGCAAACGGACAAGGCGCCCGTGGCGCCATCACCACTCTGGATCTTCGCTTTGTTTCTGGGGCTCGTTGAGGTGGTGGTCACCGTTAGCGCGGTCAACATGAAGGGACTTGGCCAGGGCGAGGTGATTGCTTCTGGCCTTGTACTTGCCGTCGGGCTGTTCGCGACTTTCGTGTGGCTTCTGGTCAAACACAAGGGCATCTTGTACAGCCCTGAGCAGTTTCGCGGAGTTGACATCGAGGCGTACATGACTGGCCTCAACGACTCAGCTCGCGATCGAGAAACTGTCCTGGTGACAGCGGTAGCTGAGGCCATCGCCGTCTCGGTGGTCGAGAAGCTTGGTACTCGTGGTGCTTTCGACGCGAAGGCACTCGGAGAGGAAATCGGCGCCGATGTCAGGCGCCGTGTAAGCAAGAGCAGTGTGGTCGTCGACGTCACGCCCATCGATCCCGGCAAGGGTGTCCTGGAGATTCCGGTGACATCTGACACCACAGTCGACTCCCTACTCGATTCGATCTACTTTGCCATTCGTCCGGCGTTCCAGCCACGGACGTATAACAAGGAGTGGGTACTGCTGGACGACAACCTCAAATCCCTGACCGAGATGGGGACGGAGTGGGCGAAGAGCCAGGGAATGCCTCGCGACTCACGGCGCCTTGAGGTCGCCGGTATCGGACCAGGCTCGAGACTGACGCTTGAACGCAAAGTTCCGACTGCGGCCAGACCATCCCAACGCCCCACCGGCGGGAGATCTGGTCGACGACTGCCAGACGAAGCCTGGCGAGAAGGACTTCGTCAACTCGTCTTCGCGGTCACGAAGGACGTCGAGGGCCACGGCTGGAAGGCGCTTCCCGTGAAGGGTCCTCACCGTCCGCGTCTCATCGCAACGGATGGCCAGTCGAACTTCGGGCTCTACGCGATGTCCGGAGAGCCTCTCGTCGGTTGGGTCGATCGAGCCATCGAGGCATGCGCCGCTGCAGCCCAGGAGCAGAGGCTAGATGTCGAACCCGCGCTAGTCCTCGATGCCGAGCCCACCGAGGCCGTCGCCTCCGAAGCGGATGCTCGGGGTGTGCGCATCATCCGGTACGACGGCCAAGAGTTCACTCACGCCCCATGGTCCTGATGTGATGAAGGAGCGCAGCGCTGTGCTGATGGGTGGGGGGTCGTGTGATCCGAGGGACGGCAGCTTCGGCGTGGGTCGACGGGTTGGGGACCGTGGCGCGCCGACATGAGGCCCGGGCCGGATCGTACCGTCGTTCGGCTGGGAGCGTCAAAGGGTGGGGCGGTGGCATCGTCTACCGGTCGATGGACGGCCCGCCCTGCCGTACCGGCGGCGCCGGCCGGGTGGGGGGCCGTTGTGGTGGCGGCCGGGCTGGGTTTGCCCGCACCCGAGATCCCCGCCACGTAGATCAGCGCCATGGCCGCTTGCGATGTATGCGGGGGCGGGCTGGTGTCGCTGCCTTCCTGTGCATGACTGCCGGTCAACAACATTGACGTCGTGGCGGAGGCGTCCGATGTTCGAGGTCAGACGGTCACGGTGACGGCTGCCGGCAAGAACACCTCATGAGCCGCATGAAACGTCACCTGCGGCTCAGCGCTCACCCCGACCTTGACCAGCGCTGGACCCAGCCGCTGCTGACCGAAGCGGCCGAACGCCTCCTCGGTCTCCCAGGCATCCATGTTGTGGTTGTCAGGGCCCTCCCACCAGCTGAGATGGGCCATACCACCGTCGGGTGCCTGATCCAACCACCCGCACTCTGCTCGAACAGCGTCATACTGCTCGCGCGTAACCCCTGCAAGCACGACATGCGCGATCACTGCCATCTGCCCACCTCCCAGCCCGATCCGAGGCCAGACCCGTTTCGCCGGCCGCTTGCCGGTCATTCGTACCAGGTGGCAGTGGCGGATCACGAGCTGAAGGCCGCCAAGGCCGCGAAGGTCGCCCATCGGCATCACGGACGCGGACTTGCCGATCCTCGCCGGTCAGCCGACCAGGGGGCGAACCCACAGGAGCCCCCGGTGATCCCCCCGGGCCTCCGACGACGAACAGGTGCCAGGTGCCCGAATCGAGCACCTGGCCAGAGGAGGATGAAGTGGGCCAGGCCCGAGAGACCGTTGAGAAATTCTTCGCGCTGTTTGCCGCAGGCAGGATCACCGACGCCACCGAGCTCTTCGATCCGTCCTGCATCACCTTGATGCCGACAGGCGCGCTGAGCCAGGCTGAACATGAGGGAATGGGGCATGCGTTCAAGGCAGGCTTGCCCGACTCGTACATGGCCGTGGATCGGATGGTCGAGTCAGGACACGAGGTTGTGGTTCTCGGCCACTTCAGGGGCACTCATTTGAGCGACCTCCAGGCGCCAGGTGGAACCATCCCGGCGGCGGGCAGATCGCTGAACCTGCGGTTCATGGATTACTTCAAGGTCGATGCCGGCAAGATCGTCGACCATCAAACCATCTTCGATCAGGTGGAGATGCTCACGCAGCTCGGAGCAATGCCTGGCGCCTAGCACGGGCATTTGCTCCGTCGTTGTCGCGTCTTGGCGGCGGAGGTGGCGACCGCCTCCCTGCCATCGGCGCTGGTGCGCTCGAGGTGCAGTGGCGCCTGGTCGTGGGGGCCGCGCCAGTCGTGCCGGCTCCCGTCGCGGGGACGGCGTCGGCCGCGGCGATGCCGGCGTGGACCGCCTTGCCGGTCGTCGCGCTGTGGTTGTGCAGCTCCAGGGCGTCCTGGGCAGAGCGGAGGACCTCGTCGGACTTGGCCAGGTAGGCCGCCGCCTCTGCACGCGACGCGGACTGCGTCTTGCCCGAGCGGCGGGGGTCACCCCGCGGTACCTGCGGCGAGGAGCGGGGCGCCGGCAAAGACGATGCCCTCGGCGACGGTGGTGGACCACAGCGAAGGTCGACGCCGGGTGAGGAGCTGAGGGAGCTCGTCGGCAGAGACCTCGACCCGGTTGACCGGGTTGCCCAGCGTTCGGGTGGCCGGGTCGACCCGCCCGCCCAGTGTGTCGGTCCAACCATCGTCGCCGGATCCGAGCCCCGCCGGTCGGACGGCGAGCACATCTCCGGCAGATGACGACGCAGGTCGAACACCCCCGCCAGCTCCTCCTCGGCGATGCCCGTTTCGGTTAGCCGGTAGCCCCGAACCCGCTCCGCAGGCATCCCATACCTCCGTTCGCATGCCCCTCTATGGCCAGCTGGGCGCGTCGGGTGGATGCCCATGGCGCCGCGACGTGGTTTGTCGTAGCCTCGGCGCATGGGGCTCGGCGACGAGAAGTATGTGCTGCTTACGACGTTCAAGCGGGACGGAACGCCGGTGTCGACGCCGGTGTGGTCCATTCCGCTCGGCGGGACGGAGATCGGGTTCTGGACGAGTTCTGGTTCGGGCAAAGCCAAGCGACTCGCGCACACCGACCGCGTCACTGTTCAAGCATGCAACGTCCGCGGCAACCCGAAGCCGGGTACCGAACCGATCGAGGCCCTGGCGCGGCTCGTGTCTGGCGACGAGATGGGTGAGATCCGACGCCGGATCACCGAGAAGTACGGGCTGATGACCAAGGTCACCAGGGCCCTCGGCACGGTCGTGGGTGCTGTCCGGCGAAAGCGCATCCCGTACGGCGACCGCGGCGTGATCGTGTCTCTTCCCGGCTGAGCCGGGCAGGCCGGCCAGTCGTCGTCCGAGGACGACGTTCGGGCGCTCCGAGGGTCGAGGCCGAGACCGTGATGTGAGCGCTGGTCACCAACGACAGAGACGCGCCGACGAACACCGTTCGCGCCCGCCGACGGTCGACGTTCCAGGCTCCACGATCACGTCGCTGTGACGAGCCCCGCTGGAACGCCCGAGCACGCCCACGTCGCCGAGGCTTCCACTCCGAGCGGCACTGCACCTGGACCAGGATCGGCTTGACACGCGGAGGAATGGCGGCGGCGGGGCGCCGACGCCAGCAACGTCTCGGGCGTAGGTTTGGAACACGATCCCAGGAGGGGTGCGAGAGCGATGGCCCGTGGGGCCGGGCGGCAAGGGAGCTTCGCGCTCCTCGGCTTCCGTAAGGACCATGTCGCGACGATCGACGGCGGCGTCGCCGCCCGGTACATGGGCATGCCGGACATGAAGGCGCAGCACATCACCCTCATCCTCGAGGGATCCGAGCCCCGCTTCGAGATCCAGTTGCTCGAGTTCGATCCGACCCCGGAGGAGGAGCCCGGTGCGCGCCCCTCCAACCGGCGGCGGCGGGGCTACAACCACCTCGCGCGCCGCGTGGACGACATCCGGGCGGTCACCGCCCATCTGGTGGCCAACGGGGTCACCATGCTCAGCGACGAGATGGACTACATCAGCCGCCGGCTCCGGTTCTTCGAGGGGCCCGAGGGGATCACCCTCGAGCTGGTGGAGTGGGTCGAGGGCTGAGCCAGCGGGGTTGAGGCCGGGTTGGGCGGCCCGCCTTGGGCGCCCGATGACCGCCGCGGCCTGGGACACCGCGCTGGGTCGCGGGACGGCCGCTCCGCGAGGCGCCGTCAACTGAGCAGAACGGCACTTCCCGGCCACGCGCCGAAGGCTCACACTGGGAGCACGAGACGTGTCAACACGTCGGGAGGAGGAGCGAGATGGTTCGGACCGACTGGATCGGCGGCCACCCCGTCCGGGTCGAAGGGGAGCTCGACCCACAGCTGAGCCGGTGGCTGTGGCTGGTGAAGTGGCTGCTGCTCATCCCCCACCTGGTCGTGCTGGTGTTCCTGTGGATCGCGTTCTTGGTCCTCACCGTGGTCGCGTTCTTCGCGATCCTGGTCACGGGCCGGTACCCGCGGGGCATCTTCGACTTCAACCTCGGCGTGCTGCGCTGGACGTGGCGGGTCGCGTTCTACTCCTACAGCGCGCTCGGGACGGACCGGTATCCGCCCTTCACGCTGGCGCCGGTCGCTGACTACCCGGCGCGCCTGGACGTCGCCTACCCCGAACACCTCTCGCGCGGCCTCGTGCTCGTGAAGTGGTGGCTGCTCGCCATCCCCCACCTCCTCGTCGTCGGGATCTTCGTGGGTGGGTGGGGTTCTGGAGCGAACCTGGTCGGGCTGCTCGTACTGATCGCTGCGGTGGTGCTCCTGTTCACCACCCGGTATCCACGCGACATCTTCGACCTGGTCATGGGCATGAACCGCTGGGCCCTGCGGGTGCTCGCCTACGTCGCGCTGATGCGCGACGAGTACCCGCCGTTCCGTCTCGACATGGGCCCCCGCGAGGCTCCCGCTGGTGCAGAGCCGCCCGCGGCTGTCTGAGCGGCGTCCTCCGCTGCCCCGGTCACACCGAAGGGTCAGCGGAACTCCGGCAGGACGTGGCGGCCCATCAGCTCGATGGTCTGCATCACCTTGTCGTGCGGGATCTTGTACGGGTTGACGAGGCAGAGGAGCAGGTCCGCGCCGGTGGCCTCGTACGCCTTGACCGTCTCGACGACCTCGTCCGGCGTCCCGCAGATGCACGCCTTCGACGCGGCCAGCGCCTCGATGCTGATCTGGTCGAGGTAGGGCTCGCGCTCGACGGCGCCCCGCAGGTACTCGTAGGTGCCGTACTCGCCGGCTTTCATCTCGTCGAGCCACTTCGGGACGCTCCCCACCAGCTGCGCCGACCGGCGCGGGTACCACTCGAAGGACTCACGGGAGACCTCGATCGACTCCTCTCGGGTCGGCGCACAGTTGACCATGGTGAAGCAGGCCGCACGCCCGTTGACCGTCTTGCCGAGCGGGCTCGTGCAGGCGGCCAACCCCTCCCGGTAGATGCCGATGCGGCGGGCCAACTCCTCGGGTGGCGTCCCGACCGAGAACGACAGCAGCCCCAGCCCGAGCTCGCCCATCATGCGGTGGCCGGGCTCGCTGCCGGTCGCGCCCCAGACCGGCGGGTGCGGGTCCTGGATGGGCTTTGGGAGCACCCGGCGCCGCGGCATCGACCACCACGTGCCCGAGAACTCGTACTCGTCGTTGGTCCAGCACCCGATGATGTGCTCCACCGCCTCGCGCCACATCGAGCGGGTGTCGTCGGGGTGGACCCCGAAGCCTTCCATCTCGTCGCGCGTGGAGGAGCGCCCCGTGCCGAACTCGACCCGACCACGGCTGATCAGATCGAGCACCGCGGCTGACTCGGCCGAGCGGACCGGGTGGTTGTAGGGGCGGGGCCCGAGCCGCACGCCGTAGCCGATGCGGATGCGCTCCGTCAGCGCCGCGATGGCGCCATAGAGCACCTCAGGGTTCGAGCAATGCGAGTACTCCTCCAGGAAATGGTGCTCGACGGTCCAGAAGGCGTGCCAGCCCGCCTCCTCGGCGGCGACGACCTGCTCGATGGTGTTGTGGTACGCGTCGAGCTCAGAGGTCCGGGTCCACGGCCGCGCAACGGGGATCTCGTAGAAGAGGGCGAACTCCATGCGCCGACGCTACGCCCTCGGGCCGGAGCGTGCTCCGCCGGTCACAGAAGCCCGATGAGGGCGTTGTGGCGGTCGAGGGCGCGTGGGGTATCCGCGTCCCCGGGTTGGCTGGTTCGCGAAGCAGGGGGCGGGTCGTCAGGAGGTCGACGCGTGGGAAAGAACAACCGGCAACGCAGGGCGGAGAAGCGGCGCGGGCGGGTCCGGTCGCCAGGAGCGAACGGTCGCGACTCCACGGTCCGCCTCGGGGAGCGCGAGATCGCGGAGATCCTCGTCTTCGAAGCGGCAGAGAGTGCGGAGCACGCTGAGGGGGACCGCCTCGATGCCGCCCTCCGACGGCTCGCGGGCCTCGGGCACGGCGGCGGCAGCGGGTCCCTGGCAGGGATGACGATGACCGCCTGTCTCGTGAGGGCCCTGCGTTCGGCGTGGGAGGGCGGTTGGCAGCCAGCCGATGTGGTGCGGGCGGCGGTCAAGAGGCTTGGTCGGGTTCCGGCCGACCTGGCTCGAGAGGTCACCGCCTTCGAGGCGCTCACTTCGGCCGGGCCGGGCACCGCCGTTCCCGAGCCGTGGGCAGAGCAACTGCAGCAAGTGGCGTCCACGTCAGGAGTCGCGCCCGCGTGGGAGGATGCGGAGGCACTCCGGGTCGGCGCCACCTTGTTGGGGATGCTGATGCACCTGCCGGTCCTGCCCCATCTGCTGCGTCCACCGTCTCAGTGGGGCCGGAGGCGGCAAGGGCCATTGCGCGCGTCGGCGGCAGGGACCGTCGATGGTCGCATGCTGGACAAGGTGAGAGCATTGCTCCCCAAAGCGGAGTCGACGGACTTCGAGGAGGAGGCCAGCGCGCTGACGGCCAAGGCCCAGGAGCTGATGGCCCGCCACGCCATCGAGCAGGCCATGGTCACCGGCGACGCCGCGGGGGAGGCTCCCTGCGGGCGGCGGATCGGCATCGACGATCCCTACGCACCCGGCAAGGCGAACCTGCTCGCCGCTGTGGCGCGCGCCAACCGGTGCCGCACCGTGTGGATGGAGTCCTACGGGTTCTCCACCGTGTTCGGCTTCCCGGCGGACCTGGACGTCGTCGAACTGCTCCACACCTCCCTGCTGGTGCAAGCCACGCGGGCGATGACGGCGGCAGGCAGCGTGCGCGACTCCGCTGGCCGGTCCCGCACACGGTCGTTCCGCCAGTCGTTCCTGGTCTCGCTCTCGGGACGCATCGGCGAGCGATTGCAGGCGGCGACGACGGTTGCGACCGAAGCGGCCGGGGCGGTTCACGGTGGGGCGCTGCTTCCGGTGCTCGCGGGGCGGAACGCGGCGGTCGAGGACGCATTCGACGCGATGTTCCCTGCTCTGGTGAAGACCGACCTCCGGGCGTCCAACTGGGCCGGCTGGGTGGCCGGCAGGGTCGCCGCCGATCTGGCTCATCTCGGCCCCGAGCAGCAGGTGCTCAGCGGCATCGCGGTCTGAGCGACCCGCCGTCCGAGGGTGCCCCCGCGACGGTCTCCAGCGGATCAGGGGGGAGGCGGCGCGCGCCGAAGGCGTCGAGGACGTCGCGGGCGAGACGCCCCGTTGAGCGCGGCGGCGACGACGATGACGGCCGCGTCGCCGGCCGCGTCGAGGGCTTCGGTAGAGCGCGCCGCTCGGGACAGCACGAACCCGCCTTCGAGCAGTTCGATCACCACCATCGCCAGGTGCCTGGCCGCACGCTCATCGAGCAGGCCGCCGCCGAAGCTCGACGCTGCGGTGGCGATCCACGTCTCGAACACCTCGGCGGTCGCCTGGCGCAGCGGCTCGTTGCTGCTGGCGACCTCCAAGGCGACGGTGGCCACCGGGCACGCGTCGACGTAGTCGGTGGCCTGGAGGACCGCCGCCGCGCCATCGAAGATGTCCCGTACGCCCTGGACGGGGTCACCCGCCGCCTCGAACACCCCGAGGACCAGCTCCAGGTACATCTGGCCCGACCGGCGGATCACCGCTTCGCCGAGCTCCGTCTTGCCGCCGGGGAAGAAGTGGTAGATGGACCCGAACGGAGCGTTCGCGTTCGCCACGATCTGCTTGAGACCCGTCCCCGTGTAGCCGTAGCGCTGGAAGAGCGCCGCGGTTGCGTCAAGTATCCGCTCCTTGGTCTCAGCCAAAGTCACTCCTCGTCTTGCGGCGGACTCGCGATGATAGCTACCGTCTTCTCTAGAGCGATCTATCTAGGGAAGGGATGGGCGATGAGCGCCGTACCCGGGATCCAATGGCCCCGCTCCGCAGTCGCCACATGGGTGGCCGATGCCTCGAGCGCCAGGTTGTTGCGCGTGGCTGCGGCGTCGTACCTGGTGGCGTGGATCCTCCACACCGGTGACCACCTCCGACGCGGCGCCGACTCGGTGACGACCGAGGTCTTGGTCGTGGGCATCGTCGCGGGGGTGTTGCAGCTGATCGCGATCGCTGCGGCGTTCCGGCGAGCCCCGTGGGCGCCGATCGCGGCGGTGGCGATCGGCTTCCCCGACGCCGTGGGCATCGCCGCCGTCCACCTCCTCCCCCATTGGAGCTCGCTCAGCGACGCCTTCCCCGGGGCCCATGGCACGGGCGTGACCGGCTTCTCGTGGGTGGCGGCCATCGTCGAGATCGCCGGAGCGCTCGCGTTCGGGTTGGCCGGCGCCCATGCCTGGCGACGAGCGGAGCACCGGGCCACGGCTCACTGATCCGCCGGCCGCGCGACGGCGGAGGCCACCAACCCGACCTTCGGGTGCGGATCGCGGTGAGCGGGCGATCCGCTCTTCGAGTCGGACGACGACGGTTTGGCTGGCTCCTTGCCGATGGCCGCCGGCCGGGGGGCTGCTCGGGTGTCGGGCATTGGTTGCTCGGTCGCTCTCGATGCTGGTGCGGGCCGTGCACCAAGGATGCGCGGACCGGCTCCGTCGGCGATGATTCCTGGCGCGCCGGTCCGTCACAGCGCCGACGCACCAACGAGACCGACGAGGTGGCGAACCATGGCACGAGTCAGCACGTACCTGAACTTCATGGGCAACGCCGAAGAAGCGTTCGAGTTCTACCGAACGGTGTTCGGCACCGAGTACCTGGCCCCGATCCAGCGGATGGGGGACATCCCGGCCGACCCCAACGGCCCGACGCTGTCAGAGGCGGAGAAGCGGATGGTGATGCACGTGGAGCTGCCCATCCTCGGAGGACACGTGATCATGGCGACCGACATGTTGCGGTCGATGGGCCACGAGTTGCGGGTCGGCAACAACATCACGCTCAACCTCGAGCCGGACTCCCGCGAGGAGACCCAGCGCCTCTACGACGCCCTCTCGGAGGGAGGGGGCGAGGCCTCCCCGTTGGCGGACATGTTCTGGGGCGCCACGTGGGGCACCTGCCTCGACCGCTACGGCGTGCGGTGGATGTTCAACTACGCCCCCGCGGCGTCCTAGACCGCCGTGCCGAGCCGGGCGGGGCGGCGACCGCCGGGCTCGGCGAAGCGGCAGCGGCGGGGCGAATAGGGTCTTGGTGTGAACCGCACCGCCAGCCCTGTCCGCAGTGATTGGTCCCTCGCCGACGTCGTGGCGATCTATGAACAGCCGTTGCTCGAGCTCGTCAAGCGCGCCGCCGAGGTGCACGGGGCCCATCACGACCCCGCCGAGGTGCAGGTCTGCCAACTGGTGTCGATCAAGACGGGCGGCTGCCCCGAGGACTGCTCGTACTGCTCCCAGTCGGTGCACAACGCCAGCGGGGTCAAGCCGGAGCCGCTGATGGACCCGGGCGAGGTGGTGCGCATCGCCCGCCGGGCCAAGGCCAACGGGGTCACCCGGCTGTGCCTGGGCGCCGCGTGGCGCGAGGTCAAGGACAACGCCCAGTTCGACCGGGTGCTGGAGATGGTGCGCGGCGTCACCGACGTGGGTCTGGAGGTCTGCTGCACGCTCGGGATGCTCAGCGCCGAGCAGGCCGGCCGCTTGGAGGACGCCGGCCTGTACGCCTACAACCACAACCTGGACACCTCCGCCGAGTACTACGAGACGATCATCACCACCCGGACCTTTCAGGACCGCCTCGACACGATCGCCAACCTGCGCACCACCGACGTCACCGTGTGCTCCGGCGGGATCATCGGGATGGGCGAGTCGGACCAGGACCGCATCTCGCTGCTCCACACGCTCGCCACGCTCGATCCTCATCCCGAGTCGGTGCCGGTCAACGTGCTGTCCAAGGTCGAAGGCACGCCGCTGGCGGACGAACCCGACGTCGAGGTCGCCGACGTCGTGCGCATGATCGCCACCGCCCGCGTCCTGATGCCCACCTCGGTGGTGCGGCTCTCCGCTGGGAGGCACCGGCTGTCGTTCTCGGACCAGGCGCTGTGCTTTCTGGCCGGCGCCAACTCGATCTTCTCGAGCGAGCGGCGGATCATGCTCACCGAGGCCGTTCCCTGCAACGACCACGTCACCGACCGCGCCCTGCTGGCCGCCTTGGGACTGCGCCCCAAGGCGGTGCCCGCCCCCGCGATCTGAGCCGTCGCGGTCGCGGCGGCCGGGCGGTCGATCCGCCCAGCTCAGCTGAACAGGTTGAGGGTGTTGGTCCCGTCGTCGACGAAGTACAGGCCGTGGCCATCGGGCGCAACGGCGAGGCCGAACAGCGTCCCCGCCGGCGCGCTGCTCATGTCGAGAGCGGCGGTGGCAACCTGTCCCCGCCGCGGGTCGGTCTCCACCGCGAGGCCGTCACCGCCGTTGACCGTGATCAGATCCCCGTTGGGAGCGACCGCGAGCCCGAGCGGCTGGTTGAGCGCACCGTCACGGCTGATCGTGAAGCCGCCGCCGAACTGCGGCCCGCGCAGCTCGAGCGGCGCAGGCACGGCCGTGATGCGGTTGTCAACGGTCGACGCGACGAACAGCACGCGGTCATCGAGCCCGAGACCGACTCCCGTCGGGCCGACCACCAGGGCGACGGGGTCGTTGCGCTCGGGAAGCCCGCTTGCGACCACGGTCTCGGAGTCGATTCGGGGAGCGCCCCCGTGCAGATCGAGCACGACGCGCACGACCGTACCCCTGTCGACGATCGCCGTCGGCGGGGCGTTGGGGTCCAGACCGTTGAGGACGTTGGTGACGAACAGGACTCCGTCGTCGCCGAGCTCGGTCGAGGTCATGTCCCAGGGGCCGTTGATCGGCCCGCCCGCGATGGTCTCGACGACGTGCCCGGACGCGTCGAGCACGATGAGGCACCCTGCCTTCGCGGTGGCCGACGTCCCGTCCGCGGTCGGCAGGCTCCCGACGACGACCCACCCGGAGCGGAAGACGGCCAGGGCGGTGGTCAGCCCGACACCGCCCGGGCAACGCTGTGAGCTGGTCAGGCGGACGTCGGCGAAGAGCGCCTGGGTGCCGCCCGGGCTGATCTGCACGATGGTCGTGCCGGTACCCTGCGCGTTGGATGCGTTGTTGAAGTTGCTGACCAGCACGCTGCCCCGGTGCAAGGCACCGACGCTGCGGGGGACGACGGCGACACCGTAGGGGTTGACATCGCCCTTGGCCGGGACGGTCGACGCCTGGTTCGCGCTCACCGTCTTGCCCCCGAGGAACGTCGAGCTCGCGCCGGCGCGGCCAACCAGGCCCGCACCGGTCACCAAGGATGTGGCCACCACCGCAGCTGTGATCCGCCCAGGTCGCATCGTCGGCATCCTCCCCCGCAAAACGGCGCCCGGTGCGCCACACCGATCTACGGCCGAAGGGGGGAAAAGGATTGCGGTCTGGGCTCGCGCTCAGGAAAGGCGGTAGATCGCCATCGGGGTGTCGGTCTCATCGGATGGCACGATGCGCTCGTCGACGAGGGCGAAGCCGTTCTTCTCCAGGATCCGGCGCGACGCCACGTTGGTCGCATCTGGATCCACGACCACGCCCGCGTCGGGGTGGATCTCGCGGATCAGTCGCACCAGGCGACCGATGAGCTCGGTGCCGATCCCCCGTCGGGTGCAGGCGGGGTCGCCGATGGCGTAGTCGATGCCGATGTCGCCGGGCTGGCCATCGACGTCGCGCTCGTACTCCGGGTAGTCGGCGAGCAAGTACCACTGGCACCAGCCGATGGCGCGGTCGTCCTCCTCGGCCGCCATGTCCCTCAGCGTCAACACTCCGAACCTCGCCCTCCACCGCGCGCCCGGGCGGCCCGACGCTCAGCTTCTCGAGCCTGGACGGGTCGAAGATCGTGTCGTGCTCGACGATCTTGCCGTCCCGTACCCGAAAAGGATGACGCGATCCGGGTCATCCCCGCCGGCGCCACCCGCCGGCATCAGGTGGGCGTCTCGGTGATGTCCGCGTCGAGGTCGAGGCCGTAGTACCGAGCCGGGGTCTCGAGCAGCATCATGCGCCGGTACGACTCGTCGACGCCCGCGAACGACTCGTCGAGGAACCGGCGGGTGTTGGGGAACGACCCGACCGAGTGCGGGAAGTCCGAGCCGAACATCAGCCGGTCGAACGGCAGGTGACGATGCATCTCGATCGCCTTCGGATCGCGGATGATCCCGAAGTAGCAATGATCGAGGATGTACTCGCTCGGGCGCCGCTCCAGCGTCCGGTTGAACACGCCGCGGAAGATCTCGTAGTTGTCGTCGAGGACGAAGAGCGCCCACGGCAGCCAGCTCGCGTTGGTCTCGGCGAAGTAGAACTCGATCTCGGGGAATCGGTCGAACACTCCCGCCATCACCAGCTGCGCCAGGCAGTAGGTGGGCGGGATCCCGTTGATCCGTTGCACCAGGGTGCCCGCGAAGGGATCTGCCGAGGTCCCCACACCGACGAAGTCGACCTCGGGCGCCCAGGCGCCGAACCCGAAGTGCGGCGACAGCTTGGTGCCGAGCTCGATGCTGCGCTTCCAGAACAGGTCGTCCTCGGGCTTGGCATGGCCCGAGCCGTTGGGGAACTGGTGGAACGAGACCGATCGGAGGCCGCGACTGGCCACGAACTCGAGCTCGGCGACCGCATCGTCGACGCTGGTGACCGGCATGACGGCGTTGCCGATCAGGCGGTCGGGAGCGACCGAGCAGTAGTCGTCGGCGAGGAAGGTGTTGTACGCCCGGATCAGCGCCCGGTACGCATCCTTGTCCGAGATCCCTTCGATCAGCCGGGAAGCGAACACCGGAGGAAAGAGCACCTCGGCATCGATGCCGTCGGCATCCTGCTCGCGCAAGCGCTGCCTACCGTCGCCCGCACCCTCCGCGGGACTGCCATCGTCGGTGAAGTAGCTCGCGCCCTTGACCCGCACCGGGCCCCGCCCCGTGATGTTCTGACCGTTGGGCACGAGGGGCTGGCCTTCGATGAGCCACGCTTCGCCACCGGTGCGCAGCCTGACCAACTGCGGCGCGTGAGGGCGGAACTCCTCGTCGAGGTGACGGATCCACGACTCCGGCGGCGTCTCGACGTGGCCGTCCGCGGAGATCACCTCGTACTTGCGTCCCATGGCTCCACCCCCGGCGCGGCGAGGGGCGCCGCGACCACCTCGATCGTAGCGACCCGCCGGCCCCGGACGCTCGGAGGCGGGGTTGGCCACCGGTGAGCGCACGCGGTAGAGGTGTGCACAGTCGAGGGAGGGACGTCGCCATGCTGCACCTCGGGTGGCGGGCGCCGGCCGAGGTAGGGTCGCCGGCGCCCCACCCGAGGAGGCCAGGTGCCCAAGCCCGATGTCACGATCCCCGACGCCCAGCCGCCGGCCGACCTCGTCATCGAGGACCTCGCCGTCGGCGACGGCGACGAGGCGCGCGCCGGCCAGCAGGTGTCGGTCCACTACGTCGGCGTGGCCTGGTCGACCGGCGAGCAGTTCGACGCGTCATGGGACCGCAACGACACCTTCGACTTCGGCTTGGGGGGCGGTCAGGTGATCCAGGGCTGGGACCAGGGCGTCGCCGGCATGCGGGTGGGTGGCCGACGCCGACTGACCATCCCCCCACACCTCGGCTACGGCCCGCGCGGCGCCGGCGGGGTCATCAAGGGAGGAGAGACGCTCGTGTTCGTGGTCGACCTCCTCGCCACCCGATGACCCGCCCGCCGTAGCCTGGCCGGGTGACCACGTCGCCGGACCGACCGCCCCTGCCCCCCTTCGACGAAGCCTCCGCGGCCCGCAAGGTGCAGGCGGCCGAGGATGCGTGGAACACGCGGGATCCCGAGCGCGTCGCCGCCGCCTACACGCCCGACAGCGTGTGGCGGAACCGCTCCGAGTTCATCGCCGGTCGCGACGAGATCGTCGAGTTCCTCCAGCGCAAGTGGGCGCGCGAGCTGGACTACGCGCTGCGCAAGAGCCTCTGGGCGTTCCGCGAGGACCGCATCGCGGTGCGGTTCCAGTACGAGTGGCGCGACGAGGCCGGAAAGTGGTGGCGCAGCTACGGCAACGAGCTTTGGGAGTTCGACGCCCAGGGGTACATGGCCCGGCGGGAGGCCAGCATCAATGACGTGGCGATCACCGCTGAGCAACGCCGCATCTTCGGCTCGCGCCCGCCCGAGGAGCGCGACCAGCCCCTCCCGCTCTGTTAGCCGCGCCTTCGCGGGGTCCGCCCCGGCGGATCAACCGCCGGCCGTTGCCGGATCGGCCAGCAGCTCGGCGACTCGGGGCACGACCACCCGCGCGAAGTGCTCGAGGCGGGCGCTCGATCGCTCGATGGGCTCACCGGGGAAGTGGGTCCAGTAGTGGACGTCCTCCACCATCCCGCTGCGCGCCGCGCCGGCGATCTGGCGGGCGACGGCCTCGGCGTCGACCAGCTCGAAGGGTGAGCGCGCGAGCAGCTCCTCGGGGGTGAGCACCGGGCGCCACCCGGGGCCGTACGCGCCGCTGGCGCCATACTCGTTGGCCTGGTGCATCACGTGGGGGGCGACCCGCTGGAGCTCGGCCTCGGGGTCCTCGCCGAAGATCCAGTGGTACCCCGCCGCGATCCGTGGTCGGCGCCCGTGGCGGGCGCACGCATCGGCGTAGATCGGCCAGAGCTCGGGGATCGGGCCGAGCAGGCCGTCGCCGAGCTCGGCCGCCCGCTCGATCCCCCGTGGACCGAAGGTCCCGACCCACAGCTCGGGGCCGCCGCCCGCGAGCGGCCCGGGGGTGATCGTCACACCGTCGAGGTCGTGGTGGCGGCCGTGCAGCGTCACCGGCCGGCCGTCGAACGCGGCGCGGAGGATCTGGAGCCCCTCGGCCATCCGCGTCCACCGATCGCCGATCGCCACGCCGTGCGCCGCGAACTCCTCGGCCCGGTAACCGACGCCGACGCCGAGGCGGAACCGGCCCCCCGAGAGGGCATCGACGGTGAGCGCGTCTTCGGCCAGCTTGATCGGGTGCTGCAACGGGAGGATGGCGATGCTGGTGCCGATGTGCACCCGAGTGGTGCGCGCGGCGATCGCCGCGGCCAGGGTGATCGGCGATGGGGTGTAGCCGTCCTCGACGAAGTGGTGCTCGGAGATCCACACGCTGGAGAAGCCGAGCTCGGACTCGGCCCAGGCGATCTGGTCGAGGATCTCCCCGTAGTAGCGGTCCCACGGCCGCTGCCAGCGGGGCGGGTTGCGGAAGTCGTAGTAGAGCCCGAAGCTCGGCGGCGTGGCCGGCACTTCCGGAGTCGGAGACGCTCCCGGAGCTGGCGACGCGCCCGGAGCCGGTGCGCTCACCTGGACCGCTCCGAGACCTGGAGACCGTGGGCCTCGACGGCGTTGCCCCCGCGCACCGCCGCCTTCACGTCCTCGCACAGGGGCGCGATCGACGTCTCGAGCGCCTCGACCGTCCCGGGGTACACCGCGTCGGAGTGCGGGCAGTCCGACGCCCACAGGATCCTGTCCTCACCGATCAGATCGGCCACCCGGGGCAGGATCGGGTCGTCGGGCTCGAAGCTGATCCAGCACTGGCGGCAGAAGTGCTCGCTCGGGCGCATGGCCAGCCACGCAGCCTCCCGGGGGTTGGCCTCGATCTCGTCGTC
>Ga0209698_10002400_pt1 | contig 21257 bp, 24 predicted proteins | sample LitLauG_LLR_2012_FD_187203 | JGI IMG/M metagenome (GOLD analysis project Ga0209698, IMG submission 187203) | Freshwater sediment microbial communities from Pennsylvania, USA - Little Laurel Run_MetaG_LLR_2012 (SPAdes) (version 2) | ecosystem: Environmental > Aquatic > Freshwater > Creek >...
CTGTGGGCGCTCGGCCTGATGGGCAATCAAGGTGTCGAGCCTGAACACATTGTGCAAGTCTTAACCGCTCACCTGAAAGATCGCGACGAAGACTCGCGCCGCTGGGCGGTCGAAGGACTTGCGCTGGTCGGCACCGATCAGACCATCGATCCTCTGCTGAAAGCCATGCACGATGATCCTGCTCCAGGCGTTCGTGAACGCGCCGCCTGCGCACTGGCCCAATCCGGAATGTTCACGCAGGATCAACGCCTGTCCACAGTTTCGAAGTTGCTGAACTACACCGACGATCCCACGCTCGATTCCCAGACCCACGCCTGGGCCTTCCAGGCCCTCGGCGACATCACCCACCAGCACCTGCCCAACGACGCCAACGCATGGCGCACGTGGTACGAACAGAAAAGTGGCCAGTGATCAGTGGCCAGATACTGACCACTGACCACTAGCCCCTGGCCACTGTTCTCTTACTCCGCCATCTTCGCCACGTGCACGTCAAACCCGGTCTTCGGCAGCAACGATGTCAGCGCGAACGCCTTGAACCCATCGCCGTTCACCTCGGTGTGGCGATAAATTCCCGGCTCGCTCTCAATCGTCTCCCGGCGTCCTTCCATGTCGCCGAGGAAAGCCTGTGCACGCGCCGCCGTCACGTCCACATCCTTCGCCCGCGTCACCACCGCCTCGGACGCATACGAGCGCACCAGCTTCGGCCAGTATTTCTCCAGCAAATCCGTGCTGGCAAAAACATCGGCCCAGATGATGCGCCCGCTCACCGCCACCACCACTCCCACCGCGTGACGATCCCGCAATTGCCCGATCAAGCTCTGATAATTCTGCTCGATCGGCTTCGCGACCTCGTCCACTTGCTTCTTCACCTCCACGTTCTCCATCACCTTGGCGTAGGAACTCGTGGCTTGCACTTCCGCTGTGACCGCAGGCGGCATCGCCGGATGCGGCCCCCCAATCACCGCAGCCTGCTGCTTGCGCACCTCCGCCCAAACTTCATTCTGATCCTTGTCGCCCATCGCCTTAGCCCGCACCGACGGCTGCGCCATCAGCGTGACGGGCGCGTTCTTACTCGCCGGTCCGCCGACGTTCGAACCATAAGTCGCGCTCGACGCTCCGAAATGCTCGCTGGTCGCAACCCATCGCCCGGGCTCGACGCAGAACACGCTCAAGTCCACCGGATCGCTCTCCGCCGGAACAATGCGGTCCTTCCCGATCACCCGATCCTGTTTGCCGCCGGTCACAATCTCTCCCGCAAGCAGCAACAGCGGCCGCTTGGAATTGTTCACCAGCACCAGCCGGTTCACCTCAGCCGCCCCATCATGCCGGACCCCCGGCATCGGATGCCGCCGAATCAATCCCTGCACAGAACCAGCCTCGGTCACTACTACTTCGCCCGACCGCAAGCCTTCATCCAGAGTCAAGAACTCGCCCGTCGGATAACTCTTCGCCGCTACCACCGGAAACACCGTCAAGTTTCCATGCCGGATCGGCTCCAGCACCTTGTATCCCGGCGCCGGCGTAACTTCTCCAGCCCAAGCTGGCCGCTGATCCTCCATCACCACGCCGCTCAACATCGCCAGCATCACCAAACCCAACGCAACCTTCGAATTCATAAGCGCTCCTTCCGAGCACACCACACTGTCCGCACACACCACTGCGAAGCAGCCAGAGACCCCGCCCGGTGCCCCATTTCTCGCGCGCAGTTGGCGCGAGAAGTGGGGGTCTCTGCCGCGTCGTGCTTCCCACTCCGGTGCGAGAACGAAAATAAGTTTCCTCCTTGCGGCCAAAATTCAGGCCCGCGCGTCTAATAACTTGTTAGCATCGGTAGAAGAGAGTCTCTATAAGCATCGACGTCATTTTCGGATGAGCTCAACCAAGCCAATCTCCACGGACATCATCAGCAGCGATCTGCTGGTGGAACTGCATGCTCGCGGCGATTGCGACAAAATAGGCCTCACTCGCGAATCGCTGGTGATCATCCTTATGGAAGTCGCCGCGAAACATGCGACGGACGCAGCCGGCACCGAGCTCCGCGCTTTTTTTCTCAGCCTGCGCATCGATGAACTCGCGCTCGCCCGCGCCTGCGCTGCCGGCAGCAATACGGCATGGGAGATATTCCTCACGCGCTACCGCGAGAAGCTATATCTCTCGGCCCTCCGTATAGCTCGGGAAGATTCCTCCGCGCGCGAGCTCGCCGACACGCTTTACGCCGATCTCTACGGCACGACCACCCGCGATGGCCGCCGCGTCTCCAAGCTCGCCTCCTACACCGGCCGCGGATCGCTCGAAGGCTGGCTGCGCACGGTCCTCGCCCAGGAATACGTCAACCGTTACCGCCGCACCAAGCGCTACGTCAGCCTTGACGAAGAATCCGAAGAGGGCGTTCAATTCCGCGCCCCGGAACCCGAGCCAACTCCCCCGGCCGACAACCGCCTCTCCCAAGCCACCGACGAAACCCTCGCCGCGCTATCCTCTGAAGACCGCACGGTTTTGAGCGCGTATTATCTGGATGGCCGCACGCTGGCCGAGATCGCCCGCATGCTCGGGGTTCACGAATCCACCATCAGCCGCAAGCTCGACAAGCTGGCTAAGTCCTTGCGGAAGCAGATTGTGGCAGGCCTAGCCCGCCGGGGCATGTCCCGGCGCCAGGCCGAAGAGGCCCTGGAAACGGATGTCCGCGACTTACAGCTCGATATTCGCCGAAGTCTCGCGCAAGAATCGCCCCCAGGCTCGTTCTCAAAGAAGAGAGTGGAGGCCAGGGCCCGCGAAGGCCACGGATAGATGGAAGATCAGCCTGTAGGGTGGGACGAGGTGCTTTAGCGCGACGTAGGTGAGAGAGCGCTTGAGCCCGCGAAAAAAGTGGAAGAGCGGCGCTTAGCGCCGCGTAAACGACCGGAAAAAGACGGGCTTTAGCCCCCGAAAACCTGAACAAAAGATGCACCGCATCCCCAATATCGTGCACGCGCGGCTGAAAGCCGAAACCCCCGAGGCCAGCCACCCGGACGCGAACCAACTCTCCGCTTTCGCCGAGAAGTCGCTCACTGAACGCGAGCGCAGCACGGTGCTCGATCATCTGGCCCGGTGTATCGAATGCCGCGACGTCCTCGCGCTGGCGCTACCGGCCACGGAATCACTCCAGCCAGCATCCAAGCCCTCCCCCAGCCGCTGGCTGACGTGGCCCGCCCTGCGCTGGGGATTCGTCACCGCAGGAGTCGCCGTAATCGCCACCTTCGGTGTGATGCAATACCAGCGCCACGCCCAACCAGCAGCGCAGTTTGCCAGGTACAATTCGCAGTCTGAAGAGGTAAAGCTCTCAGCGAAAGCGCTGCCAGCGCCCCTGAACGCGGATGTGCCGGCAAAGCAGATGGAGAAGTCGGTCACGCAAGCCGCCTCTCCCGCGAACCTCGACAAGAATCCGCAGCCCTCCCCCGAGCAAAAAGCCGAACAGAAACCAGAACACCGTGCTCCTGGGGCAACCACGCCGTCCGCTCCACGACCCAACGCGATGGTCGCCCGCGGATTCTTGACCCAGTCCGCACCCAGCACTGTAATGCCCCCGCGCAATGAATTAGCGCCGCAGCAAGGGATCTCGCCGGATCTCAATAAGAAACTTCCCGCGGCATCTGAGACCGTAGAGGTGCAGGCCGCTTCGCAATCTCCAGAGTCAGAATCGCAACCTGCGGGACAATCCATCGCCGCAGCGCCGACGGCCGACGACTCCGGCGCCAGAGTGGGCAAGGCGAAAGATGCAACTCCGTCTGCGACGAACCAACTCGCCGTGTCGGGTAGCAACTTCACGCAATTAGCGGCGCCCGCTCCCGGTATCGCCCCACGCTGGAACCTCACTTCAAGCGGCGGCCTGCAGCGCTCCTACGATCAAGGATCCACCTGGCAGGACATTGACGTGACCACCGCTTTCTCCACGGGCGCAGCCATCGGAGGACCTCTCAAAGCGCCAGCCGCGAAAGCGGATGCAACCACTATGAGCCCTAAGAGGCAAGCTGCGCCGCCGGCCTTCCGCGCCGTAGCCGCCAATGGCGCCGATGTTTGGGCCGGTGGCACCTCGGCCATGCTCTACCATTCCACCGACGCCGGCAACCACTGGAGCCGCGTCCTCCCGTCCGGGGCCGGTTCCGTCCTCACCGGCGACATCGTCAGTGTAGAGTTTCCCGACGCGCAGCACGGCAAGATCACCACCTCCACCCCAGAAGTCTGGACCACCCCCGACAACGGCGAAACCTGGCAAAAGCAATAGGGGCGGAAGACGATGAACGCACTCTTTAGCTTTCCGCTATTTTTCCATTACCAAAGTGACGTTTACAGAAAATCCGGCCAACCCTACCATCATCCTCGTGGTTTGGCAGTTCTGGGGGAGGGCTGCCGAGGCGTCCTGGACTGAAAAGTCGAGGACGCTTTTCTATTGCTGCGCTCCGCGGCAAGCCGCGCAATATCCGCCGATTTCCAGCCGCGAAATCAGCACGCGAAAGCGGCAGTCCTTCTCCACCTGCTGCTTGAGCTTCTCAAACTCATCGCTCACGAACTCCGCGATCTTCCCGCACCGCAAGCACGCCATGTGAATGTGATCACGCCCCAGCCTGCGCTCGTAGTAGTGGCCTTCGCCGTTGATGTGCATTAAGTCGAGTTCATCGATGAGGCCGTGCCGTTTCAGCAAGCGCAAGGTGCGATAGACCGTGCTGCGATCCACGCTCGCGTCCAGGCGCTGCGCCTTGCGCAGAATCTGGCTGGCATCCAGGTGCTTGCTGGCCGTCTCCATGACTCGCAGGATCGCACGGCGCTGTTCCGTCATGCGGATTCCCCGCTCCGTGAAATGAGCCTGCAGCCGGCCGGGAACTTCGGTTTGTGGAAGAGGCACGAGAACTCCACGCTGTCGCAACTGGTCGCAATCAGGTTGCGACGAATTCTTGCGCCGGAACTGGACAGCGAATCCCACCCTCCGGCATGATCTTGATGTTAATGTCAGATGCGACTCAGTTGCAACTAAGAACACGCCGGTTCGCCCCCAAGCGGCTATGGCTTCAAGTGTCGGCAGCCCTCTTCCTCGCCGCCTTCTCCGCCGCGCCCGCACGCGCCCAGGAAAGCCCCTACATCGTCACCTATGACCACTACCTGGAAGAGCCCGGTAGCCTGGAGGTCGAATATTTCTCCACCTTCGGCACGCAGCGCGCCGGCAACGATTTCCACTCCTACTGGGCCGAATTCGAATACGGCGCCACCGCCTGGTGGACCACCGAAATCTACCTCGACGGTCAAACCACCTTCGGCGACAGCACCGCCTTCACCGGATTCCGGCTGGAAAACCGCTTCCGCCTCCTCCAGCAAGAGCACCTCATCAACCCGGTGCTTTACTTCGAATACGAACAAATCAACGGGGCCGACAAAATTCTGAAGGAAGTCGAAGGCCACGATGTCGAAGCCGATTACGCAACGCCCAATGCCATCGCCCGCCGCGAACACAACCACGAATTCGAAGGCAAGCTCCTGCTATCGAAGACCTTCAGCGGCTGGAACATCGCCGAGAACACTCTGGCTGCGAAGAACGTAACCGGCGGCCACTCCTGGGAGTTCGGATACGCCATCGGCACCAGTCGCCCGCTCGCGCTCAAAGCCTCCGCCCAACATTGCTCATTCTGTCCGGAAAACTTCGTCGCCGGCGTCGAAATGTACGGCGCTCTCGGAGACCGCTACAGTTTCGGCCTGCACGAAACTTCGCACTATCTCGCCCCCGTCATAGCCTGGAACCTGCCCTCCGACTGGACTCTCCGCCTCTCCACCGGCTTCGGCCTCAACGACCAGAGCCATCGCTTCCTGCTGCGCTGGGGAGTTTCGCGCGAATTCTCCGGCTTCGGCAACGCGATCAGCCGGCTCTTGAGGAGCCGTGAATGAAACGAGCGATTATCCTCACCGTGCTGATCGCGCTCACAACCCTGCCCGCGCTCTGCTCGAAATCAGAAAAAAACAACAAAGATGAATCTGTCTACGTACCGCTGGCCAAAGCTCCCAGGAAAGCCCAGGCCCGCCTCAACCCGCTCGCCAACGATCCCGACGCCGTCGCCGCCGGCGCCAAGCTCTTCGATCAGCATTGCGCCGAGTGTCATGGAGACATGGCCCAGGGCGGCAAGAAAGCTCCCAGCCTGCGCGCCGACCAAGTCCAACAGGCGACACCCGGCACGCTCTTCTGGATTCTCACCAATGGAGTAGTACGCCGCGGCATGCCGGTGTGGTCGAAGCTCCCGGAACCCCAGCGCTGGCAACTGGTTACTTACATCAAGTCTCTCGCCCCGGCCTCCAACCCAGGCTCGCAGAACCGGCCGCCCCAGCCCTGAGCGATTGCGACCTCCGGACCTCCCCAGGCATCTAATAGCGGTGTTACCATAATGAGTTCGCCTCCCCGTAGGGGAAGCACTCATACAGATCGCCAGTAACGGCAACGCCAGCTCCACCAAGCGTCGGCCGCTAGTGCGACGTTTACTTATAGGAGAGAGCAAATGGCAGGCAATGGAATCGTCGAAGTCACCGATGCAAACTTCGACCAGGATGTACTGAAATCGGACAAGCCCGTATTGGTGGATTTCTGGGCAACCTGGTGCGGCCCCTGCCGCGCCATCGCTCCCATCGTTGAGGAACTCGCCACCGAGTTTCAGGGCAAAATCAAAATCGGCAAAATGGACGTCGATGCCAACAGCGCCACTCCCATGCGCTACAAGGTCACCGGCATCCCCACGCTGCTGGTTTTCAAGGGCGGACAGGTCGTTGAGCAGCTCGTCGGCTATCGCCCCAAGGACGCCATCGCGCAGGCCCTGAACAAGCACATCGGCTAAGTCGGCTGTATTCAGTTTCACGCAAGAACGCCCGGGATCATTTCCGGGCGTTTTTATTTTTTTCGCTGAGTTACGCTAAAATTCACAGGCATGAACCGGCAGATGTGTTTGCTCGCCGCCCTTTTCTTTCTTCTCGCGGATTTGCTCCATGCTTCCAGTGATGTCGAACGGCATCTCCGGGATAAACTCCAGGGCAAAACGTTCGTCCTTCGCGATTTCTACACAGGCGATCATTTGCACTACGACTCGAGCGCATCTGCCCTGGGTGGTCCAGGTTCCGGCGACTGGATGAGCGATGGATTCGTCCTGGTGAAGGATCTTCGTTTTTCCCACCACCGCGTGACCATCGATGCAGAGCGTCAGTTGGTCATTCAGCTCGAAGGCAAAGAGTTCCAGTTTCTTCCCGAAGACAAATCGGACCGGCGCAAATTAAAGATCGAAGCCGACCTGAATCTGGACACCCTCACTCCGCAACAGTTGGATGCCGACATGGCAAAGATCTTCCTTAGCGCTCAGGACAATCTCGCGGCCTCGGTCTCGGACTATTGGAAGCCTTGCGTTCTCACGGCTGCGCTGGGGGGAGATGGAAACTTTCGATTTTCTCCCGACCTTCTGACCGTTCCGGGTGTAGCTGCTGCGCGGGGCATTGCGACGCCGACCCCAACCAACGAAAAACGGGAACTCGATTGCAGCACCTCGCAACGCAACGAACGCGGAGTCCATCCAATACCGATCTATCAGGCCGAACCCGAATTCAGCGAGCGCGCTCGGCGGGAGAAACGCCAAGGAGTGGTCATCCTCAGCCTTGTAGTGAACGACGAGGGCATCCCCTCAAACATCACCATCATTCGGCCGCTTGGCTTCGGGCTCGACGAGAACGCGATACGATGCGTGAAAAACTGGAGATTCAAGCCCGCTGAAAAGGATGGCCACCCCGTTACGATGAAGATCGCGGTGGAAGTCGATTTCCACCTATATTGATGAACGAAACTCGAAACTCAGTGCTTCAGTACTTCCTTAGCACCCCAATCACCCGCCCCTGCACATCCACCGACGCCGCCGGCACGATGATCGGCTTCATCGTCACATTCGAAGGCTGCAGGCGAATGTTGTCTCCCTCGCGGTAAAAGCGCTTCAGCGTAGCATCGGTCAAATCGACCAGCGCCACGACGATGTCGCCGTTGTGGGCGGTGCGCGTCTTCTCGACCAGCACGTAGTCGCCATCGAGAATGTGTTCGTCCTGCATCGACTCGCCCCGCACCTCGAGCACGAAAACTTCTTTCGAACGCACAAAATCGGCCAGTGAAATCGTCTCAGGATTTTCCACCGCCTCAATCGGCTGGCCCGCCGCGATGCGCCCCACCAGCGGCAGTACCAGGCCCGTATTCACGCTCATCGCCTGCTTCAACCGCCCCTTCGGCGGCAGCAGATCAATCGACCGGCTGCGGTTGTAATCGCGCGTGAGCAGTCCCTTCTTCTCCAGATTCGTGACGTGCTTGTGCACGGTCGCCAGAGAGGAGAGGTCCATCCCCTTGCCAATCTCCTCAAACGACGGGGAATATCCGTTCTCCGCCACGAAGCGCGAGATGAAGTCGTAAACCTGACGCTGTCTGCGTGTGATCGCCATGCCGCAATTATTGGCGAATGGAAGGCGAAAAGCAAGCAAGAAGTAGCTGGGAAATAACGGCAGCACCAAAACTGAAGGGGGTGCCCCATGTCTCGCTTCTTTTGCGAGACGTGGGAAGTGGGACTCATTGCGGGTGCCCCACCCTTCTCGCGTTCTCTGCGAGAGGGTGGGGACTTTGACTTCAAGCCGGGTGCCCCATGTCTCGCGTTTTTTTGCGAGACGTGGGGATTTTGAACTTAAGCTCTCTGTGCTCCACCCAGAGAAGTCAAAGCAGCGACGACCATCCCCGACCAGCGCGCGATCTCATCCTCGCGCAAGGTTCGCTCGTCCGACTGAAATTTCACCCGCAGCAGAATCGAATACTTCCCCGCACCGATCGCGCCGCCGCGGAAAATCTCCACCGGACGAAACTCCCGCAACTCGCTGACCCCCGCCGCCAGCACAGCACGATGCATCTGCTCAAACGAAACCTCATTCCCGAACACAAACGAGAAATCCCGCTCCACCGCCGGATACTTCGGCAGCGGCGCAAACTTCACCGGCCGTAGCCCGAGCTTATAAAGTTGCTCCACATCGAACTCCGCCACAAACACATCCTGCCGCAACTTGCGCGCCCCGGCCACATCCGGATGCACTTGCCCCAACTGCGCCACCACCGCGCCATTGACCAGCGCTCGCGCCGACCGCCCCGGATGCAAGTACTCCGCCACCTCGCGATCGTACGAAACTTCCCCGCCAAACGCGTCCAGGAGATTCTCCACATTGCCCTTGAATCCGCGAAACGCCTCTGCAGCGGCCGCCTGCTCGCCCTTGCTCACATCAAGAGCGCCACCCGCCGGGAGCGCAGCCCGCACTGCCGCCGCAGTCGCGCCCAGGCACGCCCGCCGGGGCTCGACTCGCTCGCCACCCGACATTTGATAAACACTGCTGATCTCAAACAGCCGCGCCTCGGCGACATCGCGATTCAAATTCCACGCCAGCATTTCGATCATGCCAGGCACCAGCGACGTCCGCATCACCGAAGCCTCCTCGCTCAGCGGATTCTCCAACTCCAGCACCGCGGTTCCTGCCGAGAAAGCCTCCGCGTCCGCATGCGAAATGAACGTAAGCGACAACGCCTCGTTGTATCCCAAAGCCAGCGCCCGCACCCGCAAAGCCGCGTCCATCGCGGCATGCGGCAGTTCCACCACCGCACCGCTGTATGCCGGCAGGGTATTCTCGAATTTGTTGTACCCATGCAGCCGCGCAATCTCTTCGATCACGTCGATCTCGCGCTCCACATCGAGCCGCCAGCTCGGGATTTGTACGCGGAACTGTGCGTCGCCCTGACCCTCGGGAATCAGGTTGAATCCCAGCCGCTTCAGCAATCGGAAGATCTGCCCCGCGTCGAGATTCCCCCCCAGGATCCGGCGCACCTCGGAAACCCGCAGCAGCACCGGGGCCTGATCCATGCTCTTCGACACCACATCGACCACACCGCCCACCAACTCTCCGCCACCGGATTCCATAATCATCTGCGCGACCAGGTCGCACGACAGCACCGTCGATTCAAAATCCGCGCCGCGCTCAAAGCGGTGCGAAGCATCCGTGTGCAGAACATGCCGCCGCGACATCTTTCGCACAATTCCAGGATCCCACCAGGCCGACTCGATCACAATGTTCCGTGTCTTCTCGGTGATCATCGTGTCGTAGCCGCCCATCACGCCGGCCAGCCCCACGGGCTTCTTCGCGTCACATACCACGAGGTCTTCCGTAGTCAGCTTGCGCACTACTCCGTCGAGAGTTTTCAGAGTCTCGCCGGCGCGCGCCTTGCGCACAATGATCTTCCCGCCCTCAAGCAGATCCATATCGAACACGTGCGTAGGCTTGCCAATTTCCCAAAGAACGTAATTCGTCGCATCAACGGCATTCGAAATCGGCCGCTGATCGAGCAGTTGCAAGCGATGCGCAATATTTGGAGGCGAAGGCTTGATATGAGTTCCGCGAATGACACGAGCGCTGAACCGCGGACAGAGCTCCGGTTCCTCAACAACAATCGGGAAGGGCACGACTTCAGTCGTGCCGCCAGAGCCAGGAGAATATCCGGCTTTAGCCGCTGAGGGCAGCTGCGGCGTGATCGGCTTCAGCGGCAGATCATAAATCGCCGCAGCCTCCCGCGCCACGCCGTTATGATTCATCGCATCCGGACGATTCGTCCCAATCTCCATCTCGAAGATCGTATCCGCACCCGCACCAATGATCCCCTCGACCCCGAGGCCAACATCAGTCAAGTCCTCAGCCAGCCGCCGGTCATCGACGGTGAGATCAACAAAATCACGAATCCATGTTGGTGAAATCTTCATGATCGGCTTTTGGCTCTTGGCTCTTAGTTCTTAGCCTTTAGCTCTTTCGGCATTCGATAACTGATCGCGCCATCGTTCAGCCAAGTCATTTCCGCATGCTTGCCCGCGAAGTGCATGCACGTGTTCCACTGGAACACGAAAAAACTGTGGCAGAAAGCGCCTTCGGGAAGCGACGCGAGCAGTTCAGCATCTAGGCCCGTGCCCGGATCCACAATGTCCACCGTTAGCCTTGACTCCACGCGATATGGGTACTTCGCGTCCGGGGGCTCCATAATAAGAAAGACCAAGCCACTAATTTCAAGCCGCCCAGTCTTGTATGCTTCCCGACCCTCCGGCGGATCGTCCATACTACCGACCCAGACCATCAGTTCGAGTGCAAGTGAACGGTGGGCATAGTCCACGCTTAAGCTCTGCACCTCGGCGTCGTGCAGTCCGTTCGGCAGCGTGTTTTCCAGTTCCTCGAGCGTCATCGATTTGGGGAAGCTAAGAGCTAATAGCTAAGAGCTGCTCTATCCAAACTGCTGCAAGAACCGCACATCCCCCTGAAAGAAGTACTGCAGATCATCCACGCCGTACTTCAGCAGCGCCAGCCGGTCCACGCCCATGCCGAAGGCGAATCCCGAAACTTTCTTCGGGTCGTATCCGTTGTCCTTCACAAACTCGAACACGTTCGGATCGACCATGCCGCAGCCCAGCACTTCAATCCATCCCGTCTGCTTGCACGGACGGCAGGGCGCATTCCCCTCGCGCTTCCCGCTTCCACCGCAGATGAAGCACGTCACATAAAGCTCTGCGCTCGGCTCGGTGAACGGAAAGAATGACGGACGGAAGTGCGTCTTCACCGACGAGCCGAACAGCGCCTTCATGGCGTGATCCAGCGTGCCCTTCAAATCGCCAAACGTGATATTGCTATCGACCGCCAGCCCTTCAATCTGATGGAACATCGGCGAGTGGCTCGCATCCGGCGGATCGTTGCGATGCACCGTCCCCGGAATTACGATGCGAATCGGCGGGCGCATCGTTTCCATGGTGCGAATCTGCACCGGAGACGTATGCGTCCGCAGCAGCAACCGCTCGCGCTGCGGCTTCGCCTGCTGCCCCGCGATGAACAGCGTATCCTGCGTATCCCGCGCCGGATGGTTCGGCGGAAAATTCAGCGCCTCGAAGTTGTAGTAATCCGTCTCGACGACCGGGCCTTCCGCGACCGAGTACCCCAGCTTCTGAAACACAGAAACAATCTCGTGCGAAGTTTTGATGACGGGATGCTCCGCCCCAATCGGCCGCCGCACTCCGGGCAGAGTGATGTCGACGAAATCGCCTGCATCCCCACCCGCCGCCGCAACCTGAGCCCCTTCCACCAATTCCGCGATCCGCACCTTGAGCGCATTCACGTGGAAGCCGGCAGTTTTCTTAGCTTCTTTCGGCGCGCCCTTCAGCCACAGATCGTTAATCTGCGTCAGCACTCCGTTCTTCCGCGCCATCCAGCGATCACGAAACGCCTTAAGCTCCGCCTCGCTGCGAACTCCCGCCGCTTCGCTCCCGCACGCAGCAACGCACTCGCCCGCAGCCTGCTCCAGCGCCGCCGCCGAATAATCTGTAAGTTTGGGAACGCTATACGCCATCTCGGACCGTGCGCCTGTCATCCTGAGCGTAGCAAAACGATTCGAGAAGCGAATCGTTTTGCGGAGTCGAAGGATCCCCACCAGTTACACGAATCCTGCGGCCCCGTAAGGAGTTTCTACGGGTTGTGCGTAAACATGCTGTGCGGCACGGCTGACACCGTGCCATAAGAGCAAAAGCCGGCTACGCCAGCGCTGTTTTCGCCTGCGCCGCCAGATCGGCAAATCCCGCCGGATCGTTCACCGCCAGATCCGACAGAATCTTGCGATCCAGTTCGATGCCAGCCAGCTTCAGCCCGTGGATGAACGTGTTGTAGCTCATCCCATTCAGCTTGGCAGCCGCGCCGATGCGCACGATCCACAGCGAGCGGAACTGCCGCTTGCGCTGCTTGCGTCCGGAGTAGGCAAACTTCAGCCCGCGATCGACGGCTTCTTTCGCCGCTCGGTACAGCTTCGATTTTGTGAGGAAATATCCGCTCGCGCGGTCGAGTAACTTCTTGCGCTTCGCGCGCCGTTTGGTCCCGCGTTTTACACGAGGCATAGTGCTCTCCTTTTTAGTTTCGTTTTATGGCGGCTGGAGGTAAGGACGATTCGCCGGATGCCGGCAATCTCTGACCTCTTCACACGCCCGAGCGAATTGCGTGATTGAGTGATCGTGCGATTGAAAATAGTCTCAATCGCTCAATGACTCAATCGCAAAATCGCTCAATTCTTCTCACTGATACGGAATCATCCGCAGCACTTTAGCGAGATCGCCATCGCTCACCAAAGCCGACTTGCCCAGCTTCCGTTTCGATTTCTTGTCCTTCGACGTCAGGATGTGACGCAGCTTCGCGTGTCCCCGCTTCACTTTTCCCGTCGCCGTCTTCTTGAAGCGCTTGGCGGCGCCCTTGTGTGTTTTCAGTTTCGGCATAAACCCCTCAAAAACAGCCGTCGGCTTTCAGCCATCAGCTGTCAGTTTTTTCCATCTCGCTTCCCATGTCCGATGACCGCTCAGAAGAGACTTGTCATTCCGACCCTGAGCGTAGTCGAAGGGGAGGAATCTGCTTTGCTCCTTACGACGCCGGCTTCGCCACCTGCGCCGGTGGAGGCGCTGGATTCGGCGCACTCGCCGCTGCTGGTCTCGGCTTTTCTTTCTCAGCCTTCTTCGGCGCTTCGCTCTTCTTCGGCGCCAGAATCGCGTGCAGCGTATTGCCTTCCTGCCGCGGCCGGAACTCTACAATACTGTGCGGCTCCACGTCTTTAATCAGCCGCTCCAGAATCTGCCGTCCCAGGCTCGTCCGCGTCATCTCGCGTCCGCGGAAAAAGATCGTCGCCTTGACTTTGTCGCCTTCGTCCAGGAACCGCAGCACGTGATTCTTTTTGGTCTCGTAATCGTGGTCGTCCACATTAATGCGGAACTTGACCTCTTTAACCGTGATCGTCTTCTGGTGCTTCTTCGCTTCGCGCTCTTTCTTTTCCTGCTGGTACAGATACTTCCCGTAATCCATGATGCGGCATACGGGAGGTTGCGCGGTGGGCGAAATCTCAACCAGGTCCAGATTCTTTTCGCGGGCTTTCTTGAGCGCTTCGTACGGCGGCATGATGCCCAACAGCCCGCCCTCGTCGTCAATCACGCGGATTTCGCGCGCCCGAATCCGATCATTCGTGCGGATAAAACGTTTATCGATACAGTCCTCCCCCAGCCGTCTAAGCGCCTGAGAATAAAGAATTATAACACGAGGTCGAAGATCGAAAATGTAAGGACAGCCGCCCCGCTGTCCAGTAGCTCGACAACCTCCGCGCACGACCATGCTACCATTCCGCCATGCGGTTCTCCGATACGCATCCGCGTGCCGAACAGATGCAGCGGCAGATCGAGGCCGCGATGACGGGCGAACAGCGCCTGCTCGAAGCTCTGGAAATGAGTGTCTTCGCGCGGGAGTTCGCCAAGTCCAAGATCCGCCGCGATCATCCTGAATGGACCGAATCGCAGGTGGCCCGAGAGATCCTGCGATTGGAGTTCCTTCCCGAGGAACTGCCCGCCGGCTTCCGATGAACGTTTCTGAGGTATTCCGCAGAATCGCCACGCACCTGAATCAAGCTGGAATTGCCCACATGCTGGTCGGCTCGTTCGCCGCCACCTACTACGGCGCATCTCGATCTACCCGCGACATCGACATCGTGATTGAATCCAATCCGGATGATCTCAGAAAATTCGTCACGGCTTTGCAACACGACAACTATTACGCCGAGCTCGACTGGTCGCGGCTGGGGGAATCGCATCGGCAGACGGAAGACGTGGCGCGGGTGTTGCGCGCGCAGTGGCCTGCGCTGGATCAGGCCTATCTGAGAAAATGGATTGCCAATCTGCGCCTGCAGGAGCAATGGAAAGAGGCTCTTCGCATTGCAGGCATTACTGAGCTTCAGGAATGAGGTCACAACCCCATGTGCCGCAACATCAAAATCCTCTTCAACTTCAAGCCTCCGGTCACCGACGACGAGGTCCGTGCCGCTTCGCTTCAGTTCGTACGAAAGATCACCGGATTCAGCAAACCTTCGAAAGCCAACGAAGCCTCGTTCCAGGCCGCCGTCGAGGAAATTGCCATGGTGTCGTATCGTCTGCTCCATTCGCTCGAGACCACCGCACCGCCCAAGAATCGCGAAGAAGAAGCCGCTAAAGCGAAAGCCAGATCAGCCGAACGTTTCGGCGCCGCCTGATGTTGCCGTTGCTCAGCCTTTAGGTGGCGTGGTCTTTGGGTGGCGCAGCGCTTCAGCGCTGCGATAAGCCCTTTCAATTTTTTTTAACGGGCTTTAGCCCCAGCGGTGACTTCTAGCTCTCCAGAATCACCTGCGCAAACGCTTGCTCCTTGGTATGAGTAAGCGATAACGAAATATTCTTAGCCCCAAGCCTCCCGGCGAACTCTGCAGCCTTCCCGTGAAACTTCATCGTAGGACGCCCGCCCGGCATGCGCACCACTTCACAATCCCGCCAGCGCACGCCATGATTCCATCCCGTGCCCAGCGCCTTCATCGCGGCTTCTTTCGCCGCAAACCGCACCGCATAGCGCTCCACGCGATTCGCCTTCGCATCGCAATAACGCATCTCTCCTTCGGTAAAGATGCGCTCCAGGAAGCGTGCCCCGAATCGCTCAATCGACCGGGCAATGCGCGGCACCTCCGCGATATCAATCCCAGTTCCAACAATCATTCTCTTGCATCCTGAATGGCGCTGAACATCGCGAAACATGTAGCGACAGCCGCCTAGCCTGCCCTGAGCGTAGCCGAAGGGGCTGTCCCGCGAAAGCCTGCCCTGAGCTTGTCGAAGGGGCGAAGCCAAGCGGAACCGCGGAAAGTCATGCAGATACGCCAATCTCCGTCAAAGCCGCAACAATCATACCGTCCTGCTCGGCAAACACCGTCCGCAAATCCAACAACACCCGCCCATCCTCCACCCGCGCCACAATCGGCGGATCAGATGTCCGCAGCCGCGCAGCCAATTCATCCGTGCTCAATCCATCGCATGTGAGCGCCACCAGCCGCGTCGGCAACACCGAAGACGGCGCCGCCCCACCGCCAATCACCGATTCTCCATCGATGACTTCCAATCGCAACCGTGCCGACGTGACTTGCGCTCGAAGCCCTTCCGCCCGCCTGCCAATGTCCGCTACACTCAGCCCCATGATGCGCAGCGTCGGGACCGCATCATAATCCCGCTTCACATACGCGAGCAGCGTCGCCTCCAGCGCGGCATACGTCAGCTTGTCCACACGCAGCGCGCGAAACAGGGAATTCGCCCGCATGCGCCCCACCAGATCGGCCCGACCGCTGATCAGCCCGGCCTGCGGGCCGCCCAGCAGTTTGTCCCCGCTATAAGTCACCACATCCACCCCGGCGCGCAAACTATCGAGCACACTCGCCTCGCCGATAAGCCCAAAATTTTGCAGATCCACCAGCGCCCCGCTGCCCAAGTCTTCCATCACAGGCAATCCTCGACGCTGCCCCAACTCGACCAATTCCGCCGTCGAAGCCTGCTCCGTGAAACCGGTGATCTCAAAATTCGACCGGTGCACCCGCAACAGCAGCCGCGTCCGCTCATTGATCGCATTTTCGTAATCGTCCACGCGAGTGCGATTGGTCGTTCCCACCTCCCGCAGAATCGCCCCCGACTTCGCCATCACATCCGGGATGCGAAACGATCCGCCAATCTCGACCAACTCTCCCCGCGAAACAATAACTTCGCCGCCCTCCGCCAAACTGTTCAATGAAAGCAGCACCGCAGCCGCATTATTGTTCACAACAATCGTCGACAACTCTCGGGATGAATCCTGATCGATCAGCATCCGCAGCAGCCGCTCCACATGCACATCTCTCTTTCCACGCTCCCCGGCTTCAATCTGATACTCCAGGTTGGAATACCCGCCCGCAGTCGCCCGAATGTGATCGAGAGCCTCCTCGCTCAGCGGAGCCCGCCCCAGATTGGTATGCAGAATCACTCCGGTTGCATTGATCACCGGACGCAGCGAGCGCCCAAGCACGCTGCGCACCCGCGCCTCCACTCCATTCGCAAGTCCCGACAACGCCATCTGCAATCCCGCTTCGTCGAGCAGGCCCGAGGAAATTTCAGCCCGCAACCGTGCCAATGTCGCGCGCGCCGCCTCGGTCACGGTCGCTGCGCCGTGGCTCGTAACCAGCACAGCTACGTCCGGCCGCCGCAGCACCTCGTCGACCGACGGCAGTTCGCGAAACAACTCGGAATGGGCAGCCTTCTTCATTTATCGCCTGTCATAGCGTGTGGAGATACGCCAGCAAATCCTGTATCTCCTGCGGCGTCAATTTATCGCTGTAGCTGGGCATCTCATTTCGCCCCAGCCGAATGATGTCCAGCACCCGCTCGTCATTCGCCGGAAGCCCGCTCAGCGAAAGATATTTATGCTGAAACACTCCCTTCAGCCCCGGCCCCTTCTTGCCGCGCGTCGAATATGGCTCATGGCAACGATCGCAATTCGAGTCGTACACCCTGCGCCCAGCCGCCTGCTGCGGATTGAGCCCCAGTTCCGCGTCCGACTTCCGCCGCTCCACATCGCAACCCACCAACCCCGCCAACAGCACACCTGCAATCAACGCATAAGAAATTCGCCAAGCCCTATACATGCCGATCCTCGATCCAGTTCGGTTGTCCATTACAAGCGACCCATTACAATATAGAAGAAAGCCCATGCCGGTCGCTCTCAAACGCGTCTACGAATCCCGCGCTCGCGGCGACGGCGCCCGTGTCCTGGTCGATCGCCTTTGGCCTCGTGGCCTCACCAAGGCCGATGCCGCCGTCGACGAATGGCTGCGCGACCTGGCTCCCTCCAACGAGTTGCGCCGCTGGTATCATGCCCGTCCCGCCGAGTGGGCAACTTTCCGCAAGAAATACCTGAAAGAGCTGACTCTGCCCGAGGCAGAAACCGCGCTGACGCAACTCTACCGTCTTGCCCACAAGAAAAAGCGCCTGACCCTGCTCTTCGCATCCAAGAATGTTGAGCGCAATAATGCGACAGTCCTGAAGGAACTGCTCGATGGAATGCGCAAGCCACCCACCGGAACCGGCCCCGGCGCGGCCAACTCAGCCCGCCGCACCGCAGCCGCCCGCCGCAGATAAACCTCTGTGTTCCTCCGTGTCCTCTGTGGTGAAGGTTTGTGGCCTCAACCTGATTTAGAATCACCACCGCATGCGATCCGTCTTCCACTGGAGCCTGGGCAAGCGCACCCTCGAACTAGGCAAGCGCACTCTCATCATGGGAGTGGTCAACGTAACCCCGGACTCCTTCTCCGACGGCGGACAATTTCTCGACCCGGCCCAAGCCCTCGAGCGTGCCCAGCAATTGCTCGACGAAGGCGCCGACATCCTCGACATCGGCGGCGAATCCACCCGCCCCGGCGCCCGAGTAAACGCCCCGACGCAAGGCCCGCAATCCCATCCCTCTGCTCAATCCAGACCAATCGTTACCGCCGAAGAAGAACTCCGCCGCGTAATCCCCGTCATCGAAGAAATTCGCAAAAAGCATCCCACCGCGATCCTCTCCATTGACACCTACAAAGCCGCCGTGGCCCGCGCCGCCGTCACTGCCGGAGCCGAAATCGTCAACGACGTCAGCGGATTTCGTTGGGACGCGCAAATGGCCAAGACCGTAGCCGACCTGAAATGCGGCGCCGTCCTCATGCACATGCGCGGCCGCCCCGAGGAATGGCACTCGCTTCCTCCCCCCGGCGACGTGGTCCTGCTTGTGAAACGCGAGCTGAAAGATTGGGCTGAAAAGGCCGTGCTCGCCGGAGTCCGCCGCGAGCGCATCGTTCTCGACCCCGGCTTCGGTTTCGGCAAAAGCTTCGACGAAAACTATCCGCTGCTCGGCCGCTTCAGTGAACTGCAGGTCGCCGGATTTCCCCTCCTCGCCGGCACCTCGCGAAAATCCTTCATCGGCCGCACCCTCGCCCGCAACGGCAAAGACGCGCCCCCGCAAGATCGCCTCTACGGAACGCTAGCCACGCAGGTGGCTCTGATCCTCAAAGGCGCACACATCATCCGTACCCACGACGTAAAGCCCGCAGTGGAAGCGGCGAAAATCGCCGACGCAATCCTCCAAGCCCGATGAAAAATAGTTCTATGAAGTAACAGGAGCGCCGGATGAAAAATTGTTCTATGCAGTAACAGGAGCACGGGGGGTGCCCCACGTCTCGCGTCTTTTGCGAGACGTGGGAATAAATGCAGCCGTTTCAGAATGCTTTTCAGCCATTCTCAGGAAATTTCTCCTGGCGAAAATCCCGGCTCCCGATTTTTCGCACCTCGCAACCATCAACACATTCCCAACATCTTCCGTCCATCCCGCTCTACCATATCTCTAAACACTCGACATGAATGACCTGGAAAAGCTCGCCAAGAATCTCCGCGTAACTGTTCGCCGCCCTGGCCCGCCCAATCCCGACGGCACCTGCGTCGTCTACTGGATGCAGCGCTCCCACCGCGGCCTCGACAATCCCGGGCTAGATGCGGCGGTCGAAGCAGCCAACGCGCTGAAGAAGCCCGTAGTCGCCTATCTGGCTCCTGTCCCGTTTTACCCGCACGCCAACCTGCGCCATTATCATTTTCTAAACCAGGGCATTCCCGACATCGCCGCCGCCCTCGCCAAAAGAAATATCGGATTCATCCTCCGCCGCTATCCCGACCACAGCCTGCTGCGCTTCTGCGACGAAGTGAAACCCGCCCTCGTAGTCGGCGACGAGAACCCGATGCGCGAGCCCAACGCATGGCGCGACGTGGCCACCAAGAAACTGAAAGTCTCGCTCTGGACCGTCGACGCCGACGTCATCGTTCCTTCGAAACTTCTGGAGAAAGCCCAATACGCGGCTCACATCATCCGCCCACGATTGCAGGCCCATCTCGAAACGTTTCTTGTGCCGTCCAAGAATCCTCACGCCCAAGTCGCGTGGAAGAAGCCCGCACAGCTGACCACGCTGGATCCAAACTTCGATATCACCGAAGCCTGGCAACTCGACCGCTCCGTATCGCCCGTCGACGGCTGGCGCGGCGGCAGCGCCGAAGCCCTCCGCCTGCTCAAAGATTTCGTCCACCACAAGCTGCCTCACTACGACACCCAGCGCAACAGGCCCGAGGTCGACCACACCAGCCGCCTATCGCCCTACTTGCATTTCGGCCACATCAGCCCCGTCACCGTCGCCCTCGCCGTGCAAAAATCCGAAGCGCCGAACGCAGACAAGGAAGCCTTCCTCAACCAACTCATCACCTGGCGCGAACTGGCCGTCAATCTAGTCCGCTTCAATCCCGACTACGACAACTTCGAGTGCGGAGAGCCCTGGGCCCACCGTACCTTAGCCCAGCATGCCAAAGATCACCGCCCCGTGCTCTACACCGAGAAGCAACTCGAGCAGGCCGAGACCCACGACCAACTCTGGAACGCCGCCCAAATGCAGATGGTCACCACCGGATGGATGCACAACTACGTCCGCATGTACTGGGCCAAGAAAATTCTCGAGTGGAGCAAGTCGCCCGCCGCGGCCCACCGCACTGCCGTCTACCTCAACGACAAATATCTCCTCGACGGCCGCGACCCCAATGGCTACGCCGGAATCGCCTGGTCCATCGTCGGCAAATTCGACCGCCCCTGGTTCGAACGCCCCATCTTCGGCCAGATCCGCTACATGTCCGGAACCAGCACCGGCAAGAAATTCGACAGCAAGAAATACATCCAGCAGAATCTGTCAGCGACGCTGTTCTGAATAAGCCGTTCTTCCAAAAAATACCGCTTGACAGAATCCGGTTTGCGATGCAAACTAACTTAAGTTTGTGACACAGACTAGATTGCAAAGGACATTCACCATGACCTCCAACTCATCTCCCACTCTCGAAGCTTCCGAACGAGCCTGGCGTTACTGGTTCGCCGACGGCTTCACCAACCTGCTGGTCGGAACGGGCATCCTGCTGATGTCCTACTGCCTGCTCGATCCACCCCGCTGGCCGCCCAAGCCTTTGCCTTTTGCCGCGTGGGCGCTTGCCTTGTTTCTCTACGTCAGCAGCATGGTTCGTCATAGACAGATCGTTGAATGGCTCAAGGCCCGCATGACCTACCCCCGAACCGGTTACGTGCAGCCGCCGCAGGATTGCCCGGAGGGGATCCCAGGGCTCTCCCTGAGAGGCGCCAGCACGAGATCGCCGGAGGCCGCGCAGTTGTATTCCAGCCGCAGGCAAACCACCTATCTCATGCTTGGCCTGACCATCGTGGCCGCCATCGCAATGGTCGCCATCCACCAGCGTTGGGTCTGGACAGCTGCTGGCCTCATCGTCGGC
>Ga0209698_10002402_pt1 | contig 21253 bp, 13 predicted proteins | sample LitLauG_LLR_2012_FD_187203 | JGI IMG/M metagenome (GOLD analysis project Ga0209698, IMG submission 187203) | Freshwater sediment microbial communities from Pennsylvania, USA - Little Laurel Run_MetaG_LLR_2012 (SPAdes) (version 2) | ecosystem: Environmental > Aquatic > Freshwater > Creek >...
ATATTTTGTAATGGATCTAATGTAATATTTCCAGTATCCAAACCATCATACCCTGCAATATTACCACCTCTTAAATAATCATCGGGAACTTTAACAGATTTGCCTAATCCAAAACTTAAAGTTCCTCCTAAACTATCGTAAGTAAAAGGTACTTCTAAACCTAATCGATCAATAACCGCAATAACAGGTTTTCCAAAAATACTATTATTATCAATTTTAAATGATATTGGGCTGGCATTACGATTGGAACGAGCTGCATTCAACATATTTTGTTGATTAGTTATAGTTTGATTAGCAGAAACAGCCCCTAATTGAATTGATTTATTTTGATAATATGTGTTTGTAGCATCACTTAAAGCAATTTCAATATCATATTCAGTTATTAACATTGATTGATAAGGATCTGCAATAGTAAAAGAAAATCCTCCAGGCTGATCAATGTTAAGACTAGTAGTAGTGCTAATATTAGTAAAATTAGTTATTTCAATTACTCCAGTTCCAGGACCTTTAGTAGCTTGAAACATATCATTACTATTAGTAATCCAATTAGTATATTTAGAAGTTCTATTATAAGAATAAACTGTCCTTAATCGATCAACCACTTTTAAAAAGCTTTTGGTATCGGCAAAACCAGAAGAAGTTATTCCATTAAATAAACTATTATTAGCAAATATACTATTTTGAGAAGCATAACCATTATTTACTTGATCTGCTAAAGTAATAATATAAGGAACTAATTGTTCAGAAATACTGCCAACAGCCGCCGTTACTTGCTGTATCTTACTTAGCTGTTCTAATGACGATATCTGTACGCATTTATTTTGAAATAATAAAGCCATTGCTTTATAAAAAAGCCTCTCATCAACATCCATATGATCAGGACGATAATTTTCGGCAATTGAAGAAAACATCTTCTTTTTAACTAAAACTGTAGCGCTGGGCTGCTGCCACATAATTTCAGATTGGCGAGGGTCTGTTTGATAAGGATCAATTCTTAAATATCCCTCTTCTAAATATCTTCTTTCTGCCGATTGATCAAATCTTGATGCAAAATCTCCCAATGAACCATATTTAACATTTTGTCCATCAATTACCGCATCCAATGATGTGGTATTATTACTAACCAATTGAAATTGGCTAGCTAATGCATCTCCTAATGACCCTAAAAATCCCAACTTTATACCTACCTTTATAATAAATTAAATAATGAATTTAATAATCCACCACTATTACCAGCATTACTAATATTAACCCCTTGATTAGTATTAATATCAACATATCCATTAAATGAACCCGGAGTATTATATCGACTATGACCACTGGCCGGACTTTCATGCCATGGAAAGTAATTGGTCCTATATCCGCGTCTTTGAGTTATAGTAAAGTTCATTTGATAATCAAATAGAAAATTATCTGCTCTTTCAGTTATATTCATATTTTCAAAAAATCCTCTATAAACCCAACCATTATAATACATCTCTACTCCAAAGGCTAAAGATGCTAAAGTGGGAATATTTCTAACTGATAATGAATTATTAGGAGAATTAAGACCTAATATTCCTCCTAAAATACCTACATTATTTTGACCTGAAGTAAAACTGGTATTTCCTAATACTTGACCAATAGCTCCGCCAATAGCTTGAGAAATATTATTAGATAAATCTGAAGCAGCATTATTAGCAGCTAAAGTTAAACCAACCGCATCAAATGCATATTGTTCTGCCCGATAAACTTCATACAACATATTAATACCCTCTATTCCAGAACTTCCTGTAGTTCCTGAAATATTTAGAGTGCTTAATTCTTCTCCCCAATATTGTAAAGTATACCCGCCTTTAGTTTTATCTTTATTAATTAATTTTTTATGATTGTAAGTAATATTTTGAGGATTAACAAACATTTCTACAGTTCCAAATTGAGGAACAAACCAAGTAATAATATTTCTTCTTATTTGAGCTGATACACCAGGGGCTATTTGAGTGTAGGGCAATCCATTACCAGAAGCTTCTGGAGTCGAAGCTACTAAAAATCCATTAGATTGATATGAAGCTAATTGTTGTTGAGTTGCCGGATTAGAACCATTAAGAGATGATTGAACTCCGCTAATTCCTTGTAAAGCTTGGTCTAAAGAAAAATTTGCCATTTATTATCCTTATTTAGAAGCGGCAACGCTGGTAGCAGCACTTTGAGCGCTTGTATTTGCATTTACTGTATACGGTGTTTTACAATGTGGGCAGGCGGCTATATGTACGTGCAAACCTCCAGGAATACTAACTGGAATTGGACCCCCCATATGAGCTTGATTGGTCAATGGAGATTTATTAGAATGTTCAACATTTTCAGTTGGTTTATTTTTAGCTAATACCGCTCCGACTTGCTTGCCAGCATTGCGACTTTCTAAATACTGATCTGGATTATTTATTTGATAATTGACAGCTTTTTTAGTATCAACTTTATTTTTTATTTGATCCCCTTTGCTGATTTGAGGGGTTGTTCTAAATCCGGTTTGTTCTAATGCACTATTCATTCCACTTTTAATTAATGTTCCTGAAGTGTTAATAACATTACCCATACTTTTAAATGCTGAGTCTAAAGGTAATTGTTTATTATCAAAATTAGCAGCATTATCTTGTGTATTTCTTAATATTTCTCTGCCTTTAACATTAATCCCTTCTCCAGCATTAGGATTACTTCCGGAACCAGCTGAAAAAGCATTTTCTAAAAATCCAGTATTAATAACTCCGGCTTGCAACATAACAGTTTCAGCCGCTAAATTAGCTTGTTTCATACCAGTAAATGTTAATCTTTGTTGATCGGTTGCCTTTTCTGTTATTTCTTGTTGAGATTTAATAGCTTCTAAATCAGTTGTTTTTTTAAATTGAGTGCCTGAACTTAAGGCATTAATCATTTGATCGGCTTCAGCATTAGAATTAGCTCTCATACCTAAAGTACCTTGAGTAAGCATTAGTCTTTGCTTCATATATTGATCTTCTTGCCCAGTATCTAAAGCTTCTTTTCTAGTAAGAATTTTTCCGCCCATAGCTTGTTTCATACTATCTGCAATCTTTTTCTGAGCTGCAACCGGATCATTTTTTAATAATTCTTCAAATTCTAATGATCCTCGAATTCCACCAGAACCACCCGTTTGTAATGAAATAAATGACTCTTGAGCTTCAGTTAAAGAGCCCATTTGTTTCGTTTGGCTTTGAGCAATCTCTAATGCTGCTTGAGCTGGTACCTGCGCTGCTTCTAAAGCCCGAGCATAGTTTTTAACACTGTCTGCTAAGCCTTGGTTCATTTTAGCGGCTTGCTCTCCCCCAGAGTTCCATAACTTAAATCCACTAGAGGCATCTATTAAAGCTTTACGAACATCTGAAATTGGAGCATTTAAATCTTTAGAAATATCTGCAAATCGAGAGGCAAATTTAGTAGCATCTTGATAACTCATGCCACTTTCTAATACTGAATGGCTAACATCTTGAAATGTTTGGGCAAAATCTAATCCACTGGCTTGAGCTATTTGATAAACGGCAGTTAAAGCTCCAGTATTTTTACTAGCAAAATCTATACCTTTAGTCATTGCTTCTAAACCACCAGGGGTTTGAAGTAATATAGCGGTATATTTTGCCATTTGATCGCTGCTTATTCCTACAGCTGTGGCCGATTGAGCTTGAATGCTAATTAATTGTTTGCTTACCTCATTTAAATTTTCTAAATTTTGACCTACTCCTTTAAAACTTCCAGAAATACCATTATATAAATTAGTAATATTTCCAGCTTGCGCGGCTCCTTGTAATAAAATACTTTGAAAACGTAAAGTATTATCAGCTCCTTTTATTATATTATTAGCATAATTAATTAATGCGTTTTCCCCTGCTTTAATAGCTTCTTGTAAATCTTTTCCACCTCCACCCATAGCAGTTAGACCACTTGCTAATTTTTTAGCTGCATCAATAGCAATTTGAGTGCCAGGGCCGGCTGTTTTTAATGTATCAATTAAAGTTTTAGCTTGTTCTTTAAAAGATCCTAATCGAGAAGCATCTAAATTAGACTGTAAATTTTGAAATTTTTCTGTAGTATTTACTATGGCAGCACTTATTAATCCAAATTGAGTAGCTTTTGCTCCAGTTAATTCACCAACATTACTTAATCCAATTCCTACATCTTTTAATTTATTAGTTAAATTATTTAATATACTAGAATAATTTTGAGATTGATCATTTAAATTAATTTGAGAAGCCGCTAAAGCATCTGTATTTTGCTGAGCTTTAGCAATAGCAATTCCTTGTTCTAATTGCTCTTTAGTTAATTCTTTTTGTTGAGCTAACTGAGCAGTTAAGTCAATTGGAGTATTAGGATCGGCCATATTATTCCTTTAGGATTGCTTTACGCTTGCGTTTTTTAACTTTTATAGGTTCTTGAGTAGAAAGTTGTTTAGCATCAAATTGTTGAACCATCTTTAATGACTCTTCAAAGTCCTCATCGCTGGATTCGTGTTTATTATCATTCATCATATCTTGAACTGCTTCTGGATTATAAAAAGAGCCTAATAGATATGCGTGATTTTTAGCTAATTCAGCATCATCTCGATGATCTCCCATCCATTGATGATACAACCACATTTTTAGAACCGGGTCCATTTCAGTAATAAATGGATCATTTGGTAGTTTTTGATAAATTTTACATAATTCCCAAATAAAACGATGTTCCGGTTCATTTATTATTTTTTTAAATCTTCAAGAACCTCCTTTACTTGTTGCTCTGTCTTAATTGCATATTTCTGTTCTGCTTCTTGTGATAATAAAACATATTCATTGTATAATCTTAATAATAATGAATGATCCATTTCTTCTACAAAATCTAATCGATCTTGCAAATCTGTTGAATTAAGAAACTGTTCTATTTCTACTCCTGCCACTACTACTAATGATCTGGCTAATAATTGTTTTCGTGTTTCAAATATAAATTGAATACTACCATCATATTCTGCTGTTGCTACCAATGCCTCTCTTAATTCTTTAGAGCGTAAAGTTTGTAATCTAAATAAATTACCCTCAATATCAACGTCTTTTGTCAATTGAATCATTCCAATTAACATTTCTACTCTTCTTTTAGCTCCCTCAGATAATCTTTCTTTTCCTTCTCTTTTGGCTTTTTTAGCATTAAAAATTTGTTTTTCTACATCAGTTAACTCTCTAACTGTAGTATTTCTTTGTGGCTGAGAAGCATTAAACTCTCTTAATACTTCTTGATCAAATGGTAAAGGTTGATTTTCCATTTGTTGTTGGTATCCTGTTTCATCTGAAACACTATAGCTAACCGCTGAGCCTCCAGCCATTTGTTTATTGCCTAATGGACTTTCATATTTAACCATAATTAATCTCCTAATTTATTATATAACAAATCAAAAACGCTCGTTAGTTAATAACGAGCGTTTTATTCAATGTTTTTAAAAGGTTAAATTTTAGTAAATACCAGTAGAACCAGGATATTGAGAGCTTCCAATATCAATTAATCCAGCTGCATCCAAAGAACCTCTACGACCGCCAGCTCCCATATCAGTTTGCGACTCAATCCATCCTGGATTAAAGGCGCCACCAAAAGGCTTAAGCAAATTATCTTGGCCACCAGTGGCTGCTGGACCGCCATTTACTTGACTATAAATATGTTCTGCTTCCCATTGCATACTGTCTGTAATTGTCCAATCACTTATTTGATAAGTATAATCAATACCAGTGATCCAAACATTTTTAATAATGGTCGTTACTTGAGCATTAACAGAAAATTTTTGTTTATCAAAAATAACAATGTCAAAAGGATAAACTTGAGCAGCTACATGTAAAAATCCTCGATCAAACGCTTCAGCTACTCTTAATTTTTGAAATCTTATTCTTTGACAAGTCCCCGTTATATCCGTAGATTTCATAGGAACCGAATCAATATGACCGTCTGTTCCAACTTCATCAATCATCTTAACTTGTCTTTTTTCAGAAATTTGCATAGATTGAACCGCACCAATTGGTTGATATCCTGAAGGGGTTCTAACCGCAAGCAAAATATTAGTTGAAACAGCTGTTTCAGTAGTATTAGTTCCAAATGAATCGCCTAAATTAAGTATAGACCCAGTTTGAGGATAATTATTAGTCATATTATATTAGCTCCTATTTAATATATATCAATTATATATTAATTTATTTATATTATGCTCCCAAATTACCTACTGAAACTGTAATATAAATCCAATTAATTGGATAAGTAGGTTGAACACTAACTGCAATATCCCATTGACGAGGATCAACTGAGTCTCGCATTACTGCCAATCCCTTATATGCTGTTATTAATCCTTGGGAAATCATTTCATTTAATAAAATGACCGCTTCAGTATTTAATTGAGCTGCAGTATTAGGCCCATCTGGTATTCCAATAAACCCAGCAAATCCAGCACGTAATGTTTTAGCAACTTTGTCTCTGATAAAGACAATAGAAATTTCTTGTTCTTCAGGGAAACCGCTTTGACTGGTTGTAATTCCCCAAACAACTTTACCACCACCAGCTACTGGTTGTAGAGTGGTGACTCCGGCCGCCGCCAATTGTTCTAATACTACAGTAGAAAATGTTTTATTTCTAAGAATAGTAAATCCACTAAATACTTTATTAGTAAATGGATTTTGAATAGATAAATCTGCGTTTGCATATCCAGCTGCTGCTGCTGCTAAATAAAATCCATCTATCAAAACATTATCCGCTCCAGCTTGAACTACAATTTGGTCTGGATAAAAATAAACACAACGATAGGTAAATCCATAAGAATTAGAAACTGAATAGTTTGCTAAATCTTCCACATTTCCTGCTAATACGTCGGTTATATTACTACCTTGAATACCTTCTAAAATACCCAAGTTTTCAACAGCCGCTGGTTGAGCGCCAGTTAAATTGCCAGGAGTTAATCCTTGAATTGCTCCAATAAATAATACTCTTTCTTTTCGATTATCAATATTACTCATTGCAATACAATGACTTAATGCATTTTGGAAAATAACACTAATCGTTTGATTAGGTAATGGAACCAAAATATCACATTCTACCGTTTGTAGGGTTTCTAAAGCATTAATCCAACCAGCATCATAGAATGGTGCATCTCTTTTATCAACAATGGTAACTCTTAAATAATTACCATTTGGCACTACGTTATGGTTAAGAACCAAGTATGTGCTAACTGCAGTTGGATCTAATACTTCGTATCTTAAATTACTTTCACTAACAAATGCCATTGATAATGTTAATGTATTATGAATTGGATCATATCCTAAAATATCATAAAGTCCATTATTACCAACAGTAGATCCATTAATTTGTAATCTATAATCAGAGGCAATAGTATTAGAATTACCAAAGATAGAGAAATTAACTTGAGTACTAGTTAAAGTACCAGTTCCAGTATTTAATAGAGCAACTACGGTTCCATCTGTTCCAGATCCTCCGGTTGCAGGCAATCCAGTTGGAATATAAATTAATTCAAAAGTTTCAGGATTATATGAGGTTAAATCAGGAAAACCTGATGGACTTCCAAAAGGAATTGGGTCTCCTGGCTCACCAGCAGTAATTGTTTGAATAGTTAATTGACCATTTGAAACACCAGTAATATTAAATGTTCCAATATTAGCCTTATTAACCGAGTCAATTACTTTAAGTAATTTACCTACATAAGTAGAAGTAAAGGTAATTGAAGAATGGAATACCGCTTGAGTTTCAAAAGCAGGTAATCTACCAATATACCCATCATATCCAGTGGCTACTTCTTCAAAACTATTAATTACAGTATAAGAATAAGAATATCCTGCTGGAGGTTGAACATTACTTAAAATAAATTGGCTTTCAGTTGGTTGCCCAGCTGTGCCTAAAGTATAATAAGGATATTGATTTGGTAAAATTTGAGTTTCTACTTGAGTAGTAGGATTAGTTACAAAAACATGTATTTCTGAATTAATATCAGGGACTACTCCTAATGGAAACGGAAAGATAAAATCATCTAAATTAGTAGATAATGAATTAACTCCCACTGGATCCAAAACATAAGAAGTTCTACGTGGTAATGGAGGGGCCGCTTGTAAAGCAATTAATGAAGAAGCTCCATTAGCAAAGAATAATTGTCCGCCTAAACTTAAATTATTGCTTGTGCTTGGTAAGCCACAAAAATTAACTACATCACTTATTCCTAAACATAAAGTAGGTGTATTAATATTAGCTTGAGGTATTTCAGTTGCTGTTAAACTATCGCCTCTAACTAAAACTCCGCTAGAAACAATAATAGTAAATCCATCGCCTTGACGGAATGGAGAAACCACTACTGAAGAAACTTGAGTTTCTGTAATTGCAAAGCTTAAAATACCATTGCTAACAGTTTGACCATTAGCAATCCAAGTAATAGGATTGCCATTAGCATCTAATGGAGATCCAGATACTGAACCAAACGCCTCAAATTGAGCAGTTCCGGCAATTGGTTGGTTCATAGCATTTCTTTGAACGCCTACACAACGAATAGTCCAAGTTTCTGGTGGAGCATCAGTATCTAATAGTTGTAATCCATTTAAAGAGCCTAAGCCTACATTAGTAGTTAATGGAACATAAAAGGCCCCTCCTTGATCTTGTAAATGACTTGCTTGTAATAATAAATGGCCGGTTGTAGGATCTAATTGTGCATCATAACTATAGCTAAAAGTAGTGGTAGCGGTAATAGGACCTAATTCTAATAAGTTAAGAGGAACGCCATTTTTAAAAATAGTGGTTCGATTAGCAATTAATGGAAAGTTTCTTAAAGCAAAATGTCTGCCATCAGCGCCAGTACTAGAGGTATAAGTAGGATTAAGTCCATCTACTCCACCACCTTGGGCTTGAGAAACAATGGTTTCATTAGTAGAGCCTTGGCCAATCATTGCCGTGACGCGAGCACCACCAGGGATTGCAACGCCGCTAGATTGAGTTATAACATTAGTATATGTGCCTGGAAGAGCATTAGTATTGCCGGGTATGTTACTCATTGCATCACCTTTAAAGTATTAAGTCTATTGTTATATGATATTATACGCATATTTAAACTCATTTATGTCTAATTCTAGTGGCGCCATCCATCATATTTTGTTTAGCTTCTAATGGTCTTAAATTATTTAACGCCCAACAATTTCTAAAAGCTTCATCTTCCATAGAGTTATATTTAAAAATACTTTGTGGAATAATATGATAAATATGCCAATAACTACCATAATTTTCCCAAGTCATATTATTATCAAATTGATTTTCTAAATGTGCTTTTAATTCTAAAATAGAATATGGCAAGTATTTTAAAATAGAATTGCTATTCTTCGTAATGGCACGATTAATAGCTCTTGATACATTTTTTCTTAATTTAAAATTAACATCTGTCGCTCGTCTTTCTCTTTCTTTTTTTCTTATTTTATCTCTATTATTTAATATATATAGTTTTTTATATGATGGATTATTGATTGTATATTGCTTTTGATATGCTTTTCGCTCTTCTCTATGACTTTTTGCATACTCTCTTGCACTTATTCTTAAACAGTCTTTACAAACAGAAGATAAATATGGCTTGCCATTAGAATATTTGCGTTTTGCAAATTCAAATAATTCAAGCAATTTATTACATTTACTACATATTTTCATTATTTATCATTATGTGTTATTATTCGCATAATATGTTATTTTTAACATATTAAAGGCCAATTAACATATCGGTTATATTAACTTCTGTATTTATAGTTAAATTAGCCGCCACCGGACTATTAGGATTATCTAAATTAGCAAAACTAGCAGTAAAAAGAATAGCATCTATAGTATTTCCTATAGGAATTTCTCTTTTCCATTCAGTTCTTATATCTAAAGTAAGACTTTGTCTAAAAAGCTTATCATTTCTATCATCTGTTTCAGAAGGGCTTCCAATACTAATTGGTTTGACTACAATTCCAATTTGATGTAATGTTTCAAAATGTATTTCAGTAAAACACATTCCAATTAATTCTACCAAATCATCTCTTGATCTTAAACTTCTGGTCATTACATCAATTACAATTGATCCTTCCCAAACTCCTGCGGTTAAAAAAGCCTCTGGTTTTCTAATTAAACTTTGATTGCCATATCCATCAGTATAAAGTATTTCGCTATATTTAATTTCCCCTTGATTTCTATTAATAGAAATAGGAACATAGCGACTTCCTCCACTTTTAACGAAAATGGCTGGATAAAAAATGGCATCATAGCGATAATTTTCGCCAATAAATAGGCGAGTGGGCAAAACAGGGTGAGGATTTAGCTCTGGATGAGCATTAGATCCAAAAGGCAAATCAGCTCCCAAAGGCAAATTAGTATGATCGGTGGTATTAGGAAACCCAAAAGCATCTTTAGAAAAGTGATAATAACTATCTTTTGAAAAAAAATCTCTTAAAGTAGCAATAATTATTTCTTTAGGATAAACAATCATTGAAGCTTGAACAATATTGTATATTCCATAAAGATCTGATTTAAAAAAGTTATTAGAACTCATTATGAATAAATAAACCTAATAGCTAAAGCAGAACAGGCCAACATTGCTGGGTTAGTAGTTAAACTATAAATAACTGACGAAAATATTACTCTAGTACTATATTCGCGGCCAATATAAAGTGGTTCGGGCGCCCCAGACATATCTATAGTTAAATACTGTGTGGCCGCATTAAGATTGGTTACTTGACCACTTGTATTTAAAATATATTGGGCAGAACTTGGAGAATAAATACTACTAATCCAACCTGAACCATAAAAATTAGTAGATATATCAGCAATACCTCCAAATAAAGAAGAAGTATTAAATTGAGAAGTGTCATCTTTTATTGTAGTTAATTGAAAAACATTTGATGAATTAGTTGTAAATGTAATATAAGTATATGTTCCATCTGTAAATAATGGATTTAATATACCTAATACTAAATATAAAACTTTACTTCCTACTGGCAAATAATTCTTTAATTCTACGCTAAAAGTGGCAGAAATTGAAGTAAAACCAGGTTGAAAAACTATTCCAGTTTCTCCAGAAAGAGGATTTAAAGCATTAGGGCTATTAGGCTGGCTAAAATCATAGGCTTGATAAGCTCCAAAAGCTGCCGCTCCATTAACACTAGCGTCAGTATTAGTAATACGATTTTGTTTATGTGTCATTTCAAAAATTGGAATAGAAGCATAACTTATTTGATTTCTATTATAAGAATAAGTCCAAGCATCTGGAATATTAGCATTTAAATCATTAAATACTGTATTAGAAGCATCTGTATATTGACTATCAAAAGTATTATTAGTAATGACTACTGAATTAGTGGCAGCCGTTTGTCCAGCTACATATGCTGTAATTCCCAATCCATTTCTATCTAAATTATTATTAGAAACTATTACTTTATTAGTGCTCCATAAATAAATCATAGCTGAAAATGGAGAGGTTAAATTAGTTGCCGTATTAACGACTCCAATTATATTATTGTCATTGATATTAGCATTATCAAAACAAACAATTCCGGCATCATAATAATAATTAACATTAGCATTACTATTATTCATAACCGGATTTTGACATAAAGTATTTCCAGTTATTGTGCTGTGCGCAAATCCAGCCGCGTCTTGACCTCTTCTTAACAGAATGCCTACGTTAGCAGGAGTAATACCCCCACTAGTATAATTAGATAAAAAAGCTGGATTAGTTGGAGAAACTCTATTATATGAAATAGTCCCTCCATTAGCCGGAGAACTAACTGAATTAGTCCCAACTTGAATCCAACTTACCGCATTATTAAAAATATTAAAACTTCCAGTTCCTTGTGGTAAATAATTAGTTGTATCTGTTGGGAAAGCTGTAGCTCTAAATGGTATATATTGACCTAAACTATCTAAATTAGCAATAAACTTACAAGCATTTCCACTAATAGTTAATTGATCTTGTTTATCTCCTACTGTTCCTGCATTAGTAGAAGTAGTTAAATTATTGAAATCAGACACAAAATCAGCAGCGGTTATAAATCCAATAGCTCCACAAGTATTATTAGTTATTCTAGTATTAACTGCTGAAAGCATTGCTCCAGTTAATGGAGTACCGGCAGTTCTAGTAGCAGAAACTACAACCATTTGATTATAATTACAAAAATTACCATCAATAAATACATTAACTAAACGTGGATAAATTGGATAAGTAGTTCCTACAGAAGAAACTGTTGAAATAATAGCAATTACAGCTCTAATATCTTCAGAAGTAGAAGTGGATAAAAATTGATTTTTACAAATATCCACATTTTCTACCACAGAGGTATTACTAGTTAATCTTAAATTAACAAATGAAAATCTATCAGTTAATGCGCTGGTAAAAGTATTATCTCTAATTTTTAATCCATTTAATGGAGTTGAGCCAATACTAGAGAAAATAAGCCCAGTTCCATTATTAACTAAATCAGAGCTGGTATATCCCCCACTTGGGGCGCCTAACATAGTCCAAGTAAATATATTTTTTTCAAAAACAACATTACTACTGGAGTCAAACTCAAGATTAAATGCTTCAGGAGTATTAATAGTTAAATTACAATTAATAACATTAACTTTATTAGAAGTTGTATTTATAGTATTTCCAACTGTTATATTGCAATTATTAAAACTGCTTCCATTAAAGGTTCCGCCTGCATTCAAAATTAAAGTAGAATAATTAGCATTAGTAGAAGTGGCGGTAAAGGTTCCAGGCAAAGTAATAGAAGTATTTTCAATAAATGTGCTTGTTAAGGTACAATGAGTTCCTGTTAAAGTACAATTCTCAAAAGACCCTGGGTTCATTGTAAATTCATAATTAAAAGTTATAGTACAATTAATAAAATTAACATTTATAAAACTAATACTAGTGTTAAATATTAAAGTTAAATTAGTAAAAGTAGTATTATTAACCGCATTTAAATTACTAAAAGTAAGAGTAGCCCCCTCTCCTTGGCCAATAATTTGAATATTATTAGAAGAATTAAATAACGGATCTACTGGCGCAGTAGCTGATCCTTTTATTTGAATAGTATTTTGATATTTATTATTTAATCTTATCCAATTAGCAGCGGCATTAAATGTTTTAAAATTGCCTTGAGAATTGTCATCCGTTACTACCGCGGTTATATTAGCATCTTGATCGTTGTTAAATCTTCTAACATCTTGAAATGGCACAGTTAATGAAACTGTAGCACTACCACCTGTTCCAGAAACTGTAGAAGGAACTATATAAAGAATAGTTAAATCTTTACGATTATTTAATAAATTAGAAAAGGTAGTTGAATCAACAGCATAAGAGTTTCCACTAACAGCGTTGGTAACCGTAATAATTCGAGCCGGAGCATTAGGGGTTCCTAAAACACTATCATAATCTGTTAATGCTATAATTACTAATTCACCCTCATCATTAACACATAATGCCCAATTTATAGGATATAAAGTGGATGAATATAATTCTGCAACTTTAGGAATAGTGAAAATTTGATCATTTAATAATTCAAAATTGCCATTAACTAATGCTTCTCCACCAGTTAATGAAATAAATTGGTTATTAACACTAACAACATCAAAACCTCTTAATACTCCGTTAAAATGCAAAGCTTTTTCTGGAAAAGCGATATAATCAAGGGCAGAACTGGTTAAATCCTTTTCGCTGGTATTGCCAAATTGTCTTTGATCTTTAACTAAATTGACAATTTTAGTTGTATCATTTAATTGGCAAGTTCCTAAAAACATCAATTGCTGATCTAAAGATAAAGTTGGAAATAATTGAAAATCAATTATTTGATTAGTAATATTGGTTATTGAAGCGGTTAAATTAAAAGTAATATCTAGGTAATCGATATTAGTTTCATCATAAAATCTAACTACTTCGCCTTTTTTCCCAGAACTAATTGGACCCAAATGAGTTAATGAGGTTCCATCATAAGACGCCAAATAACCATCATAAGCTCCGGTAGTGCTATTATAACTAATTATATTTAAAGATATTTTAGTAACGCTACCAAATTGATATCCTCTAAGTTTAGGAGATACTTCAACTAAATCTAATTTAGATAAATCAGCGGTAGCATATAAATTAGTAGTTCCATTAACTAAAATAGTAGATCCGCTAGCTGAAAAACGACTGCGCTCGTGTGTAAAAGTTTGACTATTTTGATCAATATAAACTTCAAAATGTCTCTTAAACGGAGTTATATTGGTAAAATCAGTAGCTGTTTCGGCATCAAAAGAAACTGAGTCGGAATTAAAATAAAGATTAACATATCCATCTAATGGAATAACCGTGGCACTTGGAGAAAATCCGGTTCCATGAACTGCATCATAAACGGTAATATCTGTAAAATTAGTTGGACTGCAATCAAAAGCGATTGATTGAATAATAAACCGTCCAAAATCTACTAAACTACCTTGACCAGCAGATTGAACAACTAAAGTTTTACCTATTTTTAAGTTAGAAGTAGAAAGATCTAATGGAACTCGATAAGTTGTTTGAACTCTACCTACTGGAGTTGGGCCAGGATAAACTTGCTGATCAATAACTTGCGCTCTCCAATAACCATCGCCATAAGTATCTAATACTTGGCCTACATCTAACGACATTCGGTCTTTTTCTATTCCATTAACATAAAAATTATTTCTGCTTAATGGAACAAATAGTTTGGTAGGTAATTGAGAAGCTTCTGCTGTTGCATAACTGCTCATATAAGGCGGACTAGCTAAATTAGCATTAAATGGGCCCAATCCCAATGGATCTTGAGCAATTGACCCTATTGTTGGAAACAAATCAATTACATTATATGGAAAAGCAAAATTAGTGGAAGTCTGATCATAAACTCCGCTGGAATTGACTACCCCGCTTAAAATAGAAAAAGCAGCATTACTATAAGAGTCTGCTAGCATTATTCCAAAGTTGCCTTGATAAGAAAAGGCTACAAATCGATAATTAAATCCTGCTTGACGCACTGCATTATTAGTAGCTTCAACAACGGAGTCTAAAGTATAAAGGCCGGGAGTAATACCTCTATTACCAGTAACGTCCAAAGCTGGTAAAATCGTATAACCATCTTGAGGATTTCCAGTTGGATACAGAGCTAAATATAATAAATAATGATTTTCATCAAATTGATCTGGGCTAAAATCAATTCCTAATGCTTGAGCCCCTCGTGGAGTAGAGACAACTAAACTTGGTAATTGAGTAAAATTATTATTAACTGCAGATAAAGTTAAAACGCCATATTTATTATCATTAACTAATGAACGATCTATTCTAGCAATGGCAGAAGGATTATAAGCTAAGTTTTTGCCTAAAATTCTAACTATATATTTTTTATTTCCGCCATTTTGAATATATTTTTTTTCACTTATTACAAAAGAAACTTCTACTGTGCCATAATTAACAGTAATTATATCTCCTGCTTTAGCTAAGGCAAATTGAGCATCAAATAAATTACTAGATGAATTAGCGGTAGAAGGAATAAACTGGATAATATCATCGCCAGTATTGATATCATCAAATGGAGCATTATTATTACCCAAATTTTGTAAATAAGTAATAACTGGAGTGGCAGGGACTACACTTTGACCATATCCATCAGAAGTTAAGCTAGAAGAACGAGATACTCTTGAAATACCATCAGAATATAAGTTCTGAATACGAGTTCCCAATAAGAAAATGCTAGAATTATCAATATAATCGGCAAATAATTGCAAATCATTAGAGGTTTGAGGAATAATACTAAATCTTGAAGTATTTAAATATATTCCGCTTGCAGTATGTCCATAATTAGATGGATAAGTAGATCCATCATTAGTTATAATATTTTGAATAGTTCCAAAAATAGAACCGTCTGCCCATTGATGAGCTAATAATTCATTGTTTAAATCATTAATTAATGTATAAGAATTAGTGTTATTTCTATTTACTCTAAATACATTATTAAGATATTGAACAGATAATTCAGCTACATCAATTTCGGCCAAATTATGACGATATAATTGTCCAGCTAAATGAGGCTCTAATTTAACACCAGTAACATTAATCCAGCCATTAGCATTATTAACATCTCTTGATAAGTCTCTGATATAATTAAATAAATCTTGAGTTCGATAATCTAATAATAATTTTGACTCTTGAATACCAGCGGTAGCGGAAACTTGACTATTAGTAATGGGAAGCGTAACCAAACCTAATCCATAAATAACGGAAGCATTGGGAGATCCATCTGGATTAATAAAGACGCCTAAACGAGAAGCTAAGGAGGTAGAAGTTCCGGCGATATTAAGACCTAATGCGGTTTCAATTTGAATAACAGCATCTCTTAATGCATTAATTGCATCTCCACCAATTTGATCAATATTATCATTGACTGGTGGAATAGAATTGTCATCATCTATGTTTTGAGGATAATTGCTCATATAGTTCCATTAGGAGGTAAATTAGAGTTAGGAGGTAATGGATTTAATTGATTATTTTGCTGCCAGCAAGTCCCTTGATAATATCTATCATTCATACCATGAACTACGTTATAAATACCTGCTAAAGTAGCAGCAATTCCACCAAAAGTCATTATTATAGTTCCATAAGTAGAGGAGTCAATAATATGTTTACAAACTGCCCAACTGGAAAAAATTACAATAGCAATGGCAGTTATTAATAAAATAAAACAAAAAGCAGCCTTTTGACTAAACAAAAGTTTGTATAGCCCTAATTGTTGGATAGATCTTAATATTCTATCAGGTTTAGGCGAGACATCTTCGCTCATTTTACTCTCCTAATAAACTATACCAAATAAATGATATATCGACAATTAAACAAGAGTTGTACGACAAGCAAAAAGAGTAGAACCACCTAATACGTGTGTTGAGGCTCCAGTTGGAGAAGCAAATTGAATGGTAACTGAACCAGAAGAAATCATATCAATAAATCCATCAATAATAAATTGACCACCTGCCGCGACCGTTGAACTTAAAACATTAATAGTGCTAATATTTGCGGTTTCTATAGTAGGAGAAGTAGCAAAGCTGCCAGTGGTAAAAATAGTAGCCAAAACTGCGGCGGAACCACTAGAACCAATAGCAAATTTAATTCCTGCTGAACCTGTAGCTAAACCTGTTACCTTAAAATACCATATTTCTCCGGTAGCAGCACTAAATGTTAAATTAGTGGCAACGGCAGAAGTACTAGTTGTAGTAGCCGCATTGTTTAAAGTTAAAACAAGCTCACCTACATTAAGAACATTGCTATCCGAGTCTGTTAATGTAGACCCTCCAGTAGAAGGAATCGATAAAGTTTGAGAACCAGTAGTTAAATTAGTATTAGTAGAAGATTTTAATAATAAATTAGGAACATTAACAACATCTCCAATAATAACCTGATTAGCCCCTGGAGCCGGACTATAACTTTTAATTAAATTAAGATCAGTGGTATTACTATCATTAGTAGCAACTATAGCGGTGCCATTTGGCATACGAATAGCTCCACTACCTGGTAATCCAGAACTAGCTAAATTAAGAGGGGTATTAGCGGTAAAAGTAGATCCACTATTTAATACAAAAACTCCGCCCGATTCAATAGTTATAGTTCCCTCTACCGTTTCATTAGCTCCTGTAGCAATATCTAATTCAGAGCCAAATGCCATTTCAGCTACCGTTCCATTTTGAAATGTTATAGATCCGCTTGGAATAGTCATTGACGTATTAGCGCTTGAAGTAAATGTAGAGCCGGCATCTAATAATAAAGTGCCTCCAGACTGAACTTCTAAAGTATTTCCACTGCTGATAGTAATATTAGTAAAAGCAGAGGCTGATGATTGAGGAGTCCAAGCTGAACCATTATAATATAATACATATCCAGCACTTGGAGCTACATTAAGAATGGGATATCCTTGAATAGCCGAGACTTTTGGAGCAGCAGCAGTTCCACCTATTCCAGATAAATCCCCGCCCAATTTAATAATTCCTTTAACTGAAGAAGTGGCGTCAGGAATAGTAGGCGGAACTAACATTGAAGAAATAGTAGTTAAAGCCTGCTGGACATTATTTTGAGGGTTTCCACCTATTACTAAAGTAGGAAATAAATCTATTTGAGGGGCTTGATGTCTAAAAGAATAGCCATCGATATGTTTTTGAAAATCAAAACGGTCAGTTACTAATCGACCAGTACCGGGCGTATAATTAGGAGATGTTGGATTTTGACTATCAACCATAATTATATGTTATATAATACCTATAAATTAGGTATTGCATTAATTCAATTATTAAAATAGGTTATTATGGTAAAATAATTTGATGAAAATGTCCCAAAGTTGGCATAACTACACCATTCACAATTTCATGCGAATGACCTTGAGATATTCCAGTTATTTGATTTATTTGACTAATGGCTAAAGTTTTTTCATTAACAACAATAGAGTGTGTATGAGGTGGTAATCCAGGAGCAAACCCTAAAGTAGTATTAAGTGTTTGAGGGAAGCTGGCAGTATTAGCAAATACACGAACCTGATAAGCAGGATCGGTTTTTCTAATTCTAAAAGTTTTTAAATTTTGCCCACCTTCTAATCCTAAAACTGTTTTATTTCGTGTAACGGCTCCAACTTCGTATCTAAACTCTTCATTATCATTTTGATCAAATAAAATTATAATATCTCTAGTTTTAATAGTTGGAACAGTTAAAGTCCACATATTTAATGGAAAATCTGATTCCAAACCAGCTTCTGTCATTTTTAAATTTTCATCAGTTGGGCTCAATCTTACTTTAATTCTACCATCAGAAGAACGAGGATTAAAATATTGTTGATATCCTAACACAAACTTAGTCCCAAAACAGTAAGGACACCTATCATCTGGATATTCGCTAGAAGTTAAATAACAAGAACAAGTAATGCCAGTTTGTTGTCTTTGAATTAAGACCGCTGGCTGACCATCAATGCTTAATTTAATTTCTTGACGCTGATTATTTTGGTCTTGCAAAGAAAAGCCTCGATAAATATTATAATTACCATATCCATCAATACAGCCCATTTGACCGCCAATATAGCTACCAACACAAGTTCCATTAATCAATGATACAGGATCAGTACGATGCCAACCTGAATAATCATAAATAGGAAAACTAACATTAGCGGCATCTGCAGCACTTAAATCAGTAGATAAATAATCTTGGGCAACTTGATGATAACCATCAATTATAGTAAATGGAAAATTAGGATATTCAAATCTTGATTGACAAGCATAAATCTGATCCCAACCGCTATCTTCATTAATAGCAAATAAACTAACAATTGGGTTCCAAGTATAATATCCATCAAATCCTGATACTAAATGTTCTGTAATAGGAGTATTATTATACCCCCTACCGCTTGGTAGGCCAGGAACGGCTCCTACTGTTTGTATAGTAAAAAAATCACCTAATTGAAGGGCTGTTCCGCTAGTCGGAAATGTTTCAACAATAGAAAAGCTTAAAATACCATTAGATACAACAGCTCCATTAGTTGTCCAAACAGGATAATTACCATATTGATCAACAACATTACCAGAAATAGAGCCAAATACTTCAAATTGTGCATATCCATCTAAAGTATAATCAGGAGGGACTTCTATACAACGAACGGTCCAAGTTTCAGTTTTGGCAGCCGAATTAACTAAAGTTAAATTATTAATGGTTCCTTGTCCAATATTACTAGGACTTGGTAAATAATATTGTCCATTAGATTGTAATACTAAAGAAGCTGGAACATTACTACCAGAGCCAGGAATAATTAAATTATCATTAATAGTATCTACACCAATATATTGAATTAATTCGGCGCCAACTTTAACCAAGCCATTATTAGGAAACCCTTCAACATCTAATAAAGGAACAATTAAATCAGTAGCTGACATATTTTGTCGAAGCAGGCTACTTGGATAAACTTTAACATTATCATAGGCAGTTGGAATACTATCTAAAAAATTAACAATTAATGGATTATATTCTACTGGACGAACAGAAAACCAATAATCTTGACCAGGAATTAAATCAATAATATTAACATTTAAAGAACCATCAGTTATAACGTATTTAACACCTTCAGAATAGACAGAATATTGGTCAGTAGAATAATATAAATGATAAGCAATTTTATTGGTAAAGACATTAGGATATGCCTGAAACCATTTCATATTAATTGTATATCCATCGCCAAGACTGGCAGCTCTTTCAAAGCCAGCACGAGCGGGATTAGCATAATGAACCATATTATAATTCAATTTTATTGATAAAATGGCTTGACAATTAAAAATGCGATGATTAGACTTCCTTCAACAAAACCTTTTCCAATTCATTTTTTTTATTTTTATTTGTAATATCGTGATGATCTAATAAATCATCGACATATTGTTCGGCTTCTTCTTGACCAAATTGGTCGGAAATATAAGAAACCTGTTTAGTAAAGGCTTCTTGTTCATATTTATTATCTAAATAATTTCCATCATCGGAGCTTGTAGTAGCTTTTTTACCTGAAGTTTGTTGAACCCAATGAGTATATTCATGTGCGAGATAAGAATAATCTTTAAAAAAATCAACATCAGTTAATAAAGAATAGTTCAAATAAACTATTCCATGATCTGTTTTAGCAGAAACAGATAAATCTTTAAAATAGGTTGGGATAAAATCAATTTCATTGATATCAACATCATAGTCTTTAAAGACTTTTTGCATAATTTCGTTAGATTTAAGATATTTTTTAGCTTTATTAATCATGCGCATAAGAGTTTTATATGGCAATTTTTTAACCACTGATAATGGAAGGCTTTTATCTTTAGCGCTCATAGCAAATATGCTTAAATAGGCATATTATTTAAAAAGGAAAAATTATGGCTTTTATTGGAATACGAGTTCCACACGAATGCGGTCGCTTATTTTCTAAAATTGAAGTTCCTGGTGAAAAAACTAGCGTTTCTGAAATGCACATTACTTTACTTTATTTTGGCGATAATTGGCCTATTTCTGAAATATCTAAATCCATAGAAGTAGCTTATAATGCCTTATCAGAGTTTTCACCATTTTTAATTACTACCAATCAAGTTTCTTGTTTTTCTCCTTCTCCAGATGGCAAATATCCGATTATAACCAAAATACAATCTGCAGATTTACAAAAATTAAGAAAGAAATTAGCCAATCAATTTGATAAAAACAATATAGAATATTCTAAAGTTCATAAGG
>Ga0209698_10002403_pt1 | contig 21252 bp, 13 predicted proteins | sample LitLauG_LLR_2012_FD_187203 | JGI IMG/M metagenome (GOLD analysis project Ga0209698, IMG submission 187203) | Freshwater sediment microbial communities from Pennsylvania, USA - Little Laurel Run_MetaG_LLR_2012 (SPAdes) (version 2) | ecosystem: Environmental > Aquatic > Freshwater > Creek >...
TCCGCGGAGAGGTGGCAGAGCGGCTGAATGCGGCGGTTTGCTAAACCGTTGTAGGGGCCAAAACTCCTACCGGGGGTTCGAATCCCCCCCTCTCCGCCAGTTCTATCTAAGACCCTCGCGGGTCTAGTACTTAGAAGCAGTTTGTATCCCAAGAAGATCTGGCGTATTTTGTGGACCAACAACCGTTGTACCTCCGAAGTTCGGTCGAAAATTGGAATAACTTCCTTCTAAGTCGCCTCACTCGGTAAAGATGTGCTCTCTGCTTGGTGTCCTGCCATGTTGGTAGAAAGTCGTGGTCCCCAGATCGTCCGGTGGCACGTAGCTTGCCTCGTCAATACCTAGATCTCTAGGCGCCAGGTAAACGCGCATTACTAAGGGAACTCCCTTCAATTTCTGCGGGAATAACCAAGCAAGTTGCAAATTCGTGCTTATCAAGAGAGCATTTCATTGGCGAGCGCTACCGGGCCATTTGCCGTGAACTCCTGCCCGCCTGTTCGCATCGTCCACGGAGGGCCACATGCATTATCGCGCTTTGTTGCTGTCAATGGTGGTGTCGGCTGTGTCTGCCGGCACGCTCCCAGGCTCGCTCGGGGCGCAAGAGACCACTCCGCCGGAGGTTCCGTTTCCCAAAAATGACGTGGGCCTCACCACGTTGCCAGCTCGCAAAAAAGCGCAACTCGAATCTGCGAATCAATTTAAGGTGTTTTATCAGTTTCATTTCACGGACCAGTTGAAGCAAAGCGGAATCACCTTTCGTCATCGAGCAGTCCCCTATGCCACGAGCCAATATATGCCGGTCCATTACGACCACGGCACGGGCATCGCCGTAGCGGATGTCGATGGCGACGGACAGTACGATATCTACTTCGTGAATCAGCTCGGCGGCAACGAACTCTGGAGAAATCTGGGAAACGGTAAATTTGAGAACATTACGGAGCAAGCTGGCGTCGGCCTGAAAGACCGCATCAGCGTTACGGCCGCATTCGGCGATGTCGCCAACACCGGGAACCAGGATCTCTTCGTGACCACCGTCAACGAAGGGAACGTTCTCTTCCAAAACGACGGCCATGGCCATTTTAAAGACATTACGCATGAAGCCGGTCTTGATCTCCTTGCCCATTCTTCCGGCGCATTCTTCTTTGATTATGATAACGATGGTTTGATCGATCTTCTGGTCTGCAACGTCGGCGTATATACCACCAACGAAAAAGGTCCGGAGGGAGCATACGTCGGCCTGAAAGACGCGTTCTCCGGCCATCTCCACGCCGATCGCTTCGAGTACCCTGTTCTCTACAAAAATTTGGGCCATTATAAATTCAAGGATGTCACCGCTGAAGTAGGGCTCAATCCGCGCGGTTGGTGCGGCGATGCGAGCTTCGCCGATTTGAAGGGTGATGGTTGGCCGGGCATCTACTTCCTGAATATGCAAGGTTCGGGACACTATTTCGAGAATCTGGGTGGCAAAAAATTTGCAGAGAAAACGCAAGACTATTTCCCCAGGACACCCTGGGGAAGCATGGGGCTGAAATTCTTCGACTTCGACAACGACGGCCGCATGGACCTTCTTATCACGGATATGCATTCGGACATGATGGAAGAGCAGAGGCCCGACCAAGAGAAGGAAAAAATCAAGTCTCACCCGCCGGACAATTTGCTAGGCGGTTCCGCAGACAAGTTCATCTTTGGCAACGCTTTCTATCACAACCTCGGTAACGGCAAGTTCGAAGAGATTTCCGACAAGATTGGCGTCGAGCAACTCTGGCCCTGGGGAGTCAGTGTCGGTGACTTCAACGCTGATGGCTATGAGGACCTCTTCATCACCGCGGGCATGAATTTTCCTTTCCGCTATGGCATCAATTCATTGCTGCTCAATAACCGCGGCGAGAAATTCCTGGATTCTGAATTTCTTCTTGGGATCGAGCCTCGCCAGACACCCTACACACCCTGGTTTGTCATGGATTGCAGGAACCACGAGGTTTTAGGCCCTCTTGGCAAAATAGTTTGCGATGGACAGACACAGAAAGTCACTGTCTCGGTACCCAAGGCCAGCCGATCTTCCGTAGTGTTTGATCTCGATAACGACGGTGACCTGGATATAGTTACCAACGATTTCAATTCAGAGCCAATGGTGCTGATCAGCGACCTGGCGCAGCAGAAGAAAATCCATTGGCTTAAAGTGGTGCTGGTAGGCACAAAATCCAATCGCAACGGTTTGGGCGCCACCGTTCGCTTGTACGCGAACAAGCAAACCTATACCCGCTACAACGATGGCAAATCCGGCTACTTGTCACAAAGCGTTTTGCCGCTCTATTTCGGCCTGGGTGATAGCTCAAAAATAGATCGCATCGAGGTCGACTGGCCGTCGGGCCGCAAGCAGGTGATCAGCAAAGACTTGCATGAAAACGAGACTCTGAAGATAACCGAACCCGCAGAATAATCCCTGGCCGAATGCAGATTCATGGACGTTCCATAGGGCGCGGCACTGTCAATTCACGATTCTTAGCTTTCAATTCCTTATAGATTTGCAATTCCCGATCCGCCTCCGCAATCCGTGATTCCTTGCGGTAAGCGGCTTGCAACTGGTAGTGCACGTAGTCGCTCTGCGGAAGCGCGCGCGCGGCAGCTTCCAGGTGCGCCACCGCTTCCTGGACCTTATCGCCGTTTAGCAGGAGCTTGCCCAATTGATAGTGCGCGTTTCCGTTTTCCGGATGTGTGGCGATGACGGAACGAAACAGCTCGATCGCCTCGGAATTTCTCGTTTGCTGCAGATAGACATAGCCAATGCCAATTTTCGCGTCCGGGTCATCGGGAGTGAGCTTCAGAGCGGCGTTGAATTCTTCAAGCGCTTCGTTCGTGTGCTCCCAACGGAGCTGTGCGAGGCCGGCGAAATAGTGCGCTTTGGCCAGCGTGGGGTCTCGGTCAAGGGCGTGATGAAATGACTGCACCGCGCGGGAATAATCGGCCATGTCGGTCCATAGTTGCCCGATCAAGAGGATAGCGTCCGGCGAGAGATCGATCTTCTCGTATTCCTGAAGAATTTTTGTTGCCTGCGTTAGTTCACCCAGGCGGGAGAGCGAAGCGGCCCACGCGTAGCCGAGTGTTGCGTCATGCATCGCCCGGTCTCCGAGTGGGGCGATAATACTGGCGGCTTCGCGGTAATTTTCGAGGCCAAAATAGGCAGAGCCCAGCATCGCGCGCGCCGCAGCATCGGAGGAATTGCTTGTCACCACCTGCGATAGGGCCCGCGCGCATTCCTCGTAATTTTGAGCGCGGAACGCCGCGACGCCGAGGTTGCGCAGCAGATTGGGTACAGCCGGATTCCACCGTTCGGCTTCCTGATAATGAGTAAGCGCGGAGGGATAGTCGCGCCGAATCGCTTCGGAAGTGGCTAGATCGCTAAAACTCCCGCCCAGAATGGCGCGAAGTTGATCTTCCTCAACAGCAGCCGCTTTTTTCGTCTCTTCGGAGAGCCCGGAGCGCGCAAGAATCGCGGAATCGAGAGGCTGCGCCGGGTCCACGGGCCCAGAAGGCGGCAATGCCGGTTGATCCTGCTGGCGGTTAAGTAGCTCGACTACGGCGGCGGGGGAAACGGAACCTTCCTCGGAGGCCTTACCGGCAACGACTTGCTGGGCCTCGGCCAGCGATTGCTTCTGAAACTCGCGGGCACGCTCCAGATAGGGCGCTGCCTCGCTGGCGCGCCCGCTAGCGCTTAGAATACGTCCAAGAGTCACATACGCCCGGCGAACCTGATAGTTGCCACGGGATTCGTCCTCTCCTGTCAATTCGATGCATTTCCGGAGGTACGTTTCTGAGCGGGGCAGGTCACCCTGGGAGTAGGCATTCAATCCAAGAAAGAGCCAAGGCTCGGGCCAGGAGGGATTGATGTCGATGGCTGCCTTGAGGTGGAGATTGGATTCGTCGAAGCGGCGGTCATTCGAATCCATATAGCCGAGAAAGTAGTTGGCGAGGAAATCGCGCGGGAAGTTTTCGAGTTCAGTGATAAATTCTTGCCGAATCTCCGGCGTGTCCGTCCATTCATTTTTCCAGAGCAGTGAGAGTCCCAGGAAGTAGTGTGCATGCGGCGTGCGTGTATCCAGAGCGACCGCTTTGCGAAGCTCGCGAATAGAGTCGTCCTGCATTTCAGCGTCGCGATAAGCGCGGCCGAACATCACGTGGAGCGAGCCGGAATCGCCCATCGAGGCCACGATGGTGTCGAAAACCACCGCGGCTTTTTTCTTGCTTTCGGGATCCTTGAGGGAAAGCAACGATACGCCAAGCGCATAGGCAGACTCGAACTCCGGATGCAGCTCGACGGAACGTTGCAGCGAATCGACAGCCTTGCGGTAGTCGCGCTTTTTCATCCAGGCTTTGCCCTGAATGTTAAAGGCTCGTGAACTCTTTGGATCGCGGAGCAGCGCCTTGGAGGCTTCCTCCAGGGAATCGTCGGGGCGATTGGCATAGAGGGCGGCGATCGCGAGGCCTACGTGAGTTTCCGCGGCGTCTTCCCACGCGAGGGAGCGCTGGAAAAGCGCGGTGGCCTGGGGAAAGGCGGTTTGGGCGATTCGGACATTTCCCAACTTTCGGAATGCCAGAGCCAGTACCAGGCGGTTGGCGCTGGCGACCGAATCGGGATTGCCGACTTCGCGAGCGGCGGCAGCAGCCTGCAAGCGGCTTTGTAACTCATCGACGGTAGCGGTAGAGACGCTGGACGAACCCGCGCCCCGTTGTTGAGAAGTGGCCCAGGTCCCAAGGGAAAGTAACACGCCAAGCAGGCCAAAACCCCGGACAAGAACCATCTGACGTGCACACTTAGAGGGAATGATCTTGGAGCGAACAAACTTCACGAGCAATGGTCTCCCCTGAAATTCTAGCAACAAACCACTCGAACGAGGCTAGTGACTCTCACGCCAACCGAAATAACTGCACAGGCCAACTGCTCGGGCCGAGGGCAGCTAGAAGTACTTGCTTAGCCTTACGACCCTTTGTACAAAAAAACGGCGGGGCCTGTTTTGCGGGCCCCGCCGGAAAATTGCTCAAACGCCTGGAAGCTGCGTTCGCTAGAAGGTTAGCTTCAAGCCGTACTGGAGTTCGCGGGCCGGCTTTGTTGCCGTCGCCTGACCGAATAGCGGGGCGGCGCCACCGAGTGTGGAGTTGCCGTAGGCGCTGACAACGCTATTGGTTGGGCTGCAGGGCTGATACAAACCACCCGCGTTAGCAGCGCCGCAGTACACGCCGCTGCCATTATTCCAGTATCCAACCGATTGGATGGAGCTGGCGAGGAAGTTGGGGTGATTGAAAGCGTTAAAAAAGTCCATGCTGAAGCGCAAGCGGAACCTCTCCTTGAACTGCCAGTTCTTGGAAAGTTCCAGGTCTCCGTTAACGTAATGAGGACCTTGGCAGGCGCCGCGAGGAGCGTTGCCGACCGTGCCGAGCTGGTAGCCTACGAGTGTAAATGCCGCCGGATTGTAAATCTGCAGCCCGGAGACTCCGGAGTTGCAGGAGACGCCTGAAGCTCGGTCTGGACGCTGGGTGTTGGTGTATCCCGATCCCGTGAGCGAATTCAGTCCGCAGGGAAATTGAGCCCCGTTGAACGAGCACTGCAGCGGGCTGGCTGTCGGGTCCAGCAGGGTGTTTGCCGGGTTTACGCCCTGCTGATAAATCGTGATGGAGTTTCCATTTTCCGCCGTGAAGATGGTGTTGAATTCCCACCCGCCAGCAGTTTCGCGTACGAAAGCCGCCTTGTGTTCCAGCTTGGGGAGGAAGAACACTTCGTTGAAAACGAAAATGTTCGGCCGGTTGATGGTCGCGTTGCCGCGGTCCGCCCGAATATTCCCGGTGTCCGTAAAGCTACCCTGGCTGGCTCCGCCATTAGCGGCATCTTCTTCAATGTCGGCAATCGTGTGCGACCAGGTATAGGCTGCCTGGATGCTGGAAAAGTTACTCAGTTTCGAGCGGAACATCACCTGCAGCGAATGATAGCTGGCGTGTCCATCGCGGCTGAAGTAGTTGATCGAGCCGAAATTGCTGGCTGGACGCAATGTGTTGATGCTTGGTGTCGTGTACGTGCATGAGCCGCCTCCAAATACGCCGCCGGGCTGGCAAGTGGTGCCTACTGGACCCGCTGGCCCGGTGGTGAACGATGAGGTCGCACCTCCCGAAGCCAGGAAGGAGGCAAGCAGGAACTGGCTATTGGGCACCTGGTTGATGTCGTACGTGCTCGTCTGATGGATAGCCGCATTGCCGACGTAGCCAACTGAAATCGCGGTATTACGAGCGATTTGCTGTTCCACGGAGAGGTTCCACTGCCAGGTATTGGGAGCGACTGCGCGCGGCGATCTTCCGCCGCTCGGCGAAGTAGATGCTCCTGACAAAGGAACAGCGATGTCCAGAGGCCGGCTGACGCCGCCTGCGGTAATGGAGAATGGAGCAGTGTTGGAGAGTCCAACCTGCGGGCTGACGCGCTCGCGCTGAAAGAACTGACCACCACCGATGCGCAGGGCGGTCTTGCCGGTTCCAAAAATGTCCCAAGCAACACCGAGACGTGGGGCGATGTTGTGGTTGTTATTCGCAACCAGAGCGCGGTCAACGCCGGGGGTCCCAGCGCTCAACGGCAGACCGACGGCAGCCGCCGCAGCACTGCAGAAGTTGGTGCCAGGTACGAGAACAACGCCATTGCAAGCGTCACCAGGGGCGCCGGATTTGTTGTAGGCGGCGAGGCTGAAGGAAGCCATCTGATTGTTGGCATCGTAGGGTTCACGCAGGAACGACCAACGGAGACCGTACGTTAGCGTGACGCGACGGGTTAGCTTCCAAGTGTCGGCGGCGTAAAATTCAATGTCGTGCCAACGGCCCTGATCGACGGGGTTGATATTAGTTTCGCCAATCCCTCGAATGACCTGGGGGCAACCGGCAGTATAACCAGCGCCAGAATTGGTCGTGGCAAGGCAAGATGCATTGTTGTACGCCAAGGGCGTTCCGGAACCCGGGAGAAGCACGTTGGCCAAGGCATTGTTCGTGCCTATCGTCTGACCCCACCCAGTATTCCCAATGCTGAATTGGGGACGGTCGGCGCCTCCGAACTGGTTTTCCTGCTTGATGTTATGGCTGACGAGACCACCAAATTTCCAAATATGGTTGCCCTGGACTTTAGAGACATTGTCCTGCCAGGTAAACAAGTCCATGTGGTTGCCGTACCCAACGATGGCCCAGATAGAAGCGAAGTTCCCATAGTTTTGCAAACCGCCCCAAACGGTGGGCAGACCACCGGCAGTTTTCCCGGAAGCCGGCCAAACGGGAGGCATCGCAGTGTCAAACTGGCTACCCAGAGTCGGATTGGTGCCGCCGGGGGTAACGATGATAGCGTTGTGAGCATAACCAAATTCGAAGTCGTTAATCAGCGAATTGCTGATCTGCGAACTGATTTTGCCCATGATGCTCTTTGAGGGCTGGTTCCAACTTCCCTGGTAGGTGGCGAAGTTATCGTCGCCCCAGCCAAAGGCGTTGTTGGGAGCCGGGAACTTCCACGAATCCTGTGTATAGCGGAAGCTGATGCGGTTCCGCTTAGTCAGGTCGAAGTCAATGCGCGCGTTTTCTTCACGCCAAGGAACCCTGCTGCTCTGGTTTTGCGCGAAATTGATATTTGAAGCACCCGTTGTCGCGAGGTTGAGCGGAGTCCGATTCGGCAAAGGATAATAAGCCGCCATTAGCTGGCCAGCAGCATCGGGATTCGCGACGGCGTACTGGTTGCTAGCGGACCGAAAACCAGCAGGGATAGTCGAGGTCGCGGTCCAATTCGGCACTATAGATTTCCCGCTCGCATCATGGGTGCCGATATTCGTGAACGTAGCGGGAGGCGGCGCATTGCAGGTCGTGTTGTCGCTCGCGTGGGAAAGAGCCGCCGCGTCGGTTACCCCAACCTGTTTATCCAAGGCAGCGATTGCCAGCGGAACGTCGGCGCTGAAATCGCCAGCGCGCTCCGCAGCCGTAGGCGAGCAAGTGGTGATCAGGTTGCCGCGAATGTCGCGGTTCCATTCTTCGTTCCACCAGAAGAAGAGCTTGTCTTTCTTGATCGGTCCGGCAAGGTAATAGCCCCAGTCATTGCGGCGAAGCGGAGGCTTGGCAACGCCGAATTTGTTATTAAAAAAATTATTTGCATTGAGTTTGTCGTTGCGGCCTTCGTAGAACATACCGCCATGCAACGTGTTTTCGCCAGACCGCGTCGTGATGCTGATGATGGCGCCGGATGCCTGCCCGTATTCCGGGCTATACGAGTTGGTGAGCATCTTGAATTCGGAAATGGCGTCCACCGAGGGGAAGATCAGAATGGTGCGGTTGGAGCCGACGTCGTTGTTGTTGACGCCGTCAATCAAGAACAAGTTGTTGGTGCTGGGATTGCCGTTGACGGAGAAGTCCGAGCCGCCCTCCAAACCCTTACCCCTGGAGTCGAATTGGTTGTTGGCGGAGACGCCGGGCTGCAGTTGGGTCAATTCAAGAAAATTGCGGCCGTTCAGCGGGAGTTCACGAACCTGCGTGCCCTCAATGACCGCGCCGACATCCGCGGTGGTGGTTTGCACCTGAACATCGCTCGCCTCGACCGTGACAAACTCGGTCGACGCGCCCAGTACCAACTGCGCATTAACTTCGGCCGGGGTCGAAACGTGAACTTCCACGTTCTTGGCAACAAACTCTTTGAAGCTTGCCGCCTTCACCGTTATCTCGTACGTGCCCACGTTGACGACAGCGAAGGAATACGCTCCCAAGTCGGTCGTCGTGGTCGTTGAAGTTGCATTGGTGCCAACATTGCGGAGCGTAACAGCGGCGCCCGCAACTGCTGCACCCGAAGGATCCGTTACTGTACCGCGGACGGATCCCGCATAGTTCTGAGCGTGTACAGCTAGCGGTGCGAGCAGAAGCAAGAATGCGAACAGCATTCCCACTAAGGTGCTCAGCAATCCGCTCGTAGCGTTTGCTTTGCAGTTTTGAATCTTCATTCCATTACCCCTCGAGAAAGTATTTTTCACCCCGCATCTCATACTAAATTCCGTGCAAATTTAAACGCCGCACGGAACCCAGCTGCGATGCACCCCGTTCGAAAATCAAATTAAGTAAAGGACCCGAACCCCAAACCGTCCGAAGTAGTACTTTTCTACTAGGGGCTATATATCACCTCAGCACCACTGATTGTCAAGCGAAAATATTGATATTCTAAAGAAAAATAATGTTATTCTACGCGCCGCCGCAAGGTATGATTTTTGGGAGGGGTGCCCGATTTAGGCATTTAGAACTCCTTTTCAAGCCTCCTTTATTCTTATAAACTTGCAGCATTTTGAGGCAACTGGCGCCGTCGAGGATATGAAAAATGGTGGAATCTATTGAATTTTGGTTAGGTCTTCCTGCGATTCGCCGAAGGGCGGCTAGTGAGTTGAACTTCATATCAAGAGGACACAAATTCTGGATCGGAGTCGTTTCCAAAGGTAACCTCTCCACGTTGGGTACGTAGGCATAGGTAGTCTGCTGGCGCTGCGAGTGCTCCCTGGAGGACCTCTGGATGACGACGGTGCAAAAGAAGAAACCGCAGGCGAAAGTCACCCTCAAGACTATTGCGGAGCATCTGGGGTTGACGCCTGGAACAGTTTCAGCGGCTTTAAACAACTCTGCGGCGGCCCGCTCCATCCCAGAACATACGAAGCAGCGCATTCTGGATGCCGCTCGGGAGTTGAAGTACCGCCCCAATTTCTTTGCGCGCACGCTCCGGCTTCAGCGCACTTTCACTATCGGTGTAATCGCATCAGAAATTGGTGACGCCTACGGATCTCAGGTCATCAACGGCATCGAAGAATACCTCCAACAGCGCAACTACTTCTTCCTGACGGTGGTCCATAGGCACGACCCAAAGCTGCTGGCCAGTTACTCGCAACTGCTTCTCTCTCGAGGCGTGGAAGGTTTCATCACTGTAGATACCTCCGTTACCGAAGCGCCCCCCATCCCGACGGTGGCCGTGGCCGGACATCAACCGGTGGCAGGCGTCACCAATATTGTTTTGGATCACAAGAGAGCCGTGCGGCTGGCGCTCGCACATCTGAAGGATCTGGGACACAAGGAAATTGCCTTTCTAAAGGGTCAGCCCTTTAGTTCGGACTCGGCCAGCCGCTGGGCGGCCATCTGCGAAGTGGCTGAGGATCTAGGAATTTGCATCCGGCCGGAACTCACTGCTCAAATTGAAGGCACTGACTCGTCGCCGACCATCGGCTACCCGGTCGGAAAAGAACTATTGGCGAGGGGCGAACCATTCACAGCGCTGTTTGCCTATAACGACATCTCGGCGATTGGTTCGATCTGGGCGTTTCGCGAAGCGGGCTTTCGCGTGCCCGATGATATTTCCGTGGTGGGTTTTGACGATATACCTGGAACGGCATTCGCCAATCCGGCGTTGACCACGGTGCGGCAACCGCTCATTCGCATGGGACAAATCGCCGCACAGACCGTTGTGGACCAAATCGAAGGGCGAGGCGAATACGCTCCTGAAATAGCAATTGAGCCCGAATTCGTGGTGCGATCTTCAACCGGACCGGCGCCTTCGAGAAGAGTGAAAGTCGAATTGCCGGAAACCCGGGTCACTCTCTAAGCCGAAAACTAATGGCCGCTTGCAACTCTCGCGATCAAGGACGGGATGCAACTCCCATAAATGGAACTTCGCTGGTGGGCGGCCCCTTTAAACCCTTAGCCTCCTTAGCTTCCTTTGCTTTCACCTGCTGGTAAATCTCCAGTTGTGCTTTCGCTTTGTCTGTCGCGCCCGAGCGCGAATAGGCAAGGGCTAATTGATAGTGGTTCTGCGCTTCTTCCGGTGCCAGAAGGACGGCTTGCTCAAGTGCCGGGATCGCTCGTGCCAGATCACCTGCTTGCAGGCTGAGAGCGCCAAGAGCGCCCTGGGCATCGGCATTCTTAGGGTTGCCAATCACACTACTGGTGAGGCTCTGGATGGCAGCGTTTACGTCGCCCTCCATTTTCTGAATCATTCCGAGATAATAAAGTGCTCCGGGATCGGCAGAGTTCTGCTTTAGGCAAATGTCCACGTGCTTTCGGGCCGCTGCCAGGTTGTGCTCATCGTTTAGCGCCACATCCACAAGCATGAGGTGCATCTCGCGGTCGTCCGGATGGGCACTAAGCACTTGCTCGGCATAGGGTTTGGCCTCTTCCCATTTCTTGGCGCCGAATAGCGCCAGCGCGAGCAAATAGGTGGATCGCAGGTCGTCTGGCAGCAGGGAGTGCAGTTTTTGAGCGTTCTTGAGGGCGCCAGCGCTCTGATTCACGTGCAACTGTGCCGACACCAATCCGTACAGAATATCGGGACGATCGGAAGCAAGTTCATTGGCGCGCGAGAAGGCTTCGCCGGAGGCAGCCCATTCTCCTTGTTGACTGGCGACATTTCCGGCGGCAACCAACGCGTCAACGGAGTCGGGCCTGCGCTCCAGAATGCCCTCTAGAGTTTTCTGCGCATCGTCGAGCTGCCCCAAGCCAGCTTGGGTCCGCGCGAGATCCACAAGAAGACGATCGGTGGACGGCTGCTTGGACTGCGCAAGGGCAAGCAACTGCTGGGAGCTCTGAAAATCGCGGTGCGCCAGGAAAAATTCAGCCAGTTCCGGGACGAGGTCCGGCTGCTTTTGCGCCACTTGCAGCATGCCTTGAATTTCCACGCCGGCTTTTTCCGGTTGCCGCAGCCCAAAATAGTCCGCTGCAAGAGTGGGCAAGAGTTCTTCGGTGCGCTTTCCCGGTGGAATATTTCCGGCAGCCTCGATGGATTTCGCAAATTCTCCCTTCCCGAGATAAAGCTTCGCCAACGCAAGATCGGCGCGCACGTCATGCGGAGCGATTTTGGCAGCGCCCTCGTAAGCGGTCAGGGCTGAATCCAGTCTTCCTTCGGCAAGATAGGCATCTCCCAAATTAAGGCGAGGCTCCAGCAGTGCAGGCGCGGCAGCCGTGGCTTTTTGCAGCGAGTCCTCTGCCTCCGCAAAGTGCCCCTGGCGGAGAAGGACTATTCCCAAAAGATTGTTGGCCTTGGCCGAATGCGGCAACTTTAAAAGATACCGATGCAGTCGCTGCCCGGCTTCCTCCAGCTTTCCTTGCTGGATCAGTGTGGAGACGTCTGCAAGTTCGGCGCTCTGGCCCCTGGCGTTTACGGGAGAATAGAAATACACCAGAGTCAGGCCTGCGCAAGCGAAGATCTTCGTCCAACCGCGGCCGCGCGACGTATTCCCGGCAACAAGATTGCTGCGGCAAAAGTTCAAGGTAATCCTCTGTCGGAAATTCTAACGGAGAGGAGCAAGACAAACTAGGGAATCTTGGCCCTTTCTCCGCGAACCGTTTTCCCCTTAGAATCCCAAAGGTTCCTAAAACTTCATCCATGCGATTGTTCTCCACCGCTGCACTCGTTCTTTTTCTTTTGCCGGCAATCCTTTGCGCGCAAACTCCACCGATTCATTTCCGCGAAGTGGGCATGGAAGCGGGGCTCACTAAAGCCCCATATAGTTCGATGAAGCAGCATTACGTGGTGGAAACGATTTCCGGGGGAGTCGCCCTGTTCGACTGCGACAACGACGGAAAGCTGGATATCCTCGTTGCAAATGACTCGACAATCGAACAGGCGAAAAACGGCGGCGTGCCCATGGTCACTCTGTACCATCAGGGAGAAAATCTAAAATTTACCGACATCACCAAGGAAGCCGGGCTGACTCGCAAAGGCTGGGGCATGGGTATCGCCGTCGCGGACTATGACAACGATGGCTTACCCGATATTTACGTCACGGGATACGGTGGAAACGTTTTGTATCACAACTTGGGAAACTGCAAGTTCGAAGACGTGACGGATAAGGCTGGTGTTGCAGGCGGGGGCTTCAGTGCGGGAGCGGCGTGGGCTGACTATGATCGCGACGGCCATCTGGATCTCTTTGTTTCGCGTTACGTACATACGGACCTCAATCATCTGCCCACGGCGGAAAACCCCTCAAAGAATTTCTTCCATAAAGGGCTTCCCGTCGAGAACCCCTGGACCATGGATGGCGAAAGCGATTTTTTATTTCACAACCGCGGCGACGGTACGTTTGAAGAAGTCTCAAAGAAAGCAGGCGTGAGCGACCCTGCGGCCCACTTTGGTTTAGGGGTAGTGTGGGGCGATTACGACAATCAAGGATGGCCGAGCCTCCTGGTTGCCAACGATACCGGCCCGAATTACCTCTACCACAATAAGCACGACGGCACCTTTGAGGAAGTGGGCATGCTCTCCGGTGTGGCCTTGAGTCCCGAAGGCCAGGAAGTGGGGAACATGGGCGTGGATATGGGTGATTTCGACCGCGACGGAAAACTCGATTTCGTTATCACCAATTACGCGGACCAGCCGAAAGGCCTCTATCTAAATCAAGGCGATCAAGGCTTTATCGATCTCACCTATTCCGCCAGAATCGCGCAAAAGTCCCTGCCGTATGTTTCCTGGGGAACGGGTTTCGTTGATTTTGACAATGACGGCCTCCCCGACCTGCTCATCGCCAGCGGCCACGTCTATCCGGACGTCGACAGCGTCCCCAAAAACGTCAAGTATCGCGAACCGCTCTTGCTCTACAGGAACAAGGGCGATCGTACCTTCGATGAGATTTCGGCCACCGCAGGGTTAAACGACGGCCCCATGTACTCCCGCCGTGGCGTGGCCTTTGGTGACATCAACAACGACGGCAGCATCGATATGGTGATTTTCAATGTGGGAGCGCCGCCCTCTCTTTTTTTGAACGACACGAAAAATGCCAACCATCGCGTGCTCTTCAAACTAGTCGGAACAAAGAGCAATCGTGGAGCCGTGGGCGCTCGCATCACCGTCACTTCCGCCTCGCGCGCGCAAATCGAAGAAGTCAAAGCCGGCTCCAGCTATATTTCAACCAGCGATCCGCGCCTACATTTCGGACTGGCGGGCGATTCCGTCATGGACAAAGTGGAAATCCGGTGGCCCAACGGCGGCATTGAGACTCTGCGAAATGTTTCGGCCGACGCCATCTACACGATTGTCGAAGGCCAGGGCATCAAAGCTACGATCAAGCTTTCCCCGCCGGCTTCACGCTGACGGTTCGAGACGGACGAAGAGCCATGCGCATCGATGCTCATCAGCACTTTTGGATTTATAACCAGCGCGACTACGGCTGGATTGACGAACCGATGGCCTCGATTCGCCGCGACTTTCTGCCTGCCGATCTCAAGCCGGAGTTGGAGAAGAACGGGTTCCACGGAAGCGTTCTCGTGCAAGCTCGGCAAACGCTGGAAGAAACTCGCTGGCTGCTGGAATTGGCCGAAAACAATCCCTTTATCCTTGGAGTCGTAGGCTGGGTTGATTTGCGCTCGCCGCAATTGCGTGCGGAGTTGGAATCGTTTGCGGGAAAACCAAAACTCGTCGGGATTCGCCACATCGTCCAAAGTGAGCCGAATGACTTTCTGCTTCAGCCTGATTTTCTGCGCGGTATTTCATTGTTGCAAGAATTTGACCTGGCCTACGACATCCTGATTTACACCCAGCATCTTCCGATGGCGGCCGAGTTCGTCGGGCACTTTCCCCGGCAGCACTTTGTACTCGACCATCTGGCGAAACCTCCGATCAAGAGCGGCGCTATTGACGACTGGGCGCGTGGAATGCGTGAGTTGGCCTCATTCCCAAATGTTTTTGCCAAAGTATCAGGTCTGGTTACGGAAGCGGACTGGAGCGCCTGGAAGCCGGAAGACATCCGGCCTTATCTGGATTTAGCATTCGAAAGTTTTGGGGCCAGCCGCTTGATGATGGGCACCGACTGGCCGGTCTGCAACGTCGCGGCTTCTTACACACAAGTTGTAGCGCTCGTGAAGGATTACCTCAGCGGGCATTCGGAGGAAGAACGCGAGGCAGTCCTTGGCGGCAATGCCGCAAGGTTCTGGCGTTTGAAGACGCCAGATTCCCTGACGGAATGATTGCGCGACGAAACGCCTGGGGTGTTCTACAATGCGGGCGCAAAGTTAGGCCGCTTCTGTAAGCGATTGCAGCTAGGGTGCATTGCAGGATTGCTCCATGCCGAATAAGGTTCTAAAACTCGATTCGAAAGACAACGTGCTAATCGCTCTTACCGAATTGCGGAAAGGCGAACAGATTTCCTTTGATTCTCAAACGTACACTCTGGAAACCGACGTTCCTGCAAAACACAAATTTGTTACCGAAGATCTTGCCATCGGCACAACCGTGAGGATGTACGGCGTGGTCGTGGGCAAAGCGGTGGAACCTGTGCGCCGTGGCGGGCTTCTGACAACCAGAAATCTCCGTCATCAAGCCGAGGAATTTCATGAAAAAACGCAGGAGGTTCACTGGACTCCACCGGACGTTTCGCGATGGCAGAAGCGTGAGTTCCTCGGATACCGGCGGTCTGACGGACAAGTGGGCACTCGGAATTACTGGATCGTTGTGCCGCTGGTTTTCTGTGAAAACCGGAACATCGGCGTATTGAAACAAGCTTTCGAGGAAGAGCTTGGCTTTGCAGCGCCGCAGATTTACCGCCGGCAGGTTTCAGAGCTCGCGCAGCTTTATAAAGACGGCAGAGCGGCGGAGATCAAAACGCATACTTTGACGGCTGGCGCGGTAAATCCTCCGCCTTCTCGGATCTTCAAGAATGTCGATGGCATCCGATTTCTGTTGCATGAAGGCGGCTGCGGAGGCACGCGCGAGGATTCGAACAACCTCTGCGGGCTCATTGCGGGTTACATCCATCACCCCAACGTGGCGGGAGCGACAGTACTCAGTCTGGGATGCCAGCACGCGCAGATACCCATTCTGCGCGACGAGTTGCGCAAGCGGAATCCTCATCTAGATAAGCCTTTGGTGATTGTCGAGCAACAACAAAGCGGCACGGAACTTGCCATGCTGACCAAAGCGATTCGAGACACGTTTCTCGGTCTGATGAAAGCCAATGAGTGCCAGCGAACCAGCGCCCCTTTATCCAGCTTGTGCCTGGGACTGAAGTGCGGCGGGTCTGATGGTTTTTCCGGACTTTCTGCAAATCCCGCCATCGGGCACACTTCCGATATCGTCACCGCGCTTGGCGGCCGGACAATCCTTTCCGAATTCCCCGAATTGTGCGGCGTCGAGCAAGAACTCATTAACCGCAGCGATCGCAAGGAAGTAGCAGACCGCTTTATTCATCTGATGAGAAACTACGGCGCACGTGCCAAAGCCGTTGGCTCGGGTTTCGAAATGAATCCCAGCCCGGGCAATATGCGCGATGGACTCCTGACCGACGCAATGAAGTCGGCAGGCGCCGCGAAAAAAGGCGGAAATTCGCCGGTGACCGCCGTGCTGGACTATCCGGAATACTCCACCGATGCAGGACTGCATTTGCAGTGCACGCCGGGAAATGACGTCGAGTGCGTGACGGCCCAAGTGGGCGCAGGCGCAAACGTTGTCTTGTTTACCACCGGCCTGGGCACACCCACGGGGAACCCCATCACGCCAGTAGTAAAACTCTCCACCAATTCCGCGCTAGCCCAACGCATGCCCGACATCATCGACATCGACGCGGGCGGAGTTATTTCTGGAGAAAAGACCATCGAGCAGATGGGCGAAGAGGTTCTCGACTTGGTGATTCAAGTGGCGAGCGGAGAGGTTCGCACAAAAGCCGAATCAAAAGGTCAGGAAGATTTTATTCCCTGGAAACGAGGAGTCTCCCTCTGAGCGGCGCCGGCAATTTCCGGCTGGATGGCAAAGTAGCCATCATTACCGGCGCAGGCAGCGGCATTGGACAGGCCATCGCTCTGCGTTTTGCTGCTAACGGCGCTGCCATTCGAATCGCGGATATCAACCCGCAGCAGGCGGAAGCAACCGCGAAACTGATCACTGCCGCTGGTGGCCACGCGACTATCCATGGCTGCGATGTCACGGACCAACGGCAAGTCCGCGAAACATTTCAACAAATGTTCGCCAAGGAGCGCGTCCACATCCTGGTGAACAACGCCGGGATCTCTCATATTGGAACCGTCGAGACCACCTCTGAAGAAGATTTCGACCGCCTCTTTCGCGTCAATGTAAAAGGCATCTACAACGGTATCCATGAGTGCGTCGGGCACATGAAGACGAACGGTGGAGGTGTGATTCTCAATATGGCTTCCATCGCCGGCTCCGCGGCGCTCGCGGACCGCTTTGCCTATTCCATGAGCAAAGGGGCCGTCATCGCCATGACCTATTCCGTGGCCAAGGATTACATTCAGCAGAACATTCGCTGTAACTGTATTTCGCCCGCGCGCGTACACACCCCATTTGTCGATGATTACCTGCGGAAAAATTACCCGGGCCGCGAAAAAGAAATGTTCGAAAAATTGGCCAAGTCTCAACCACTAGGAAGAATGGGTGAACCGGCGGAAGTGGCTTCGCTGGCGCTGTTTCTTTGCTCTGACGAAGCGTCCTTCATCACCGGCGTCGACTATCCGCTCGATGGCGGCTTTTTTAACTTGCGAGGCTAATCATTGGATCTGCAACTAAAGTCAAAAGTTGTGCTGGTGACCGGAGGCGCGAAAGGGATTGGCGCGGCAATCGTTCGTGCTTGCGCGGCGGAAGGCGCGATTCCTGTGTTTTTGGATCACGATGCGGAAGCGGGACAAAAATTGCACTTCGACTTGCGGACCGCCGGCATCCAAGGCGAATTCATCCCCGGCGAAATCACAGCGCCGCAAACCTGCAGCAACACGGTGGATCAGGTCCTGCAAGAATTTGGCCGCCTCGACGCGCTGGTCAACAACGTGGGCGCCAACGATAACGTGAGCCTCGAGCACGGCTCTCCCGAAAAATTTGTCGCCTCCCTGCAACTCAATCTGGTCCACTACTATGCGATGGCCCACTACGCTCTTCCCGCGCTCAAGAAGGCGCGCGGTTCGATTGTGAATATCAGCTCCAAGACCGCGGTCACCGGGCAGGGCGGAACCTCCGGCTACGTCGCCGCCAAAGCCGCAATCCTGGGCCTGACGCGCGAATGGGCTGCCGAACTTCTTCCCACAGGTATTCGCGTCAACGCCGTCGTCCCCGCCGAAGTGATGACGCCTCTCTATCGACAATGGGTCTCCACGTTTCCGAATCCCGAGGAAAAACTCTCAAGGATTATTTCCAAAATTCCTTTGGGAAAGCGCATGACCAAGCCGGAAGAAATCGCGGACATGGTTCTCTTCCTCATTTCCGAGCGAGCCAGTCACATCACGGGTCAGCACGTTTTCGTGGACGCTGGTTACACGCACCTCGATCGCGCACTGACGTAATGGAGACGCCGGATGACCCATTCTGCAGTGGGACCACAGAGCCAGAGTCAATCCGTTCCCGTTACGGAGCGCCGCTTTCTTCTGCCCTTCGTTCTCATCACCAGCCTTTTCTTCCTGTGGGCTTTCGGCGTCAATCTCAATGACATCCTGATCCCCCATCTGAAAAAAGCCTTTGGCCTCACCGACTTTCAATCCTCGTTCATCCAGGTCGCGTTTTTCGGCGGATATTTCCTTGCTGCTTTTCCCGCTGGGCGTCTGATGGAAAAAATCGGCTATAAGAAAGGCATCCTCACTGGCCTGTTCCTCTGTGCCGTCGGTGCCGTACTTTTCCTCCCCGCGTCTTCTTCGCGCATTTACGGCTTCTTTCTTTTCGCCCTATTTGTGATGGCCTGCGGTCAAAGCTTCCTCGAAGTCGCCGCCAATCCCTATGCAACGATTCTCGGCCCGGCTGCAAGTGCGGACCGCCGCTTGAATTTTGCCCAATCCTTCAACGCCGTCGGCGCCGTCCTCTCCGGTATTCTTGGCCGAACCTCCATACTCACCGGAGTCGAATTCAGTCCGGCGCAGCTCTCGGCGATGAGCGCGGCGCAACTCGAGGCTTACCGCACAGCAGAAATCAGCACGGTGAAGGGCCCCTATTTGATGATCGCTGGCATCTTCATCTTGGTTGCAGTATTCATTCAGTTGACGCACCTGCCGGAAGTGCATGATGCCACGGCGGAAGCGCAGCATCCGGCTTCGAGCAGTGAGTTGGGAAGTGTGCTATCTCACCCGCATCTTGTGAAAGGTGTCCTCGCGCAGTTTTTTTATGTAGGCGCCCAAGTAGGCGTGGCCAGCTTCGTCATTCGTTATGCGCAGTTCTCCGTTCCCGGAACACCTGAGAAAACGGCGGCGTTGTATTTAACCCTGCATCAGGTCGGATTCATGGCCGGTCGTTTTATTGGTTCGGCCGCGATGAAGAAGATTGCGGCGCCGCGATTGTTGTCGCTCTTTGCTGCTGCTTCGCTGATTTGCTCTACGGTCGCATTGTTCGCGAACGGTTTCATTTCGGTTTGGGCTGTCGTCCTCATTGGATTCTTTCACTCCATCATGTTTCCCACCATTTTTGCTTTGGGCATAAAGGATCTAGGCCCGCTAACCAAGCGCGGTTCCTCGCTCCTGGTGATGGCCATCGTCGGCGGCGGCGTCATTCCACCAATCATGGGACGCATTTCCGACGCCTCCAGCATTCAAACAGCCTTTATTGTCCCTTTGCTGTGTTACGTGTTCATCCTTTATTTCGGATTGTCCGGCTACAAACCCTCTTCCGCGCCGGCGACTGTTCCCGTATCTCTGATCAACGAAGGCAAATCGGCATGACCCGACGTTATTGTCTGACGCTGGATTTGAAGGATGACCCGAAGCTCATCGCCGAGTACAAGCGTTACCATGAAGAAATCTGGCCGGAGATCACCAAGAGCATCAAAGACGCCGGCATCCTCGACCTAGAAATCTATCTTCACGGAACGCGAATGTTCATGGTCCTGGAAGCCGACGAAAGCTTTTCTTTCGAGAAGAAAGCCGCGGCCGACCGCACCAATCCAAAAGTCCAGGAATGGGAAACCCTGATGTGGAAGTTCCAGAAAGCATTGCCGGAAGCCCGCCCCGGCGAGAAATGGCTCCTGATGGAACAGATCTTCAAGCTGGAAAACTGATTCGAGAGCGCACGCTCCGACCGATCTATTTTTTCTCCGCAACTTTAAACGCACTTACAAACTCATACTTCCCCGGCCCCACCTCCAACACGACCGCATCCCCCGCCTGCCGCGCCCCCGAAATATCCCCACGACCTGCCAGCGATTTCCCTCCCTCGCTCACTTCCTCCAGCTTCGCCTTCGGCAATCGCACCGTCGCCGTGGTATTCGCAGGCGCCTCAATCCTCACCGTCAACTTCCCATCCGCGATCTCCCAACCAGACGTCACCTTCCCATACATGCTCTCCACCGAAGCATTCGCCTGCGTCAATCCGCCACCCGGCTGCGGCCGGATCAAAATGTGTTTGTAACCGGGCGCTTTCTCGTCGATCTCCAGGCCCGCCACCACACGGTACATCCACTCTCCAATCGCTCCATAGGCATAGTGATTGAACGAATTCATCCCCGCGTCCTGAAAACTCCCGTCCGGCTTGATCCCATCCCATCTTTCCCAGATGGTCGTCGCCCCCTTGGTCACCGGATACAACCAAGACGGATACTCCTTCCGGTTCAGCAGCATGTACGCCTCATCCAAGTAGCCGTAGTCGCTCAAAGTCTGGCAAAGCACCGGCGTGCCAAGAAATCCTGTTGTCAGGTGACCGAATTTCCTCACATCCGCCGCCAGCCGCGCCGCCGCTTCGGCCCGCTGCGTTTCTGGCAACAGTTCAAAAGCGAGCGCTAAGGCGTAGGCCGTCTGCGTGTTCGACGAGAGCCTCCCATTCGGCGTCACATATTCTTTCTGAAACGCTGCCCTGATCTTTTCCTCCAACCCCGCATAGTCCGCCGCGTCTTCTTTTTTTCCCAACACCTGCGCCGTCTTCGCCAGCAGCTCTGTGGACCTCGCAAAATACGCCGTCTGGATCAAATCCTTATCCGTTGTCGCTCCCGGATAATCCGATCTCGTTGTGGCGAATGCTAGCCAATCGCCAAAACTGAATCCCAAGCTCCAGATATAGCTTTCCCCAGCCTGTCGCCGCATGTACTCCACCCAGGCCCTCATGCTCGGGTATTGATCTTCAAGAATCCGCTTGTCGCCGTAGGACTGATAGAGCGTCCACGGCACCACCACCGCCGCATCCGCCCATCCCGCCGAGGCCGCTGCACCTTTCCGGGTATCGTGCGTCAGAGCATTTGGGATCACAAACGGCACCGCGCCGTCATCTTCCTGGTCCAGCGCCAAATCCTTCAGCCACTTGGTGTAAAAGCCCGCGCTGTCATGATTGAA
>Ga0209698_10002404_pt1 | contig 21250 bp, 15 predicted proteins | sample LitLauG_LLR_2012_FD_187203 | JGI IMG/M metagenome (GOLD analysis project Ga0209698, IMG submission 187203) | Freshwater sediment microbial communities from Pennsylvania, USA - Little Laurel Run_MetaG_LLR_2012 (SPAdes) (version 2) | ecosystem: Environmental > Aquatic > Freshwater > Creek >...
GTATGGCCGCTGGGATAACCGGCCGGTAAGAGATCTCCAAGCTCTGCGACGGTGAAGGCTGCGTAAAACGTTCGGTGCTCTGCACCGGAGGTCAGGCTCGCAAGATCACGAAACCGAAAGGGTCCGATGTCGTTTTGTCCCGCAAGTTCGATCAGGACGTCCCCCGCATGCCGCTCTTCATACCAGGCAAAATAGCTCTCCTGCTTGACTCCCAACTCTTTCAACCTCCTTGCCAGCGGGAGGCTCACGATTTGTTGCCCTAGTTTCATATCTTCTGTCAGTATCTTCGCGACTCTGTGTACGACTCTACAAAATGGGCTCAGGTTGTCAACGTCTCCCAGAGTCCAACGGCTGTGCCATGCAAGCTTGCTGTCCCGGACGTGGTCCGAAGTTGTCCAAAACGGGCTTGTGGAAATTGAAATCCCCTTGAAGGGAATCTTTAGCAATCCCTCCATGCAGCCAGAACCAGAGATGACTCAAACAGAAGAACACCTTGAAGATCGTGTTGCGGATGAATCGGGAAAACCCCTCGACGAACTCGACTGACAACGGCGTGTCCACTGCAACTGTCGTAACATCTCTACTACGCTCAATGACCCAAGCGTGAGGCGATTTAGCGTTCACGGGTAACCCTCATTCCAGACGACCTCGCCTCCAGCACTCGGTGCGTAAATTACCCGCCCGATGCACGAAAGGCCGCCATCGCCCCAGTTAATCTGGAGGTCGTACATGCCAAAGGCAATCTGGCAAGGCTCTTGCCCCTTTAGAAATTGCAGGAGCGCAAGGCTCTGGCCGACGCCATGGCGACGAACATCAGGTTCATCGCCGAGCACGCGCCAGCCGATCACGAGCTGGATGATCTGGAAAGAAGACCAGCGCCATCGTGCAAAACTTGAAAGAGATCGACGACACCGGACGAGCTGACGACCTCCACGACTGAGATCGTGGCCAACCTGCGAGCTATCGAGGAAGCGAAGGAGAGTTGAGCGGAAAACGCGAGCCCAAAAGCAACTGGATTTCGTTCCACCCTGCGTGTTCGAGGCGGCGCTGCTTCCTGCGGAACTCTCCGAAACACGGCTAACCGTGATGCTGATCACAGAGATCCGCCGAGCACTGGCGGCAAAATAACAATGCGGGACCTGTCGACGCTCCTCTTGGGCAAGCAGTAGAAAGCTGTGATGAGGGTCGGCGGCTTTTCCTAGTCTCGTCGGCAAGCCCTGCTTTTCATCCCTACTTTAGCGGAAGGTCGCTTTGCGCTTCGTAGCCCTCGGCAGGAGGCCCATCATGACACGCGTGGCAGAGGCAAAGAAACGCAAGCAATTCGATCCCGAGACATTCCTTACGGTCATCAACGGCGGCAGGAAGGTCTTAGGTTTTCCAAAAAAGCAGGCGATCTTTGTTCAGGGCGACCCCTCCGATGCTATTTTTTACATTCAGAAAGGAAAGATAAAACTCACCGTTGTGTCGAAGACGGGCAAGGAAGCAACAATAGGCATATTGAAGGAGGGCGATTTTTTCGGAGACGCTTGCCTTACAGGGCAACCTCGCCGCCTGTGCTCTGCAACCGCACTGACCGATAGCTCTGTGATGCGAGTTGAAAAGAAGACCATGCTGAAAGTGCTTCACGAAGAACACGCAATGTCTGATGTGTTCGTAGCATATTTGCTGACTCGGAACATCCGATACGAAGAGGATTTGGTTGATCAGCTTTTCAATTCCAGTGAAAAAAGACTGGCCCGGATGCTGTTAATGCTCGCCCATTTCGGCAAGGAAGGACCACCGGAGACTGTAATCCCCAAGATCAGTCAGGAGACCCTCGCGCAGATGGTAGGCACCACTCGGTCGCGGATCAATTTCTTCATGAACAGGTTCAAGAAGTTAGGCTTCATCGCCTATGACAAGCGGAGTGAATTGCAAGTTCATGGCTCGCTTCTAAATGTCATCCTCCACGATTAAGTTTCTACCCCCAACATGCCCCGAGCAACTCCGTGCCAAAGGCCTCCCGGGGACAACTGTTGTAACATCCCCATAGCACTAAAAATCTCTTGAAGTGGGTGAGCGTCGAGTAGTGGTTGGCCCGAACGCCCTACTCTTCGGACTGGTAGAAGTAGTCGGACAAGGCGCTGAGCAGAAGTCCCAAGAACGCTATGAAGCACCTATAGCGAAGGCTCCGTCCACGAGGGCCATCGGACTATTCGGACGGACATAAACTGCCTCGTACCCGTTTACTAAACCACACAGCAGTGCGGCAAATGCAGTGAGCCACGGGTGTCTGTTCCACCAATTGTTCGACATGCGCTACCCGGAGAAAGGTCGTTCTCGGGGTGAATGTTAGCATTGGCAGGTTGATGGTTGACGAAAAATCCGATTACACTCATCTTTCCGGCGACTTAGTGGGAAGTACATTACGAAAGGAAGGGGGGCAGTAATAATGTCCTTTGCGACCGCAAGGCAATGGCATAATATTTAGTCGATGGTTTCATTGCTACTCGCCCTCAGTTCGTGCCCTGAGGGTTCATCTGGCCAGCGTCCACGTCGTCTAATCATGCAAGGGGCCCTATGCGACGTGTACCTCATTCCTGGCGAAAAGCCTACGAATTGGCGTTGATCGAGTCTGATCCCAACAAATTGATCGGGCGTGTTGAATACGCCCTTAACGCCCTCGAGAGACGGTATTCAGAATGGGGGACCAATCCTGGAACACCGGCTGAACTGACGGCAATCCAACAGTGTATCTCCGCTCTTGAACGCCTGATGAAGCAAAAACAGCTTGCGATACATAGCGCTGTCGTTTTAACAGCGAAAGCTCCAACCCGTCTATTGGCATAACATCCCCAGTTCACTTATTGAGTCGGTTCAGCCCTGCAGATCTTGCGCACCACTTCGACATAACGCGGATCGAATTCAACCCTCCGTCTTTCTTGAGGACCAAACCCAGTTCTGAAACTGATTGCGCAATGCGGATTTCAACAGCTTCCCAGTCGAAGTATGGGGCAGGCTGTCCAGGAAAATGAATTCATCCGGCACCTGCCACTTAGCGAACTTGCTGGCTAGAAAGGAGCGCAGTTCCTCAGGCGTGATCTGGCAACCCTCCTGAAGAACGACAGCTGCCAGAGGTCTCTCTTGCCACTTTGCATGCGGGACGGCGACCACGGCTGCCTCTTTCACGGCCGGGTGGGCGACCAGAGCATTTTCCAGGTCCACGGAACTGATCCATTCCCCTCCGGACTTAATCAGATCCTTCGTGCGGTCGGTGATCTTTATGTAGCCCTCGGCATCGATCGTCACGATATCGCCGGTGCGAAACCAGCCGTCGCTGGTCCAGCGGTTGAGCTCATCAGGCAGATTGTGATAGCTGGCGGCGACGAACGGACCGCGAATTTCCAGTTCGCCCGGCGTTTTGCCGTCCCATGCGATTTCGCCGTCCATCCCCACGGCTCGGATTTCCACAAACGGGGACGCTAGCCCCTGCTTGGCGCGACGCTCGAACCTTTGATCTTCCGGCCACTGCTCCATGCCCGGCTTCAAGGTGCACACCGTAGCGATGGGCGTGGTCTCGGTCATTCCCCAAGGTTGAATCACCTGGACTCCGAACTTTTCGAAGCGCCGGAACAAGCTTTCTGGAGCTGCCGACCCCGCGACCACCACCCGCATGCCGGGAGAGAGTCTCCAACGCTCGGGTTGCCGTTCCAGTGTGTCGATGACGCTGAGCCAAATCGTGGGCACACCACCGGTGAGCGTCACGCGTTCCGCGGAGAGAAGATCCAGCAGTCTCTCCGGCTGGAGATTGGGCCCGGGCAACACCAGCTTGCTGCCATTCATGACAGCAGCATGGGGCAATCCCCAGGCATTGGCATGAAACATCGACATTGCCGGCAAGATGCAATCGAATCGGGAGATGGAAAAATTGTCCGGCAGCGAAATGGAATAAGAATGGAGGGCAATGGCACGGTGTGAATAGGCCACTCCTTTCGGTTTTCCCGTCGTGCCTGACGTATAACACATGGCTGCGGCATCGTCTTCGTTGAGGTCCGGAAAAACGGGAGGAGTGTGGTTGTCACCTAGCAGTGCTTCGTAATTTTCAAAAGCCGCAGGCACAGACGCCCCGCTGAACGGGACCACAAAGATACGCTCAAAATTCACTTTGTTTTTGAGGTCTTCGAACAGGTGCAGCAACACATCGTCCACAATCAGGAAGCGGTCTTGAGCATGGTTGATGATGTACGCCAGTTCGTCAGGATGGAGACGAAGGTTCAGAGTATGCAGCACGCCGCCTGCGCAGGGCACGCCGAAATACGCTTCCAGGTGAACGTAATGATTCCACATCAGGCTGGCGACTCGGTCTCCACGTTTTAGACCGGCCGCCTGCAGAACAGCCGCAAGGGATCCCGCACGCCGGCACATTTCTCCGTAGGTATAGCGGTGAAACGAATTGTCGGGGCGGCTGGAGACAATCTCGACGTTGGGGAAGAGTCTCGCCGCCCGCTCCAGCAGCGGTCTCAGGGTGAGGGGAAACTGCATCATTGTTCCCTTCAGAGTGGTACCTCCTCGCAGAGAACCTCGTGAACCTCGCTTTGCTGCATAAAGACAGGAGGATTCTACAACCACCCGAAAAATTTAACGCTGAAGGAGCGGGACGGCCGCGACGCCGTGGGATTATCTAGCAGGCTGTGGGGTCATAGTTCCTGAGGGATAGTCGGCAGTCTTCGCACAGGTTGTCTTCGAACTGCACGCCGACATCTGGAATCGCCCCACAAATGCGACACGACCACCCGTTCTCAAGCGAGAGGCTTTCCCATGCGATATCTTTTCGGCGCTCTGGATCGGCTGTACTCATCCCCGTTCCGCAATGCGGAGATTCGTCGTCTGGTATAGCACCGGACGCGGTACACAAAGGGGCCCATAGCGATGGTCAACACGTTACCCTCCCATCGGTGTGGTGTCTAGTACTTCACCAGGTGCTAATGGTGGGTGGTTCGGCGCAGCTGGTAAGGTGGCGTTAATGGGTCGTTCCAACCGTCCTCGGGCTATAGTATGATCCTCGCTCAATGCGGCACTAATAGTCGGGACCGGGGCGGAGGAAACTATGCTTCGTATTCCTGTTTGGCTCTTGCTTGTCACCGTAGCCCAAGCTGCCACGCCTGTTTTCAAGACATCCTTTGACAACACGGAAAACTGGGCGGCGGTTCGAGGTTCAGCCAGGTTGGATTCCGCTGTGCTGCGCGAAGGCCATAAATCAATTCGCGTTGAACGGGACAATATTTCGCAGGATGCATGCATCCGCCTGGCCCCGGTGACCCTCACCATCGGCAAGCGCTACGAGCTGAGCGGGTGGGTTCGTACAGAAGACCTCGAAGTGAGCGACCTGGATCGCACTCCGATCGCATCCGGAGCGGCGATCGCCATGGCTTCGATGCCTTTCGATGTTCATTCGGCATCCCTCGGCAGCACTCATCCGTGGACCCGCCTCGCCCTCAAATTCGTGGCCAGCCGTGCGCAGGATCAGGTTCTGCTGATGGTGGGTAACGGCGGATCGTTTCGCGGCAAGGCATGGTTTGAGGGTGTGGAACTCGAAGAGATTCCCTCGTCCACCGATGAATGGCCGGCGCGGGACGCGGTGCAGACGTTCGGCCCGGCCTATCGCTATCCGGCAGCCGGCTGGATATACCTCCACATTGAAGGCCGGCCCTATGAGCGTGGATATCAGCACGGCCATCTGATGGCGCGCGAGATTCCAGAATACCTAGAGCGGTGCGCTGCTGAGCTGGGTTCGAAAGACCGCTGGGATGAGTATCGCACCACGGCAAATGCCCTTTTCCTGCGCGGCTTTGACCATGAGATCCTCGAAGAGATGAAGGGCATCGCGGACGGCGCATCGGACGCCGGCGCGCGTTGGAAAGACCGGCGCATCGATCTGCTCGACATCGTCGTCGCCAATACAACCATCGAGATGGGCGAATTGCCTTCGGCTGTTTCGACGACGCCCACCGGACTAGAAGGACAGAGTTTCGACGCGCCGCCCTACTCCGACCGCAAGCGCGATTCCGTCAAGGATCATTGCAGCGCCTTTGCCGCCACCGGTCCAGCGACCCGCGACGGCAAGATGGTGATCGGCCACGTCACCTGGTGGCCTTTGACGCTGGCCGAACAGACCAACGTCATGCTCGACATCAAGCCGGCCTCGGGGCATCGCGTGTTGATCCAGAGCTATCCCGGAGGCATCGAGAGCGGCACCGACTGGTATCAGAATGATGCTGGAGTGGTGCTGACAGAAACGACGATCGATCAGACGCCATTCAATGCCCGCGGCACTCCCGTTGCTTTCCGCGCGCGCGTGGCCATTCAATACAGCGACAACATCGACGACATGGTTCGCATTCTCAGCTCGCAGAACAACGGCCTGTACACCAATGAATGGATCATGGGCGACGCCAAGACCAATGAAATCGCCATCTTCGACCTCGGCACAAACCACACCCGGCTGTGGCGCAGCTCGAAAAACGAATGGTTCGGCGATACGCCAGGATTCTATTGGGGCGACAACAATGCCAAGGATCTTGCGGTACGCCTCGAAGAGTATCCCGATCCAAAAGGCGATCCGCATTACATACCCTATATCGCCCTCGTTCGCGATACGGCATGGCAGCAGCTTTATCAAAAGTATCGCGGCCAGATCGACGAGCAGTTCGCGTTCCTTGCGTTTCGCACCGCGCCCTTAGTCGCGTCATCCACCATGGACGCCAAGGTGGCCACCGCGGACATGGCGTCGCGCATGATGGTCTGGGCTGAGATCGGCAGGCCCAACCAGCGAGAGTGGCTGCCCAACAAGAAATACGATTTCTCCGGAGACGACGGCCTGTATCCATCCGGCTATCACCTGTTTGCCGCCGAGCCGTCGGTGACACTGCGCGCCTCGATCGAGCAGAACGAGAAGGCCCGATTGGCGCCTTCCGGCGACGCATCGAAACCAACGTCAACAGCGGCTGGGAATGCGGCGCACTATGAAGAGCGGCTTTGGAAGGGCTGGGTGTTGCCCGCTTCTGATGCCGACACCTGGTTCGTGGCGGGCTCTGCCGAATATCACCGAGTGCTTCAGTCGAAAGATGTCGAGGACGCGATGAACGTCCAACGCACGATATGGCGCGGCCTCCAGACGAGTGCGGCGACTCCACTGGACGTGTATCGTCGAGAGCGAGCGAAAGGTGTCCTGTTCCTCGATTCGCTGCGCGCCAAGATGGGCGACGACGCCTTTCTGAAGCTGATGCGCGATTACTTTGCCGCAAATTCAACGAAGACCGTGACCGCCGAGTCGTTCCTCGAGAAGGCGGGGCTCAACCAAGCTGTGGCGCATTTGGATGCGATCGATCCTCCCGACGGTCCAGCGTACCTGCTCAACGACATCTGGCGCCGCCTGCCGTCATCCCTGATTGTCTACGGAACGCAGCGCGATGCCGGCGCGAACCGCTATGCCGCCGAACAACTGCAACACAGCTTTCTCAACGGCTACGAGAGTGAGGTCCCCATATACAAGGACTTCGCAGTCTCGGATGAACTCCTGCGCCATCGCGACGTAGTGTTTATCGGCCGGCCGGAAGCCAACTCCGCCCTGGCCCTGTGGTCGGCCAAACTTGGCCTCGATTATCAGGGAGCCTCGTTCCGGATCAACGGCGAAGTACACGCATCGGAGCGCGAAGGCTTGATTCTGGCCGCCGAAAACCCGCTCGACTCGACCCACATGGTCCTTGTCGTGGCGGGCAACGACGCTCTCAGCACCGTGAAAGCGCAAGGAACGGATCTGACGGCGAGCGAATACACGATCTTCAAGGACGCCGAAGCCCCTGTGAAGGGCTTCCTATCTAGGAGCGGACTTCAACGCAGCGCGCAAGCAGGCGATTGAGGACATGGGATCCTGCCGGTTGGTGAAAAATCTGATAGCGTCAGTTGATCCCGTCGTCCAGTTGTGTGTTGGCACGTCACGAAGACCTTGCCCGGCGGGGCTATAAGGCGGGCCGTGTGCCCGGAGTCGTCAGCGAACTTCTTGATCAGGTATTCGTAGACAAAACCACCTGTCTTGACGGCTTCGGTAGGGCCTGCTAGAACATTACGCGATGCCTGATAAGATGCTGATCTTGCGCGGCATAGCCGGGCACTATGACGGACGCGATTGGCCGCGCGGCGCGTTGTACGAACAGCCCGCGCTTGAATACGCGCGGCGCAGGGGCTATGTCGGGCAGGTGCTGGATGTGGCGGGCACAACCGGCGCGAGCAGTCGGCAGACTCTAATGGCTTTGGTTGCATTTCGTGGCGACGATAGTATTACCGCTCTCTATGGATTCTCGGGGGGAGGCTACAACGTGCGGCACATTATCGCGGCCCTGAACCCAACCGAGCGCTCCCGCATTCGATTGGTTGTTGTGCTTGGTGCGCCGCAGAATCCCGAGGATATGTACAAGGGGTCTTGGGAACTGGTCTATCGAAAGGACCCGCCGAGAGGCCACATGGACGGTCCGCGCGCGTTGCTCGAGGAATTGCATTAGCCGGGGGAGTTGCGGCTCGCTCGTTCCATAATGTGCGAGTGACTATGGAAATGCGATTCCCTTGGAGGAAACATGGCCAATTATCCCTTGTTGTTACGATCCAACCATTTGCCTACCGTCGCGGTACTGCAGAAGTTGCTCAATCGCGGCGGCGCGAAGTTGACGCCTGACGGTGATTTCGGTCCCAAAACGCAGCAAGCCGTGATCAACTTCCAGCGTGCTCGCGGCTTAAAGCAGGATGGCGTCGTCGGTGTGGGAACCTGGCCAAGGGTCGCCGCCGGCGCGGATTTAGCAATTTTGGATTGTGTCGACGTTTTCGACCCGCTGCTGTTGGAAGACACCGAGACTCCCTTAAGGCGCGTGGGTGGCCATCCGAGCGTGATCGGCGGAACATGCAACGGAGTGGAGCAAGCCATCACCATGATTTCGACAGCGTCCCGGGGAAATGTCTTTCTTTTGCGATTCCACGGCCACGGCGCACCCGGGGTCGCCGGCGTTTCATTCGGTCGAGGCGACACCCCTGGAGCATGGGATGAGTTGGCCGACATCGACACAGACACGTTGGATGCAACGTTGCCGATGCTCAGTCGTCTCCGAGGAATTTTCGGGCCTTACGGATGCGTCCAGTTCATGCATTGCGAGACGGGACGTGGGCCAAAAGGACACCTGCTGTTGTCGAAAATCGCGGACGCTCTTGGTGTACCCGCCACCGCAGCCGTCAACGATCAAGCCGGTTTAGGTTCAGGTAACTTACCTTTCGGTTATACGGGTCCGACCGTCACCGCTGTTCCCAATCGACAAACGCTCGCCCGCTGGGCGCGGAACCTGCCCGACTTCGCGGGATTGTCGGCGGCTTGAGCTGCTCTTGGTGCTGGACGACTCGCATTGCTGCCGTGTGCTCGCGAACCTTGGGCCGCCTCCGTGTTTATATTCCTTCTCCCGATTACTGAGATCGATCCGAGTCCCCGCGAGGATGGGGCGCTATGCTTCGAGAACGTGCGCTGAGGATTGTGTTGGCGTTGGTGGGGTTGTTCTTTTCGGCTGCCATCTATCCCCTCATTGGCGGCTTACTCGATCCCGCGCATTCGGACACGGGCGACACCATGATGATGGGCCTTTATTTCGCGTTGGGTATTTTCCTGCTCATCGCTGTGCGGAATCCATCGGCGCATCGCAGCCTTATCGCCTTCGCAGCGTGGTCGAGCTTTGCTCACGCTGGGGTGATGTTGGTTCTGGCACTTGAAATTCCTAGCGACCGCGTGGGATTTCTGGTCGGCTCTGGCGTGCTAGTCGTGATTGGTGTAGCGCTCATCGTTCTGGCTCCGGGAAAGCAATCAGGGGAGCGAAGAGCCGCTGCCGCGGCGTAACTGTTGCAAACAACAGTTGAGGTGCAGAACGTTCCTCGTTCTTCTAGTCAATAGTTGGAGGACGCGTGCTGCGCAGTTCACTTGCAACGCGGTGAGCCACGAAACGCATACTATCGTCGGCGGCTCGGATGTCGTTGTTGCCCTCAACTGGGGTGGTAGCAGTGCCTTCAGCCAAGGTTCGACCGGTGCCTGCCTCGACAAGCGTAAAGTTCACGGCTAGGGCTTTATTGGGAGGGGTATTCCCGAGGAGGATGGGAGCCCGTTGCGATCCATCGGGCCCCCCCGAAATTCCCGGGCCACGACTGGGATTCAACAAGGTCGTAAGCACGAAGTATTGGCAGCCCTTCTCTTCTGCTTCGGGACCGGCATCCTCGCGGGCGGTCGCCTCCAAAGAAACAGCTTCCAGGACGATCATCGACTTGTGATCGGAACGCAGGCGCTGCATTTCCCGCACTAACTGGTCGCGCTCCCAGGTAGGAATGATCTGACGGTTGGAACGGTTCATCGTCGCAGCGATGCCGACGCGAATTGTCTGTCTCTGGTCAGGGGTCGATGGTTTGTTGCTGGTCTGAGTAACGCCAGCGCCCAGACACAACATTGCGAACACCAACGGCGTAAACGCCCGATACGACATATTTGGGCCTCTCGGACGACTTTTGGAAGTGTAGCCGAAATGAGGGAACCGGTTACAGATTTCGTGCTGTTTAGTGCTTTGCTGGCCGAGTCCGTCGCCTTTAAGGAATCGCAGTTGGCGCGAAATCCCGGTGGGAGCCGGCATTATTATGGAATCATTACACTCATTCGCCCGTGGAAGGATTGTTGCGGGCGAGCCTCCCATTTGACTTCCCCTCCGCTGCCCATTACTCTCATTTCCGTTGTACTGCTCTTTGTCATCTTAGGAACGCGCGTCTTTGCCGCTCGGCGAAGACAGGGAAGCGGGTGCAAATCCCGCGCTGCCGCGCAACTGTAAGCGAGGACATGACCCTCGGCCACTGGGAAATTCCCGGGAAGGCCGCGGTCGAATCCGGATCTAACCCATCCTCACTCGCGAAGCCAGGAGACCGGCGCGATCCATCGACCTCAACCTCTTTCGCGTGCCAAGGAGGATGGAATGCGCATTTTCGCTCTCGTCTCTTTCAACCTGCTTCTCTCCGCAGCGGCTTTCCCTGCCGATCTCACTGTTAGAGTGGTCGATCCCCAGTCCGCCGCTGTCTCGGGCGCCGAGGTATCCCTGTTGTGCACTGCCGGAAAAACTCGAAACGTTATTGCCACCCAAACGACTTCTGCCGAGGGCACTGCGACGTTGCCTGCAAAAAACAATGACTCGTGCCAGATCAGAGTCCTCGCCGCAGGCTTCGCTGAAGAACTCGTCCCGGTCCCTGCGGAGCCAGAACTGAAGATCGTCCTGCGCCTCGCCAGTTCCTCGCAGACCGTTGTCGTGACCGCCACCCGCACACTGGTGCCCGGAGAAGACGCAGGTTCGGATGTCGATGTGCTCAACGGCTCTCAACTAACTACGATGCAGCCCACAGCAGCCTCTGACGCCGTCCGCTTTCTTCCCGGAGCCATCGTCAACGACGCCGGCCAGCGCGGAGGCCTTACCTCACTGTTCGTCCGCGGCGGCGAGTCTCGCTACAACAAAGTCATCGTCGACGGCGTGACCATCAACGAACCCGGCGGCACCTTCGACTTCGGTACCCTCCCGCTCGATCAAGCCGATCGCATGGAGTTTGTCCGCGGTGCCCAAAGCACGCTCTACGGCTCCGATGCCATGACCAGCGTCGTCCAGGTCTGGACGCGCACCGGCAGCACCCGCGTTCCCGAACTCCGCTTCGGCGCCGACGGCGGCAATTTCTCGACAGGTCACGGATATGCGTCTCTCGCAGGTGCCCGCGGTCCCCTCGATTACAACCTCTTCGGTAGCCAATTCAACACGCAAGGCTCCGGCATCAATAACGGCTATTCCGATTCGCTGGAAGGCGCCAACGTCGGAGCCGCCTTGAACGATCGCACTTCGCTCCGAGTCCGCGTTCGCCACTCCAACAGCCACACCGGTGTCCCCGGGGAATGGAACTTCAACGGTTACGATCCCATCGTCTCTCAACCGGCTGGCGGTCCTTCGTATCCGCTGCCCCCAAACCCAGACCAATGGTCGCAACTAAACAGCCTGCTTGGAGACGTCGACCTCACGATCGCCGCTCAGTCCGGATGGCAGCATCGCTTCACCGGATTCGACTATCTCTATCGCTACAACGAACAAAATCCCGGAGACCCAGCCCGCGTGAGCCCAGCTTTTGGTCCCATCGATTTTCCATCCCACGAAGTCGACCGCATCAACCGCGTAGGATTCGAATACCAGGGTGACTACTCCGAGCGCTCCTGGGCCCACACGACCTTCGGATACCGTCTCGAGAACGAAAACGGATTTGTGGGCGACATCAACTTCGGCCAAACTCACGGCCAAAGACTGAACAGTGACGCCTACCTGGAGCAGCAACTCACGTTGGGGCCTCTCACTGCCATCGCGGGCGCCCGCTTCGTCCATAACAGCGCCTTCGGCAACACCGGAGTCCCAAGGATCGCCCTGATCTGGCAAGCCCTGCAAGGCGGCCACTTCTTCTCCGGAACGCGGCTGCGCTTCTCCTACGCAAGCGGCTTCAAAGAGCCGCGCCTCGAAGAGACCTTCAACGGGATCCCGCAGAACCCGTTCAACCTTCCAAACCCAGCTTTGAAGCCCGAGCGCTCCCGTTCCTTCGAAGCCGGTGTGCAACAGTCACTGTTCCACGGTAGAGCGGTCCTCAACGCCACTTACTTCCATAATCTCTTCCTCGACCAGATTAACTACGTCGAGGTCGACCCTGTGAATTTTGTCGGCGAATACGTCAACGTCAACAAGTCCTTGGCCCACGGCGCCGAAGTGGAGGTGCAGACCAGGCTGCGCTCGCGCTTGCTGCTGACCTCCGCATACACCTACACGTCTACACAGATCCTCGACAATCCGGCGCCCATCGACACACAATTCAATCCCGGCCAGCCACTTCTACGGCGTCCGAGACACTCCGCCGCTGAAATTCTGTCGTATGTAGGATCCCGATGGGGAGCAAACGTGGACGCAAGCTTCGTTGGCCGTCGCCCGGACGACGATTTCTTCGGCTTCAACATCACCCACGCCGCCGGCTACGTCCGCGCTGACCTGGGCGGATGGTATGCCGTAAGCTCGCACGTCACTACGTACGTGAATGTCGAGAACGCCCTTGACCGCCGCTACAACGAGGTGGTTGGCTATCCCGCCCTCCCCATCAACGTCCGCGCCGGCGTACGGTTTCGATTGGGTGGAGGGTAGCGCAGCCGACTGCGGCCCAGCCTGCGAGGGTGCCCTACCCTTGTCCTCCGGTTTTTGGAGGACAGGGTGGGGGTTTTGACTTGCTCCCGTGTTCTCGGAGGTGAGTTCGCTGTGGGAGTTTTTTCGGGTCTGCGAAGAAGGGAAGCGAGTAGGCAAGAGTCCTCTACTGCAAACGCGACCCCAGCCCACCCATGCAGAAACCACGCCAGACACCCGGCGGCCCGTAGCCACCGTGGAAGAGCGGCCCTTCAGGGCCGCGAGAAACGCCCAAAAATAAAGGGGGGCTTTAGCCCCCGCATTTTGCCAACGATCAAAGACGAACGACCAACGACCGCTTCATCCGACCTTCTGCGGCACCCGCGGCAGTGGCATTCCCGCCGCAATCTTCTCCCCGAAATATTTCGTTCGCGCATTCAGAAGCTTCTCAATCTCCACCTGCTTTAGCGGTTGCTGGCGTCCGAGCAGATGGGTCACGAGGGCAATTTGCGCAAAGTGCTCCACCGTCTCCATCTTCATGTACGCGTGTTCCAGCGTATCGCCATACGTCACCACGCCATGATTCGACATCAGAATCGCATCATAGTTCGGAACGTACGGCTCGAGAGTCTGCGCCAGCTCCGACGTTCCCGGCGTCCCATACCGCGCTAGCGGAATGCATCCCAGTCCCATGACCACTTCGCATACCAGCGGTTCGGTGAGCGCAACCCCCGCTGCCGCAAACCCCGTCGCAGTCGGCGGATGCGCGTGACAAATCGCCTGCACGTCCGGACGCAAGCGATAAATCAGCAGATGCATCCCGATCTCGCTCGTCACATTGCGGTACCCGGAAACCCGTTGCCCCTCCATGTCGACGATCACCAGATCGGCTGGCCGCATCGACCCTTTGCTGAGGCAGGTCGGCGTAACCAGAACGCGGTCTCCCCCCAGCCGAACCGACAAATTCCCGTCCATCGCCGCCACGAACCCCCGTTCGTGGAGCATCCGTCCGTACCGGACGATTTCTTCCCTGTATTTGCGTTCCGTAGGCATCCACACCTTTAGGGGAGTTGATAAAAAGCAGGCCGCACGTCGGGCACCCGCATAGTATCAGCACCACTGCGCCGGAAACAATGCAAAATTTGAATTGAAAATCGATCTTGCGGATACCTCGAAATGGGCGTTGTTCGGCCTTCCTCCTTATAATCGGGCTCGGTGCTCGTCTCCGATTTTCACTACGATCTTCCCGAAGATTTAATCGCCCAGCAGCCGCTGCCCGATCGCGCCGCTTCTCGCCTCCTCCACCTGTCCGCCGCAACCGGTGCCCTCGCCGACCGCCAATTCCGCGATTTTCCCGATCTCCTGCGCCCGGGCGATCTCATCGTATTCAATAACACGCGCGTATTTCCCGCCCGCCTTTACGGACACCGGTCAGGTCTGAAGTCTCAGCCTATCAGCCCGCACAACCCTGCTTCGCTCGACTTTCTTCGCGGCCGTGTCGAAGTCCTGCTCACCCGGCAACTGCAGCGCGAGCCGAACGACTGGGAATGCCTCGTCCGCCCCGGTCGCAAAATTGGAGTCGGCGAGCATCTTTTCTTCGGCGACGCCGACGAACTCCGGGCCGAGGTCATCGCCCGCGGCGAATTTGGGGAGCGCCACATCCGCTTCGCTCCGGTCGACGACTTCTTCACCTTCGTGGAAAAAATCGGCCACATCCCTCTACCGCCCTACATCACCCGCGCCGATTCCCCCGCCGATCGCGACCGCTACCAGACCGTCTTCGCCCGCGAGCGCGGATCGGTCGCCGCCCCCACCGCCGGCCTCCACTTCACTCCGGAAATTCTTTCCGGCCTGCGCGACCGCGGCATCGAGACCACAGAAGTCACGCTCCACGTCGGACTCGGCACCTTCCAGCCAGTCCGCGTCGAGAAAGTCGAAGCGCACACGCTGCACTCCGAACCGTATTCGATCTCTGGGGAGGCTGCAGAAAAAATCCGGCGAGCGCGAAGCCAGTCGCGGCGAGTTGTAGCCATCGGCACAACAACCGTGCGCACGCTGGAATATGCCGCGCAGCAAACCGCCGGCCAGGTGCGCGCCGGATCGGGTGAGGCGAACCTGTTCATCTATCCCGGCTACAAATTCCAGTTGGTCCAGGCTCTCCTCACCAACTTCCACCTGCCCCAATCGACGCTCCTGATGCTGGTCTGCGCTCTGGGAGGAAAGGAAAATGTCCTCCGTGCCTATCGCCACGCCGTAGCGAAGCGTTACCGCTTCTACTCCTACGGAGATTGCATGTTGATAGAGTGACGTAGCGCCGCCGTCCCGGCGGCTGTGGTGGCGGCGTTTCGCCGCCACATCTGAGTAAGCGAGTCTCGGCCCCAACTAAGGCAGCTGCAAATCGAATGCGTAAATTTCCTGCGCGCTGATGTCGCGCGGAAACAACGGCACCTCACCCGGACCCAATCCTGTCCACGACCCTGGCCCGAACGGATCTGGGTACAGGCGGATCTTCTTCAGATCAAGCAGTCTTTCCCGCGGCGCCCTCGGATCACACCTCTTAACTTCGAAGATAGGTAAACCATGTCTCTCAAGGTCCCCTGCCCTCCAAAAGCAAAACGGGCACCTCAACGGGTGCCCGTTTCCAGAATTCGCCAAAACTCCGTGAAAACTACGCCCGCGCGCCCACCGCCGCCGCCGGCTCGCTCGACGTGACAGGCTTCTCCTCGCCATTCGGCTTCTGCTGCTGCCCGCCCTTGCGAATGTCGATGCCGCCCTTAAAGAACGCGCCATCTTCAATCGAGATGCGCGCCGCGACCACATCCCCGGTCAGCGAACCATCGCTTCGGATATCCACGCGATCGCTAGCGGTCAAATTCCCGCGCACTTTCCCGAGCACCACAATCTCGCGCGCGTTGATGTTTGCCGCCACCACTCCATTGCGGCCCACCGTCACGCGATTGCCCGATAGGTTAATAGACCCTTCCACTCGGCCGTCAATGTAAAGCGACTCGGAACCAGTCACCTCACCCTTGATCACCAGCGACTTGCCGATCGTCGCCTGGTCCGCAGTGGTCGTCGTCACCGGCCGGGGAGCCGTTGACGGTTCGCTTGCGCTCATCGCAGGCGCACTGGGGGTAGACGTAGTTGGGCGCTCCGGCTCAGCTGGCCGGCCGGATGTTTGAGGCTGATTTGTCGGCTTCCACATGGGATGACAGGGTCCTTTCCTTGGTTGGAATCAGGGGTATTTGGCCGCACTTTCGTAGCCAAAGACGATTGTACTCCCGCGTTTCATTTAGACCCCTGTGGAAATCCCTTTATTTGCACTAGAGTAACCCCGTTAGTACGATCCTTGGTGCCTGCCGTCGTTCTCTCAAGCCCGGGGGAAGCTGCGAACCTTTATTCCGGTTGGCGTGTAACGTTTCCCGGAAAATTTTGCCGCCCGTATCCTTCCACACCCATTGAGAGTTATCCTCTGCAGGAGAAGATTTATCGAAACCAAGTCACGATTTGGAAGTCTAACAGTTGATCCCAGAGGCGGAACGAAAATCCAGCGCGAATCGACCGAACCGAGGTTCTTTTCGCCGGCCACACGATTTTCCTTCGTGTACCTTCGTGCCCTTTGCGGTTGATGATTTTCGGGAACGCGTCCTCTCAGGCGCTTCTCAAGTTTAAGAAAATTCACCGGAAGTCAAGGAGTGATTCATGTCCGATCCAGCCATCATCACCCCGACCGTCGCCCGCCCCGAGCCCGCTGAATACTCTCCCTACCACGAGGGCTACATCTCGCTGGTCCCCGGCCACGATATCCTCGGCGCGCTTGAGTGGCAACGCCGCCAGACACTGATCCTGCTCTCCGGTCGCGACGAATCCGAAGGCGACTTCCGCTACGCTCCTGACAAATGGTCCGTCAAGGAAGTCCTCGGCCACGTCTGCGACAGCGAACGCATCTTCGCCTATCGCGCCCTGCGCATCGCTCGCGGAGACCGCACTCCGCTGGCCGGTTTCGAACAAGACGACTACATACGTAACAGCCCCTTTGCCGCGCGTCCCATCGCCGAAATCATCGAAGACTACATTGCTGTCCGCCGCGCCACGCTCACCCTTTTCCGCAATCTCGACGAGCCAGCCTGGATGCGCCGCGGCATCGCCAACAACAACGAGATCAGCGTCCGTGCCCTGGCCTACATCACCGCCGGCCACGAAGTCCACCACCGCCGCATCCTGGAAGAAAAGTATTTCGCTCGCAGCTGATGGTCGCCCACAACAGCTACCACACCGGCCAGATCGCCACGCTGCGTCGCGCGTTGGGAGCTTGGCCCCCCAAGGCCGGCCGGCGGCGATACTTGGTGAGCGTGACAAACCATGTGGGGACAGCCGCCCTCGGCTGTCCGCGGAGCGGAGCTCCGCGGCGCGCGGCCATCTGGGCTCTGCCCAAAAGCAAGCAGCCCTGCGTTATGCTGAGAGCTGATGGCTGACAGCCGAGAGCTCGTAGCTCAAAGCTCGCAGCTCGAAGCTCCATGCTCTCCGACACCACCATCCTCACCCACATCGCCCGCCAATCCAAGCGCCAGGCCGGATACAAGCAGCTCGTCCGCGAACTCGGCCTGCACGGCGAAGAACGCCGCGACCTGGACCAGCGCCTGCAGAAGCTAGTCAAAAGCGGCGCCCTCCTCCCTATCGACTCCGACCACTACGCGCTCCCGCAAGCCGCCGCTGACAAAAACCTCCTCGCCGGACGCCTCTCCATGCACCGCGACGGCTTCGGCTTCGTCATCCCCGATCCCAAGTCGCTAACCGGCCCGCTCAAAGCCAAACTCGCCGGCGACATCTTCATCCCCCCACACCAGATCGGCACTGCCATGCACGGCGACCTGGTCCTGGTCGATATCACCAACATCCGCGAAGACGGTCGCGCCGAAGGACGCATCGTCCGTCCCGTCAACCGCGCCCATCCCACTGTGGTAGGGATCTTCCACTACGGCAGCCGGAGAAACTATGTCACGCCAATCGACGCAAAGATCACGCAAGAGATCGTGATCCCCCAAGGCGAAGAATTTCCCGCCGAACCGGTAGCGCCGGCGTCCCCGCCGGCTGTCGTCGCGGCGTCTCGCCGCCACCCCCGCCCCGAAGCCGAACCCTCCGCGCCCTCTGCGGTTAAAGGTTTCGAAAAGTCGAGGACTCAGAAATCACATAAGAGAAAGTCCGTCGACCGAGTGCTGGGCGAAGAAGCCGCCCGTCACGATGACTACACCAACCTCGAAGGCGTAGTAGTCGACGTAGAAATCACCGACTGGCCCTCCGCCACTCAGAGTCCGAGAGGCAAAGTCGTCGAAATCCTGGGCCGTGAAGACGACTTTGGCGTCGACGTCGAAATCATGATTCGCAAATTTCATCTGCCACACCATTTCCCCGCCGCCGCGCTGAAAGAAGCCCAGCAAGTCCCCGGTACGATCCCGTCGCGCGAACTCCATCGCCGCCGCGACTTCCGCTCCCTCCCCATCGTCACCATCGACGGAGAAACCGCCCGCGACTTCGACGACGCGGTCTTGGTCCAAATGCTCCCCAACAACAATTTCGAACTGCAGGTTCACATCGCCGACGTCGCCCAATACGTCACACCCGACAGCGCCCTCGATCAGGAAGCCCGTCTCCGCGGCACGAGCGTCTACTTCCCCGACCGTGCCGTCCCCATGCTTCCGCTGGAACTCTCGACGGATATCTGCAGCCTCCGCCCGCACCTCGACCGCCTGGTTCTCTCCTGCATAATGGAAATCGACCACCGCGGCGAGATCGTCGCTTACGGCCTCTGCGAGGGCGTAATCCGCTCCGCCGAGCGCATGACCTACACTGCTGTCAATGCGGTTCTGGAAGGCGATGAAGCCCAGCGCGAGCGTTACGCCCCGCTGGTCGAGAGCTTCGAACTCATGCGCGACCTCGCGCAAATCCTCAACCGCAAACGCGAGCGCCGCGGATCGATCGACTTCGATCTCCCCGAGCCCGTGATCGAATTCGACGAGTTCGGCCTGATGAAATCAATAACCCGCTCCGAGCGCAACATCGCTCACCGCCTCATCGAAGAATTCATGCTTTCGGCAAACGAAACGGTAGCGCACCACCTCGAGTCCAACCGCGTCGCCAGCCTCTACCGCATCCACGAGAAGCCCGACGCCAAACGCGTCTACGATTTCGAAACCATCGCCGCTACCTTCGGATATTCGTTAGGCGTAGGCGCGCTCCCGATTCATCGCGTCCAGATGAAGACCGACCGCCGTGCCGCCTACGGCACCGGCAAGCGCGTCAGAGAAATAGAAATCCCCAAAGAGGTCCACATCACCCCGCGGATGTACCAGAAGCTGACCGAGAAAATCGCCGGCAAACCGGAAGAACGAATCCTAAGCTACCTGATGCTGCGCAGCCTGAAGCAGGCGCGTTACTCAGACGAGAATCTGGGCCACTTCGCCTTGGCTGCCCCCACGTACACCCACTTCACCAGCCCAATCCGTAGATACCCGGATCTGATCGTGCACAGGATTTTGAAGGATGTGCTGCGTAGCGCCGGCGACTCGCCGGCTGTAGAGCGGGCGCCCCGCCCGCTTAGTCTGACCATGACCAATGAACTTTCCGCCCCCCATGCTCTAACCAGCACCGCGGCAGAGCGGCGCTTGAGCGCCGCGTCAAGCGCCAGGGAAGAAGGGGCTTCAGCCCCGGTGTCCGACGCACCATCCCCCTGGTCCAAGCGCCGCGATCACGCCGCCCACCGCGAATCTCACGCCCCCCTGATGGGTCCCATTCCCCTCGACGAACTCCACGCCATCGCCGAAGAATCCAGCCAATCCGAACGCCGCGCCGACGACGCCGAACGCGAACTCATGGAATGGAAGAAGGTCAAATTCATGCAAGACCGCATCGGAGAGGACTTCGACGGCCTGATCACCAGCGTGACCAAGTTCGGCTTCTTCGTAGAACTGACCGACCTGTTCGTAGAAGGACTAGTCCCACTGAATACTCTGATCGACGACCGCTACACCTACCACGAAAACACCCGCGAAATCATCGGCCAGCACTCGCGCAAGATTTATCGCATCGGCCAGCAACTGCGAGTGATCGTCGACCGCATCGACCCAGTCGAAAAGAAGATCAACTTCGCAGTCCTGGAAGAGACCCCGCCCAAGCCCGCCAAGCGCCACAAACGTAAATAGCACCTCCAACTCTGTCATCCTGAGCGGAGGAATGCGATTCGGGTTTTCGAATCGCATTCCGGAGTCGAGGGACCCCGCGCCCGTTGGCATCACCACCAGGTTGTCTGGGAGTTTTCTGATCGCATGACGAAGAATTACGGCTGCACCAGAGGGGACAGCCGCCCCCGGCTGTCCGTGGCAACCAGACCGTAGCGCCGCCGTCCCGGCGGCTGTCGTGGCGGCGTCTCGCCGCCACATGCCGACATCGGCAAGACTCAAGACAGTTGATGAGAAGGTTCCGGCGTCAGACCGCCCCGGTCGAAGACGCGGCGCCTCAGCGCCGCGTCAGAGGGTCAATGAATAAAGCTCGAAAATAGTAGCCACGAGGAGGCAGCCGCGAAGCGGCGAAAGAATGCAGCCCACGGCGCAAGCCGCGGGGTGGGATGCGAGAAATGAATCCAAGCCCCGGAGGGGCGCAAGACACCACACCAAAGTAGCAATTCGCTCCCTCGGGGCTTGGCCAACGTTTGATCCTCCGTGTTCTGCCCGAACCAAAACGGTAAACTGGTTACCTCCGTAAACTTTTTGTTGCACAAAACCACATTCCTCTGGTATAAACAATTCACCGAGAGCATTTGTGTGGCTGGCTGGGCGCATTTCTGCAACTCTCGTGCGCGTCCGGCATCTAAGGTCTTAGAGGGATGAAATCCCTCAATCGCCCCGGCCACGGGGCTTGATTCGGAAACACCTGTAGGTTTCTGAAGGGTACCTTCAAGGCAAGGACCTCCAAAAAGGATCTTTTCTCAATTTTCTGTCTTCCGCCCTCGCGTGGCCTAAAAAGCCGTGCGC
>Ga0209698_10002407_pt1 | contig 21242 bp, 24 predicted proteins | sample LitLauG_LLR_2012_FD_187203 | JGI IMG/M metagenome (GOLD analysis project Ga0209698, IMG submission 187203) | Freshwater sediment microbial communities from Pennsylvania, USA - Little Laurel Run_MetaG_LLR_2012 (SPAdes) (version 2) | ecosystem: Environmental > Aquatic > Freshwater > Creek >...
CGGCTATCTCAGCCTCGGGCTGGTGCTGGAAGAACTCGGCCGCACCCTGACCGCCTCGCCGATCCTCGCCTCGGCCCTCGCCGGCGCCAGCGCGATCGTGCTGGGCGGCAGCGACGTGCAACAGGGCGCCTGGCTGCCCAAGATCGCCTCGGGCGAACTGGTGGCGACCCTCGCCGTCGATGAAGGCGCCCACCACCGGCCCAACGTCGTCGGTGTCACGGCGACCAAGCATGGCGCCGGCTACAAGATCAGCGGAACCAAGACCTTCGTCCTCGAAGGCATGGCCGCCGGCCTCTTCGTGGTCTCCGCCCGCACCGGCGGCGCCAAGGACGCCACCGATGGCATCAGCCTCTTCCTGGTCGCCGCCGACGCCCCGGGCGTCAGCCGCAAGGCCCTGCACCTCGCCGATTCCCGCGGCGCCGCGGTCGTCACCTTCGATAACGTCGAGGTCGGCGCCGCCGCCTTGCTCGGCGCGGAAGGCAAGGGCTGGGACCTCCTGGAGAAGACCTTGGACCGCGCCCGCGCGGGCCTCACCGCCGAGATGCTCGGCACGGCCCTTCAGGCCTTCGACACCACCCTCGACTATCTCAAGACGCGGGTTCAGTTCGGCCAGGTCATCGGCTCGTTCCAGGCCCTGCAGCATCGCGCGGCCAAGATGTTCACCGATCTCGAGCTCGCCCGCTCCTGCGTCGAGGCGGCGCTCGCGGCGATCGACAACGATTCCCCGGATGTGCCGGAGCTGGTCTCCCTGGCCAAGGCCAAGGTCGGCGACACCCTGCATCTGGTCTCCAACGAAATGGTGCAGATGCACGGCGGTATCGGCATGACCGACGCCCACGACGCCGGCCTCTACCTCAAGCGCGCCCGCGCCGCCGAAGCCACCTATGGCGGCCAGGCCTATCACCGCGATCGCTACGCGCGCCTGCAGGGCTATTGATCCAGCGCCGAACCGCGGGCCGACCCGCCGATCAGCTTCAAGACGGGCCGCGCTTTCGCTGTCATTTCCGCTCATCCCCGTGACATCGGCGATGAGCGGCGCCTGCTGAGAGCCTGACGAGACGCGGGCGGCCGAGCTTGCTACACTCCGCGCAAACGGAGGTAACGCCGATGATCCCTCGTCCCGTCCTGGCCGCCGCGCTGGCGCTCTTCACTCTGAACCTGGCTCCGTCGCCGGCGATGGCCGCCGACGAGCCGCTGGCCTCGGTCACCCTGGCGGCCGGGACAGCCGCGAAGCTCACCGTGTCGTCTCCCGCCTTCGCCTCCGGCGGCGATATTCCGTTCGAAAACACCCAGTATCGCGGCAACGTCTTCCCGGGCCTTGCCTGGACGCACGGACCGCGCGCCGTGAAGTCCTACGCCGTCATCCTGCAGGATCCGGACGCCCACTATCGCGGCGCGCCGTTCCTGCACTGGACGATGTTCAACATCCCCCCCGGGGTGACCCGCCTGGAGCGAGGGATGACGGCCCCGCCCGCGGGCGCCAGCGCGGGTCCGAATTTCCGCGGGCCCGGCCAGCCCTACATGGGCCCACGCACGCCGCCGGGGCCCAAGCACCACTATCACTTCCAGGTCTTCGCCCTCGACGCCGTGCTGCCGCCTGGCGCCGGCGCGGATCTGCCGTCCCTGGTCGCCGCGATGCGAGGTCATGTTCTGGCGCAGGGGGACCTTGTCGGTCTCGCCCAGGCCGACCTGACCGCTTTGAAGCGCCCGGCGACGCCTTAGGGCCCAACCCCCGAATTGGATCGACCCCGGTTCAGGCGCGCGCGCCTGAATCGTCTCCTGAAAACAGCGAGACGGTCGCCCCGCCCACCCACACCGTTCCAGCGCTGTCGCGCTCGATATGAACGCGACCCGCGCGGCCGAGCCGCGTCCCCTGCGAAGCGATGTAGGGCGCGGTCACCTGTCCCGTCTCGGTCAGCCACTGGGCCATCGAAGCGTTAAGGCTGCCGGTGACGGGGTCTTCGATCAAGGCGCCGTACGGATCGCTGAAAATGGCGCGAATCTCATAGGCGAACGGCGCGCCAGCGGGGTAGTGGCCCACGACGCCGATCTCCAGCCGGCTCGGATGAGAGCGGACAGGATCCAGGGCCAACACCGCTTCGGCCGAGGCCAGCCGCACGCCGACCCAGCCGGGCCCGTTGTCCACCCATTGCGCCTCGACGATCGCCGCGCGGTCGATGCGCAGGACGGCGGCGATCTCGGCCAGTTTCGCCTCGTCCACGGCGCCCGACCGCAGGATCGGCGGGGCGGCGAACGCCAGTCGCGACCCGGTCCGCTTCACCCGGATCAGACCGGCGCCGCATTCCTGGACGATGACGCCTGGGTCTTTCGGCGCGCCGCCCGCGCTCAGCCAGGCATGGCAGGTCCCCAGCGTCGGATGCCCGGCGAAGGGCAACTCCCGGTCCAGGGTGAAGATCCTCACGCGATAGTCGGCGCCTGGATCGGTCGGCGGCAGCAGGAAGGTGGTCTCCGACAGGTTCAGCCAGCGGGTGATTTTCTGCATCAGCTCGGTGTCCAGATCCCCCGCGTTCGCCACCACCGCCAGCGGATTGCCCGTGAACGGGCCATCGCCGAACACGTCGACCAGTTGAAAGGGATGGGTCATCGGGCGGAGCTCCGTGTTGAAAACTGTCTTGCGCCGGCGACGCAGGCGACCACCGCCAGCGTGACGAGGACCATGCCGATCCCCACCGTCTCGCGCAGCAGCACGGCGGCGAGGGCGAGGGCGAACATGGGTTGCAGCAGCTGCAGCTGGCCGACCGCGGCGGTCCCGCCCTCGGCCAGGCCACGGTACCAGAAGATGAAGCCGATCAGCATGCTAAACACCGAGACATAGGCCAGGCCCGCCCAGGCTGGGGCGCCGACCGCCGGCCAGTTCGGCCGCGCCGCCAGGCAGAGGCCGGCCAGCATGACGGGGAGGGCCAGAATCAGCGCCCAGCAGATCACCTGCCACCCGCCCAGGCGACGAGACAGGACCGCGCCCTCGGCGTAGCCCAGGCCGCAGACCACGATGGATCCCAGCATCAGGGCGTCCCCTTCCCATGTCGATGCGGCCTTTTGCGACAGGGCGAAGCCGACGACACAGAGACTGCCCAACACGGCGAACAGCCAGAACGGGCCGGGCGGCCGCTCCCCGCCGCGGATCGACGCGAAGATCGCCGTCGAAAGCGGCAGCAGGCCGGTGAAGACGATGGCGTGCCCGGCAGCCATGTGTTTGAGCGCCATGGCGCTCAGCAGCGGAAAGCCGATCACCACCCCGCCGGCGACGATGGCCAGTTGCACAAGATCGGCGCCCGCCGGCCGCGGCTGCCGCGCGACGATCAGCAGGGTCCCGGCGATCAGGCCGGCGATCGACGCGCGGGCGAGGGTCAGGAACAGGGGGTCGAAGTCGGCCACCGCGGCCCGGGTCGCGGGCAGGGAGGCGCTGAAAATCAGCACCCCTATGAGGCCGTTGATCCAGCCGCTCGTCGCTCGGTCCATCATGCCAACCTTTCGCCGGCCTAGATGCCCTCGCCGAGCTGGCGCGCCCAGGGACAGTCCGGTACAATACCCACAAACTGTACTGTACCTGGAGACCATACGGTTGAGCCTTGTCGATGAGCCTGCCCAGACTCGCGTGCAGAGCGTCATGGGCGAGATCCGCCAGAGGATCGGCGCGCGCGCCCTGGCGCCGGGAGCTCGGCTGCCGTCGATCCGCCGCCTGGCCCAGACCGCGCGCGTGTCCAAATCGACCGTGGTCGACGCCTATGATCGGCTGGTCGCCGAGGGTGCGATCATCTCGCGCCGGGGTTCAGGCTTCTTTGTCGCCGGCCAGCCGGCGCCCCTCAGCCTGGCCGACATCGGTCCAAGGCTCGACCGCGAGATCGACCCGCTTTGGGTCTCGCGCCAGTCCTTGGAGGCCGGCGACCATGTCCTGAAGCCGGGTTGCGGCTGGCTGCCGCCGTCCTGGCTGCCCCAGGAAGCCCTGCGCCGCGCGTTGCGCGGCCTCGCCCGCGACGGGCAAACCGCCCTGTCGGATTACAGCACGCCCCTGGGCTCGCCCCCGCTACGCGACTGGCTGGCGCGGCGGCTTGCCGAACGTGGGATTCTGGCCGCCCCCGGCCAGATTCTGCTCACCGAGAGCGGCACCCAGGCGATCGACCTTGTGTGCCGCCTGCTGGTCCAGCCCGGCGATAGCGTGATCGTGGACGATCCCTGCTATTTCAACTTCCACGCCTTGTTGCGCGCTCACCGCGCCAACGTCGTCAGCGTCTCCTACACCCCGGACGGCCCCGATCTGGAGGCCTTCGCCCAAGCGCTGGAGCAGCATCGACCGCGCCTCTACATCACAAACTCCGGCGTCCATAATCCCACCGGCGCGACCTTGTCGCTGACCACGGCGCATCGCCTGCTGAAACTCGCCGAAGCCTATGATCTGACCATCGTCGAGGACGATATCTTCGCCGATTTCGAGATCGAGCCGGCGCCGCGCCTTGCCGCCCTCGACGGCCTCGACCGGGTGATCCTGATCGGCAGCTTTTCGAAGACGCTCTCGGCCTCGGTGCGCTGTGGCTACGTCGCTATCCGCGGCGATTGGCTTGAGCGCCTGATCGACCTTTCGATCGCCACGACCTTGGGCCCGGGCCGCCTGTCGAGCGAACTGGTGCTGCGCATGGCCACCGAGGGCGCCTACCGCCGCCATCTGGAGGCCCTCCGCTCACGGCTCATCCGCGTCCGGCGCGAGACGACACGGCGTCTGCTTGAGGTCGGCGTTACGCCCTGGATCGACCCCAGGGCCGGCCTCTTTCTCTGGTGCGCCCTGCCGACCGGCGCCGACGCCGCCGATCTCGCGCGCTTCGCGCTGGAACGAAACGTCGTCCTGGCGCCGGGAAACGTCTTCAGCCATTCGCACGCCGCCGGCGATTTCATGCGGATCAACGTCGCCCAATGCGCCGAGGAGACGGTGTTCGAGGTCCTGCGCGACGGTCTGGCGGAGCAGGCGGGGCGGTTGGGTGCGGTTCGCCGGCCTAGATGAGGCGCCCGGCGCTCTGTCCCGGCGCCAAACTAGGATCCTTGGCGCAGGTCACTGTTTCGTCTGGAAGCGGCGGAGGCGCAGAGCAGGACGACGGTCAGCAACGATGTGGCCAGCGCCGCGATGGATAGCGGCGTCGCCAGGGCCGCGGGAGCGGCGATCCACACCAGACTATAGACGGCGCCACCGGCCATGATGATGACCGCGGATGCGCGCCGGAACCCTTGTTCCCGTCGCGGCTCGCAGCGAAGTTCGTTGAGAGGTCTGAGGCGTTTTGGAGCGACGTTCGCCATCGCCGCCACCAGGATGCCGAGCGTGACGTTGAAGCTCCGCGAGACGATCTCGGCATGATCACCTTGGACAACGCCGACCGCGGTCAGCCATTTCACCGCAAGGACGCCCAGGACCATCGCCGCGCCGACGGCGACGCCATGCTGCAATTGCTGTTTCATCCCGGAGCTCCTTGTTTCAGCGGTTCGTGCACGTTCGCTTCCTTTGGCTGGCCCACGCTCATGTTCAACGTCCTGGCGAACACAAGGACAGCCTCTTCAATGACTGAGAGCTTCAGGCGGTAGACGACTTCCCGGCCGCTCTTGTCCGAGGCGACGAGATCCGCTTCGCGCAGTATGGAAAAATGGGCCGACATGGTCGCCTTGGACACCTTGAACTGGCTTGAGAGCTCCCCCGCGGTCATCGGTCCCTGGCTCAGCAGTTCCAGCACCCGCCGTCGGGTGGGGTCGGATATAGCTTTGAAAACGTCGCCCATGTACTGATAGTTAGCTAATTATCTAACTATTGTCAAGCGGCCCGATTTCGATCTGATCGCGGGCGCTTTAGGGAGTCTGGCCGCCATCGCCGCAAAGGATGGGCCCATCGCGGCGCCTCCTCACCTGAACGCCGCTTTGAGCGATCGCCTTACCCCGCCCCGTCCTGAAAGATGGCCTCGATCGGTTGCTCGAACAGCCGCGCGAGCCTGAAGGCCAGGGGAAGGCTGGGATCGTACTTGCCGGTCTCGATGGCGTTGACGCTCTGGCGCGAGACGTCGAGGTGTGAGGCCAGATCGGCCTGACTCCAGCCGCGCTCTGCGCGCAGCACCTTGATGCGGTTCTTCATGGCCGGGCCTAACGTCGCGCAAGCCACCAACGCGCCCAGACGAGCAGAAAGCCCGCTCCCTGAGCCAGGACCGCAAACAGGTACCCCAACGCAAAATGCACGCCGGCATCGCCATGGCCATGAAGGAGGGCGACGAGGCCCTCGCCGCGGGTCAAGTTCAGCCACAGCGCAAGCGGCGCGGTAACCCCGATCGCGACGGTTCCCCCTAGAAACCAGGCGGACTTCTGGGCGTCGCGCGCGACCTCATCGATACGGCGCCAGTACTGGAGCGCGATCGCTCCGGAGACGACGACCGCGCCCGCATACATCGCCGCGACGATCATTGCATGGTCGCGGGCGCTCTGACCTGTCAGGCCCGCTCCGTGAAGGATGAGGATAAACAGCGCCGGCACGGCCAGCGCCGCCCCGGTCAGGGCCGCGACTGTGGTGGTTCTGGAAACGGTCATGTTTGGCTTCCTTGATTTTAAGTCAAGGAAACTTGACTTTCACGACGACGGTTGTCAAGCTTCCTTTGCATGTTTCGACCCCAGTCGCCGCCAGGGCGGCGCGTCTCGCTCCCGCAACCTTCCATCCATGGCCTTGATCCTTGTCTGCGCAATGGCATAGGTCCGCATCATGCGTGTCCACGCCTTCCGCCTGACGCCTGGGTCCGATCTCAAGGCGGAACTGGAACGCATCACCCGGCAACTGCCGCTTGCGGCCGGCTGCATCCTCACCTGCGTCGGCAGCCTTTCGGCCGCGCGCCTTCGCATGGCGGGGGCGCCGGGCGAGGCGGAGGTCTTCAAAGCCCTCGACGGACCGATGGAGATCGTCTCGCTGGTCGGCACGCTGGGGCCCGACGGCGGGCACATTCACATCAGCCTCGCGGCGCGCGACGGCCTCTGCATCGGCGGTCACTTGGTTGGCGGCTGCATCGTCAACACCACCGTCGAACTGGTGATAGGCGAGGTTCCCGAGGTTGTTTTCCGCCGTCGGCCCGATCCCCTTACGGGCTACGCCGAGCTCAGCGTCGAGCGACCGCCGGCATAGGCAGGGCTTGGGCGCCCGCCTGTCCATCGCATTGGTGCAGGCCTCGCTGGCCGGGACCTTCAGGGGATATCGGTCGTTCAAGCCCCGCCCAAACCGGCGGAGGCGTGGTGGCCCAGGGCGTTGAGTTGGCTTGCCGCCGCCTCTACCCCAAAGTCAGCCGCACCGGATCGAGCGGCGTGAAGGGCGGGTAGTGATCGCCCATCACCTGCCAGCCGTCCAGCGACAGCTTCGCCGGGATCGCCCAAACGCCGTCATCGCCGACCGCCGCCGCGGCCATGTCGAGCTGGGCCAGCGTGACGCGGCGGTCGCGCTTGCGGGTGTCGGCGACGGCAAGGACGGCGCCCGCCGGTCCGATCTCAACGCTGGGGTCGGCGAGGAAAACCTTGAGCATTCCGCCATGGGCTTCGAAGCTCACTTCGCCGACGAAACGGGCGCTGCCCTCCGGCTTTCCATCGGCGCCGATCCTCAGGCCCTCGCCCGGCGTCGCCGCGAAGGTAAAGCCGCCTTCGGGGTTACGCGCCGCGCCCTCGCCCGTTGCGATCGCGCCTCCGGCCCCCTCGACATAGGCGACGAAGCTCTGTTTCAGCCCCCAGGAGAGCGTCGCGGCCATGGCCTTCGGGTCATTCGTCATGGTTTCCATCCCTGTTCGCGCGGGGCTCGGTCATAGCGGACATAACCCCAGCTTACGTGTTTCGTTTCAGGGGTTCACGCCTCTAGAGGCCAAGCTGAACCCGAATGGCTCGGTTTACGGCGGCAAGGTCGACCGGCGAAAGGCGTCCAGCGCGTCGTCTCAATCTTTGTTTCGACGCCGTCGCGATCTGATCCGCGCAGGCCTTGCGCTTCTCATTGTTGAGATCGACCAGAGCCTCTCCCGGATAGAGGTTTGCCGTATTGCTCGTCAGGGGCACGACCTGAACACGATTGAGCGCCTCGTTGGCGGCGTCGTTGCTCACGATGACGGCAGGCCGGGTCTTGCGAATTTCACCCCCGACGGCCGGGTCGAACGCCACCCACCACACCTCGCCCCTTCGGGGGGCTTCAGCGGGCATTGTCCGCGACATCGGCTATGAGATCGTCGACCCATGGCTCGGCCTCCGCCTCGCGCAAACCGTCCGCGGCCATGGCGCGATAGCCCTCCAGAAGGGCATCTTCGGTGACAAGGGGCTTGGCCAGGTCGTTCAGAAACCGACTGATGCGGCGCGGCCCGATTTTGTCGCGCAAGCCGGCGTAGACGTCCTCGTCGACGGTGATGGTAAGTTTCTTGACCATGCGACTTCCTAATACGTGTTGATACACGACAACAGAGGGTTTCTGTTTGTCTCCCACTCTTGGCCAGAATAGGATCGTCCGGCGCTGGGCGTTTCAGCTCCCTCGCCAAAGACAACATCGCGGGAGGTCGCAATGAAATTCGGCGTGCTGGCCAATACGTCCATCACCGACTGGGAGTTGGCCGTCTTCGCGGAAAATCTGGGCTACGACAGCGTCTGGTTCGGCGATTCCCAGATGATCTGGTCCGATGTCTACGCGACCATGGCGCTGGCCGCGCACAACACCTCGCGCATTCGGATCGGCTCGGGCGTCTCGATCGCGGGCCCGCGGATTCCGCCGGTGGCGGCGAACGCCATCGCCTCCATCAACCAGCTGGCGCCGGGGCGCGTGCACATGGCCATCGGCACCGGCCACACGGCGATGCGCACCATGGGATTCAACCCATTGAAGGCCAAGGCGTTTCGCGAATATGTGCGCGTGCTGAGCGCTTTGTTGAGTGGTGAGCCCGTTGAATTCACCTGGGAAGGCGAAACCCACGAGATCGCCCACATGCACCGGGGCGAGGGCTTCTTCGACTTCGAGCACAAGATTCCACTCTACGTGGCCGCCAACGGCCCCTTGGGGTGCAAGACGGCGGGCCTCTACGGCGATGGCCGTGTGGCGATCACGGAGTCTCTGGGGCAATTCGCTCAGAGCACGGCCCAGGTTCGCCAGGCCGCCAGCCAGGCCGGCCGCCAGCTGCCCGACCCCTTTCCTCAGGCCTTGCTCATCTCCGCCCTCGTGCTGCGTCCCGGCGAGACCCTGGACAGCGAGCGGGTGGTCGACGCCATCGGCGCCGAGGTCATGGCCTTCGTGCACTACTGGTGGGAAGCCTTGGTCCAGACTGGCGAGGAGCCCTACATTCCCGATCCGTGCCGCGATGTCTGGGACCAGTTCAAGCAGTTCGCGCGCGGGCTCAACCTGCCGATCGACGAGCTGCATCGGCGCATTCACGGCGGTCACTGCACCTATCTGCGCGAAGAGGAGCGGCGCTTCGTCACCCCCGACCTGATCAAGGCCTCGTCGCCGTTCGTCGGCACGCCCGACGAACTCATCGATCACTTGCGGCGCTACGAAGCCGCCGGCGTCAGCGAAGTCGTCATCCTCTGCCCGACGGCTGCGTCCCGCGAAGTCTTCACTGACATCCGCGATCACGTGATGGAGCGGTACTAGGCGCCCGCCGGCGCCTCCCAGACTCGAGGGTCAAATAGCCCATGACCAAAGCGCTGCAGGACGAAGCCAACATAAGATCGCTGATGGACCGCTACGGTTCAGGCGTGGACGATCGCGATTGGGCGAACTGGGCCGATATCTTCGACGATCCCCTGGTGGTCGATTTTTCCGGCGTCAGCGCCGATTTGAAGGCCGCCACGGTCAGCCGCGACAAGCATGTGGCGCGCGCCCGCGCGCTGATCGGTCAGTTCGACGCGACCCAGCATATGATCACCAACGTACAGGTGCGTATCGGCGGCGACGAAGCGTCTTGCCGCGCAACGATGCGGGCCGAGCACTGGATATCAGGGATCCGCGGTAACGGCCGCTACACGATGTTCGGCGTCTACGAGAACGGCTTCCGCCGCACTTCAGGGGGTTGGAAGATATGCCGGCTCGCCCTGCGCCTGGCGCGGGAAGAGGGCAATCTCGATGTGTGGGCGGAGGCGCAGCGGCGGGCGCGGTCATAAGACCAGCGCTTTGAGACGTCCGTCAGGCCTGCGCCGCGACCTTCCCGCGCCGCAGGCGCATGGCGCCGCCGACCGCCGCCGTGCCGATCAGCAACATCGACCACATCGCCGGCTCCGGCGCGGGCGATATGGCCGCATAGATCGTGGTCACGGGACCGTCGAGATTCGCCGAGTCGCCGTAGCTGGCGAAAAACAGGGTATTGTCGAACGAATGGTTGAAGGCGTTGAACGCGGCCGTGGAGCCGAGGTCCGGGAAAGCGACGCCGCCCGGGAAACCGCTGAAGCTGTAGGAATAGAGGCCGGCGCTCTCAAGCGTGTAGCCAACCGGGCCCGATCCGGTGAGTCCGTCGCTCTGCGTGACCGAAGGCGTAAACTGGCCGAAGCCGGCGCTGGATGAGATCGTGACGTTTCCGCCGCCGAGGGCGTTGGCGTAATGGCCCTTCAGGCCGCTGAAATCGAAGCTGAACGCCGTGATTGCCGTGCCATAAGTCGCATAGTTGCCGTAATTGGCGGTCGTCGTGGCGATGGCCGGGTCGAACGTGATCGAGCCGTGGATCGGATCGGGGTAATTCGGGAACGGGGCCGATTGGCCGCCGCCGGAAATACCGATGAAGTTGAACGTTTCGCTCGCCGCCTGCGCTGTCGCCGCACCGAGGGTGGCGGCGATCGCAATCGCCAAGGCGGAACCGGTCTTCATCATTACGCCACTCTGCTTTACGGCCGCTCCACGCGGCGCCAAGGTCGACCGAGAAATGGAATCTCCACCTCTGCCGAGCGATGAGCCTTAACAAATGGTTAATTTAACGCCAACGTAAAATTACGATGTACGTCGATATCCGTGGCGAGCGCTCTATGTTTCGCTGTCAGGGGCTATCCCGCGGAGCCCCTTGAGCAGCACACACATGCCTGTCGCCGCCCATCCCGGTCCCGGGAAAATCTAAAGTCACCATCCTGATCTTCAACAAAGTCCAGGTCATCGACTATTCGGGGCCGTTGGAAGTGCTGCCCGACGCCGGCTTTGACGTTTTCACAGTGGCGGAGACCAAAGACCCGATCGCCACCAGCCCCGGTGACGCGGTGAAGCTTGCGCCCAGACACACCCTGTGCCGATGCGTCCCAGGCGGATCTCGTCGCCATCCCTGGCGACGGCTTCAACGTGGCCAAGGACAGCGAGACCGTCGCCGGGATCAAGCGCGAGAGCGGGAGGACCCAGCATGTGATGTTCGTGTGCAACGGGGCCTTCACCCTGGCAAAAACGGTACTGCACAATGGCCTCAGCGCCACCACGAAGGCGGGAAACAGCAATCGCTTCCAACGGGCCTACCCTAGTATCAAGGTCGCGCGAGAGCATCGGGTAGTCGACAACGGCAAGATCCTCGCCCCATCCGGCCGTTTGGCCGGGATCGACGGCGCCTTTCGATGGATCGGGCCGGCTATGGCGAAGGGACCACCGATTCACAGTCTGCGAAAACCCGATCCACCGCGTGCGTCGCCAACATCAAGCGCGATCAGCGCTTTATCCACTTGTGAAGCCCGGCCAAGTACGGGGCGAAATACTCGCCGACCTTCCCGGCCACCGTGGAGGCGGGCTCTGCGACGAAAACGCGGCGATGAGAAATCAACCAGCGACGTCCCCTTAGGACATAATCGTCTTCATACCACCCCTGTAGGTTCGGATAGATGGCTTCCGGGCGAGCCATGAATTCGTTCAGCTCGCATCGGCCCTTCGCCGTATCGCCGGCAATGTCGATCACAAAATTGCTCATCACATGGTGAACATTGGGCAAGGAGTCGATCAGGTGCCGCGCGTGCTCGATCAGCGCCGATCGACCCTGCACCCACAGGCCCGAATGTGGCCCCTCAAAGACGCCGTCTTCCGTGAAAACATCCGCCCACCCCTCCGGCGAACCGTGGTCGATTTCCCAGGCGTACCGCGCCAGCAGGTCCTTGATCATCACACGGTCCGCGGCCTCCGCAATGTATTCAGGGTTACGAGCCATGCCGTTTCTCCGTTTCCGCCATTTCATAGAGTGTCTGGGTCATTCGACGAAACGTTGGTCTCAAATGATCTGGCGGCTCACGGCGCGCCTTGCCGGGCCCTCGCCGTCGCCGCGCCCAGGGTCAGCTCAGGCAAGTTGGGAGACATTCCGTACTGAACAGCATGCAGGTTTGCCTTGAGAGCCAAAAAGCCGCGCATCTGCGCGACGGGACGCTGAGTGCGGAAACGCGGATCGCGTGGACTGATCGGTGCATCGGCATGCTGGTCGATCACCAGACCGAAATCGAGGACGCGCTGAATGCCGATTTCGGCTCCCGCTCCCGCGAAGCCTCGGCCTTCACCGACGTGGCGTCCTCGATTGGCACGCTCAAGCACGCCGAGGCCCATGTGCGACAATGGATGAAGCCGGAGAAACGCAAAGCGACCTCGGCGATCCTGTGGTTGCTGGGCGCCAAGTGCGAAGCGTGGAGGCGTCACGGTTGATGATGTCGTCTTTCACATGGCCCGGGAGGAGCTGCCGTTCGGCGGTGTCGGCCCGTCGGGCACGGGTAGCTATCACGGCTATGACGGCTTCAAGGAATTCAGACATGGCAACGCGATCTACAGCCAGTTGAAAAAGGGCAATCCTCGGCTGGTTGTGCTTCGTCCGCCTTACGGAGCGAGTATGCGAAAATACATGTATGGCGCCATCGGGCGGAAAGGTCAGGGGCCAACAGCAGCCGGCGACGTCGAAACGCCCGTGGCGCTGTCTCTCGATCGTCCGTTTGTCGACGACGAGCGTCAGGCGACCCGTTGACGCCGACCGCGCAGCGATGCGCCCGCCAAACCAAGGCCCAAGATCATCGCGCCCCAGGTGGCCGGCTCCGGTACGCCGCCAGGTGAAAACAGAGTCACGCCCGCCACGATCGCCCCATCAGATCCGTCAAGCTGATTGAAGGTGATGGATTGCAGGCCGAAGTTCGCCGGTAGCGCCCACGCCTCAATCTGAAGCGCCTGTCCATTGCCATTGTCGTACCAATTGGTCGCGGCCGGCGTCGAGTCGCAGCCCGTCGTAGCGCAATTTGAATAGTTGTAGTCCTTGGTGTTAAACGCTCCGACATAGGTGTCCGTGATCGTCCCCCCCGATCCGGCAAAGACCACGTTGAATTCGGGGTTACCCGCCAGTCCGTAGGTGTTGTCGGCCAACGTATAGACGGTCGTCACACCGCTTGTCGTGACCGGAACAGTAAAGCTCATCGGCGCACCGAAGAGGGCCGTACCGCTTGCCAGACCGAACCAGAAATTGTTGCCCGCTGTCGTGTTCGCGACGTTGAACGGAATCGTTGACCCCTGATTGCCAAAGGTCGTTCCCGCCAGCGCGGCTTGGAAGCCGGAATCTATGAACCAGCCGCCGTTGTTGAACCCTTCGGTGACGTACGGTGACAGGTCAACAGTTGTCAGGCCTGCTTCGGCGACCGAAGCTCCGCCTATCGTGGCTGCGATGACGGCCAATCCAAGCCAATGTGCGCGCATGCGGAGCTCCCCATTCCAGGATCATCTACGAGCGGGTTAACCGGATATTCATATGTAAGGCGTAAAAGTGTCCGCTCGTCAAGGCGCAATGCGGCGGTATGAGTCAAATCTATCCGCGATCGCGCGATGAGGCGGCTGCGCCGCCCGGTTCGCCGCCTCGAATATGGCAGACGGGAGTCGTGCTTCGCTTCCGAGCGACCCGCGGCATTGCGCCAGGAGCCGGCGTTTGGTCGCCGCCCGTCTCGCCCCTGCGCGTTCAAGCCCTGTTCATCCGATGTCAATTAAGCAACAAGCCTTCGATCCGCGCCGGGGGGCGAGGAGCCCAACAGATGACCGATACCCCCACACGCGCCCGTGGACTTCTCGTCTCCACCGCCTTGGCCGCTCTTACGCTCGCCGGCTGTCAGCCCGCGGCCAACACCACGGTCGCCGGCGCGGCGCCGCCGGGCGCCCTGCCGCTCGACACGACCACGCCACCACCAGGCTACGCGGCGCCAGCGCCCACCCCGGCGGCCCTGCCGGCCGCGCCCACCGCCGTCTATCGCGCCGCGCCGGCCAGTCGACGTTACCGCTACATCGACCGCGCTTCGGCCCTGAACGACGCCTTCGCCGCCAGTCCGCCCGACTACGCGGTGGACTATCAGGGGTCACGGCCCTGGGTCTGGCGCGCGCACGACGGCGCCTACCGCATGGTCGAACAGGTTCCGGGGGGCCAGCGCTTCTACTACTACGACGCCGGCGCGACCGAGCCGTTCCTGATCCGAGACCCGCAATACACCTACGCCTATGACCAGGGTGAGCTGGTGGAGGTCTACGACGCCTCCGGCCGGCCCGCGCCGCCAGATGTCGGCGCCGCCCAGGCCGCCTATGCCGGGCGGTATCTCTACTGGGCCCGCGCGCTCTATCGGGCGGCGGTGAACAGCCAGCGTCAGGCCGCCTACGCCGCCGAGTGGCAGGCGCGCCAGGCGGCATTGGCCCAGCAGCAGCAGCAATGGCGGGCGCAGCAGCAGGGCGACGCCGACTGGCGCGCGTGGCACGAACAGTATGGCGCCCAGGACTCCGATGGCTGGCGCCAGGATCGCGCCCAGCGCCTGGCCGAGGTCGGCGGCGCGGCGGCGGTGGCCACCGGTATCGGCGCGGTCCTCTTTGGCGCGCGCCCGCACCCGGCGCCGCCGCCACCCGTCGCGCCGCCGCAGGTCTTCACGCCGCGGCCCATGCAGCCGGTCGCACCGCTGGGCCAGAGTCTTTCCCAGGCCGAATTTGCGCGCCAGCAACAGGCCCAGGCGGACCAGGCCCGCCTGCAACAGGCGGCGGCACAGGCCCGTCAGCAACAGGCCCAGGTCGATCAGGCCCGGCAAAGGGCGGCGCAGCAGCAGGCGCAGGCCGCGGCGCAGGCGCGCCAACTTCAGGCCCAGGCGGACCAGGCTCGCCTGCAACAGGCCGCGGCTCAGGCCCGTCAGCAACAGGCCCAGGTGGATCAGGCCCGGCAAAGGGCGGCCCAGCAGCAGGCGCAGGCCGCCGCGCAGGCGCGTCAGCAGCAGACCCAGGCGGATCAGGCTCGCCTGCAACAGGCCGCGGCTCAGGCCCGTCAGCAACAGGCCCAGGTGGATCAGGCCCGCCAAAGGGCGGCGCAGCAGCAGGCGCTAGCGGCCGCGCAAGCGCGTCAGCAGCAGGCCCAGGCCGACCAGGCTCGCCTGCAACAGGCCGCGGCTCAGGCCCGTCCACAACAGGCGCAGGCCAAGGCGAAGGCGCGCGGCGGGGCGGGGTCAGAGGATGCGAGGACTCACCATGGCGAAGGCGCGGACGCTCCACGGCCTCTTCCCTAGACGCAGGGTCACGCCAACGTAGGCCATAAGACAAAGGATTAACGGCGCCTTTACGCCGGAGACGCGGTGTCTCCATGAACACCGGCTGGAAAATGCGCCCGTCTGCCATGTATACTGAAGATTTACGCGGTAAGGTCGCGAGCTCTTGTCTAGGGTGCGGACCCGCCGAATTCCGGCGTCAATTTCTTAACCAATCCCGTGCAGAATTGGTCTGTGATACGGGCATATCGATCAGCGACGTTGTTTTCAGCCTGCGTGCTCCTTGCCGTCGTAACGAACGGTATGGGCCTCGCCGTGGCGCGCGCCGCCGATGTTGACGCCGCGCGGGTCGCCGCCTTCGCCGCACCGCCGGCGCCGGCCGACTATCGCATCGGCCCGCTCGACAAGCTCAATATCGTCGTCTTTCAGGTCAAGGACCTGTCGACCGAGGGCGTGATCGTCGACACCAATGGCAAGATCCTGCTGCCGTTGATCGGGCCGGTGATCGCCCAGGGCAAGACCACCACGGCGCTCTCCGACGAGATCGCCGCTCGTCTCGGCGCGCGCTACCTGCAGGCGCCGCAGGTGTCCGTCACGGTGGCGGAAGCCGCCAGTCAAAAGATCACCGTGGAAGGCGCCGTCGTCGAGGCGGGCGTCTTCGAACTCAAGGGCCGCACAAGCCTGCTCGAGGCGGTCGCCCGGGCCAAGGGCGTCGCCAAGGACGCCAACAGCCATCACGTCGCCATCGTGCGCACCGTGGATGGTGAGCCGCATGCCGCCACATTCGACTTCGCGGCCATCAGCAAGGGGGCGGCGCGTAATCCAGAGGTTCTGGCCAACGATGTGATCATCGTCGAGTCTTCGCGGGGCAAGGCCACATGGCACGCCATCGTCGAGGGCATGCCGCTGCTCTACTTCATGACGTTCCTATGAGCGCCATCGCGCAGGCTGGCGCCCACGGCGCCTCTGGCCCGGGGCTCGCCCGCGCCGGCGCGGGCGGCGTGCTGGCGAAAGCGCCCGCCGACGGCGAACGACTGGAGTGGCGTTCTGGCGGCGGCGATGCCGACCGGACAGTGAGTATCGTCCAGATCTTCGGCGTTCTGACCAAGAATATCGGCTTCATCATTCTGGGCTTTGGGCTGGTCCTGTCGATCGGCGTGGCGATGATCGTCTTCACCAAGCCGGCCTACACCGCCAGCTCGACCCTGCAGATCGATCGCGACACCGCCAAGGTGGTCAGCACCGAGGATCCGACTCCCACCGACAACTTCGCCGACGAGTTCTTTCAGACCCAGTATGGCCTCCTGAAAAGCCGCGCCCTGGCCGAGCGCGTCGCCGATAATCTGGCTCTGGCTCGCGACGACGGGTTTATTGCCGAAATGGCCGCCCGCACGCGGTGGGCGTCGAAGACTCCAGCCCAGCGCCGCGAGGCGGTGGTCGACATCCTGCAGAAGAGTCTGCTGGTGACCCCCGTACGCGGCTCCCGCCTGGTGCAGCTGACGTTCACCTCTCCAAGCCCAACCCTGTCGGCGCGGATCGCCAACGCCTTCGCCGACAATTTCATCGCCGCCGCCCTGGACCGCCGCTACGAGGCGTCGACCTACGCGCGTGATTTTCTCGAGCGACGCCTGGCGCAGGTGCGCGCCAAGCTCGATCAGAGCGAAAAGGATCTCGTCGCCTACGCCGCCAGCCAGCAGATCATTCAGCTCCCGAGCATTTCGCAACAGCCGCAGGTGTCCGACACCGGCCCCTCCCTGGCGGGCGCCAACCTGGCGTCTTTCAACACCTCGCTGGCGGCGGCCCGCACCGAGCGCATTCGCGCAGAGGAGAAGTGGCGCCAGGCCCAGGCGATGAGGGGATTTGGGCTGACGGAGATTCTGCAGAGTCCGACCTACCAGATCCTCAACCAGGAACACGCCAAGGAAGTCGCCGACTATCAGGACAAGTTGCGGCAGTACAAAGCGGACTACCCCGAGATGGCCCGCCTGCGCGCGCGGATCGACGAGACGCAGCGCCAGATCGCCGCTGAGGCCGCCAATGTGCGGGAGTCCTTGCGCGTTCAATATGAAGCGGCGCTGGCCAACGAACGCGCGCTGCAAGGGCAGGTCCAGACCCAGAAATCAGCCGTGCTGGACCTCCGCGGCCGCGGCATCCGCTACACCATGTTGCAACGCGACGTCGAAACCAACCGCCAACTCTACGATGGCCTGCTGCAGCGCTATAAGGAGGTGGGCGTCGCTGGCGGCATCGCCTTGAACAACATCTCGGTCGTCGACCGCGCCGAGCCGCCGATCACGCCTTCGCGGCCCAAGCCCACGCTGATCCTGGTGGCGGCCGCGATCCTCGGTCTGGGGTTCGGGCTCGGCCTGGCCATGCTGCGCGAGATATTCGATCAGGCGGTTCGCACGCCCGCCGATCTCGAGCGCGTCGGACCCCTCCCGGTCCTGGGCGCGGTGCCCTACCTCAAGAGCGGCCAGCCCAAGGCGGCATTGTCCGACAGTCGCTCGCGCATGGCCGAGTCCTTTCACGCGCTGCGCGCCAGCCTGCAGTTCACCACTGAGGACGGTTTTCCCAACACCTTGCTCGTCACCAGCGCCTTGCCCAAGGCCGGCAAGACGACCACGGCCTTCTCGCTGGCGCGGCTGGTGGCGCGGCTGGGGTTCCGCGTGTTGCTGGTCGACGCGGACCTGCGCTCTCCCTCTATCCACGGGTTGATCAACGCCCAGACCAACATTGGCCTCAGCAGTCTTCTCACCGGCGCCGCCACCCTGGCGGAGGCGACCCAGGCCACAGGCTTTCCCAATCTCAGCGTCGTGGTCGCCGGCCCGCCGGCGCCCAATCCGGCGGAGCTGCTGGCGGGCGCGCGGCTCGCCGCCCTGGTCGCCCAGGCGGCCGCCGCCTTTGACGTGATCGTTTTCGACGGCCCGCCCGTCATGGGCCTGGCCGACGCGCCGCTGATCGGCGCCACGGTAAAGGGCTATCTGCTGGTCGCGGAATCCGGACACGCCTCGCGGTGGCAGCTGCGTCAGGCCATCCGCCAGATGGAGATGTCGGGCGGCCGCGCCCTGGGAACCGTGCTCAACAAGGACCGGTCCTGGCAATCGCGCTACGGTTACAAGGCTGCGTATGGCTACGGCTATGGCTATGGATATGGCTACAGCGTCGTGAGCGGCCGGGCCATCGCCAATGGCTTCAGCGCGTTCCTGGGCCGCTTCCGATCGCCCGCCGCCGGCTAGGGCAGGCCGACCACGCGGCCGCACCGACCCGCTGGCTGGTCCTGGTCGCCGTGATACTCGCGTTTGCAATCCTGCAATCCGCCTCGACCCCGAACGCCGGCCTCTCCCTCGGCCAGAGCCGTCGCCATCTGCGCGACGATCCCCTTGACCTGTCCGCATTGGACGCCGTCGCGCTGGGCGATCGAAACGCCCCTCTGCTGACCTTCGCCGGCCAGCGCGGCTGGCGTGACGCGCGGGTGCAATACGCCTTGCTGCGATCCGACCTCGCCTCTGATCGCGCCGCGCCCGCCTTGGACCATGCCGACGCGCTTCTGCGGATGGATGCCGATCGCATGTTGCGCCTGGCCTTGTTCCCGGTGCTGGCCGACGCGGCGAACGACCAGCGCTATCGACGCGCGCTCGCGGCGCGCCTTGCCGCCGGGCCAGAGTGGCGCGCCGATTTTCTGAATTTCGCCACCCTGCGCGAACCCCCGGCCACCACCCTGGCGCTCCTCAACGACCTCGCCGAGAGCCCGCGGCCGCCGACCCTCGACGAGTATCGCCCGCTGGTCAGGTTGCTGATCCAGCGTGGCGACCCGGTCGCGGCGGCGCGGGTCGAACAGACGCTGTCGTCCCGCGCGGGATAGGGCGGCAAGCCTCTCTATCCCTCGCTGGGGGGAACGGCGCCAGCATATCTCCCATCGCCCCCGTCGGTACGCTGTCCACATCGCCGCAAGCCGATTTAACCCTGCTTCGCCTCCTCGTGCGTATGGCCTTTAGAGACTGGGAAGTGATCGACATGGAGCGCGCGGCAATGCTGGCGTACACTTCCTTTGGCGACGGTTTTGGGAGATGCGCTATGCGAGTGGTTTTGCTGGGTGTTGCTTCGATCGCCATGCTGTCGGCCCCCGTCGCCGCGCTGTCCGAGAGTGGCGTCTCGGTGACGATTTACGCCAACAACATCGCCCTCATTCAGGACACCCGCGATCTGGATCTCAAGGGCGGGCGCCAGAGCCTCGAGTTCAAAGGCGTCTCCGCGAAAATCCGGCCGGAGACGGTGTCCTTGAAGGCCGCCGACCTCACCATCCTGGAGCAGAACTTCGATTACGATCTGCTCACCCCGGGCAAGATGATGGAAAAGGCTGTCGGCCACACCGTCACCCTTGTGCGCGTCAATCCCGCCACCGGCGCGGAGACGCGGGAACAGGCCGAGGTGCTCGCCACCAATGGCGGCGTCGTGCTGCGCATCGGCGACCACATCGAGGTGCTGCGCGACGATGGCCTGCCGGCGCGGGTCATCTTCGACAAGGTGCCCGACAATCTGCGCGCCAGCCCGACCTTGTCGGTCAGCGTCGACGCCAAGGCCGGTCAGAGGGAAGGGACCCTCAGCTACCTGACGCCGGGCCTGGGCTGGCGGGCCGACTATGTCGCCCTCTACGACGAGGCGGCCAGCACGATCGACGTCCAGGGTTGGGTGACCCTGACCAACAACAGCGGCGTCGCCTACGATCAGGCCAAGACCCTGCTGGTCGCCGGCGAACCCAGCCTCGAAAACGATGACGGCCAACCGCAACCCTATCGCGGCGTGCGCTACGGCGCTCAGCCCAGCGGCATGGTCGAGGCGGGAACTGAGAGCGGATCGCGCGAGCGGCTGGGGGACTTCTATCTGTATCCGCTCGCCGAGCGCACCACGATCGCCAACGCCCAGACCAAACAGGTCAGCTTCATGGACGTGCGCGGCGCTCCGGCGCGGCATGGATATGAATATCGCCTCGGCTGGATGCAGACCATCGAACAGCCGATCAGCTTCGCCACGGTCTACAGCTTCGACAACGGGTCGAAAGGCGGCCTCGGCGACCAGCTCCCGGCCGGCGTTGTCCGGTTCTATATCCGCGACAAGGCCGGCGCCCCGCAGTTCATCGGCGAGAGCCCGATCGGCCACACCCCCATGGGCTCGCAACTCTCGCTCAGCACCGGCGACGCCTTCGATGTGAAACTGAAATCGACGGTGACCAGCCGCACGCGGCTCAACGAGTTCCGCTGGAAAACGGCGATGACCTACACCCTGACCAACGCCTTGCCCAAGCCGGTGACGGCGACCCTGATCCAGGCCGGCCTCTGGGGCGACACCAAAATCGTCAGCGAGAGCCAGGCCAGCACCCGGCGCGACGCCGAGTCCGCGGAATGGCAGGTCGATATCCCTGCGAATGGCAAGGTCGATCTGACCGCCGTCTTCGACACCAAATACTAGGGTGCGGAATCGTGCCCCAGTTTGTTTCGACGGTTAGGGCGATGCGGCCACGCGCGCCCCGCGTCGGCTTCGCGGTCTGCCTGGTTGCGGCCGCCCTTGGCGCCGGCGGCGCCCGTGCCGCCGACGTCGCCGCTTCGGCGCCCGCCGCCATTTCGGCGACGATCTACCGCGCGCCCGACCGCAATGGCGGCTCGCTCGATCTCAACACCCTGGGCGGCTTCGCCCTCGTCACCGAGACCCGCACCGTTCGCTTGCCCGCCGGCGAGTCGCGGCTACGGTTCGAGGGCGTCGTTGACGGGATCATCCCCGAATCCGCG
>Ga0209698_10002408_pt1 | contig 21229 bp, 19 predicted proteins | sample LitLauG_LLR_2012_FD_187203 | JGI IMG/M metagenome (GOLD analysis project Ga0209698, IMG submission 187203) | Freshwater sediment microbial communities from Pennsylvania, USA - Little Laurel Run_MetaG_LLR_2012 (SPAdes) (version 2) | ecosystem: Environmental > Aquatic > Freshwater > Creek >...
AAGCAGATTACGACGGGAACTCTCTGCCACCTGGAAGCAGCGATGGTGCAAAAGGCGCTAGAGGACTGGGATTTGCATCAACTCGATTTTCTCTTTATCGAGAACGTCGGTAATCTAGTATGCCCGTCCTCTTATGACCTGGGAGAAAATCTGCGGCTGGTGTTGATGTCGGTGACGGAAGGGGAAGACAAGCCGCAGAAATATCCGACCATCTTCAACAGCGCGGACGTCGCAGTGATCACGAAGAACGAACTGGCCGGCGCTGTGGAATTCGATTGGGACGCGGCGCGTAAGAGCATCGAATCCGTGCGTCCGGGAATGCAGATCTTCCGTCTCTCGGCCAAGACCGGAGAGGGTATGCCAGAGTACCTGGAGTTTCTAGCGCGGCGCTTGGCTGAGCAACGGGTGGTAGCGCACACCTAAAGTCTTCGTCGTCAGCCTCCCTGCACTTGAGCGAGGGCCAACAACGTTCGCGCAATATAGGTTATTAAGAGCGCCAGCACCGCAGCCAGAATCACGGGACGAAAGCTAGTCTCGAGCAGGTCTGCCATCACTCCGGAAACGAAGATAAACAAAAATGGAACTGCGGCGAGCAGAAATCCTTCTCCGCCGGTGTGCGGATGGCCGATTGCCAGCACCACAAACAGGACGCCCACCAGTAGCGGCGCTGCATTGCCAAAGTACCGTGACCGCGGCCAAAGGAAATAAGTGATCAGGGCGACCGGCAGGATTATCACAAAGGCAGGGCAGGCTCGCCCAATCCGTATTGCGACCTGTTTATACACTGCTAGCACGGCGAATCCTCGCCAGGTAAGTCCAAGAAAAATAGCGTGCCGCATGCTTTCGAGAAACGTAGGGATATGGAAGAAATAAACCCCAAACAAGATGAAAAATCCGACGAGGCACGCCGCAATCCAGATGACAAGCCCGGCTCGCCTGCGTACTGGCGCGACGTAGAGCAGAAAAATTAGCGCCATCGGCGCAACAATCATCATTGAGAATTGCGAGCCGATTGCAATTGCGAGCGAAACTCCGAGTAGCACGATCCGTCGCCAATTCCAGAGCACCACTTCACGTGGGGCATACAGGGTGTGGGCCACCGCGATAGCGGTGAAGATAGTGCCGAATGCTCCCCAGGCGGCGACAATCTCGGGCTCCGTATGCCAGACGGCGGCTGCCTGGATCAGCGCAGGAGAGAAGGCATAGAGCGTGAGTGCGACGAAGCCACCGGTATTTCCGCAGAGGCGGTGGGCAACGTACCAAAGCGATGCCCCCAGGAACACGCCGCACGCTAGAAACGGCAGCTTCGGAAGCCATCGCCAGTAGGTCGCCGAATCAGCGCTAAGATCGCTTGGCCAGACCAGGAGTGGAGCAGCAGAAACGAGATAAAGCAGGGGCGAGTGCTCAGTGTCGAATCCATTTTCACTGCTTTGCGACAGATGGACGAAGGGATCGTGGGCTGGCTCGGCCCATGGAGCGCCGGCTACGCCTCGTCTGTGCCACTGCTTGAGTCCCTCACCGATGCGAAGCGCTTCCTCACCATCCATGCCTTGCGGAGTGCTCAGCTCAGCATGAACCAGCCATAAAGCTTGTGCCAGGAATGCCAGCAGGATCGATGCGGCAAGAAATTGAGGGCGTCCAAAACGCTCGCGTGTGAAATAAGGGCCCATAGGGTCAAGCCGAGTGTTTTACCATGTCGGAGGCTGTTAAAGCGAAGTTTCACGGCATGAGCGATCTCGAAATCGACGTGAAGGACCGTCCTAGCGCAGGATCGCCCCGAGGGCCAAAGTTTGCCGCTGCAAGCGAGCCCTCGTATGCGCACACCCTCTTTTTTGGCCCGGATGGACTTCGGCCGGGGTGGGGATTCGCATTTTATGTTGTGATCTTCCTTACGATCCAGAAATTCGCGGTGGAACTAGCTGCGGCGCATGACTTCGGCTACAGTGGCCTGTGGTCAAGGATGCTGGAGGAATTCGGTGATTTTGTGGCAGCCGTTGTCCCCGCCGTAGTGCTCGTCCGAGTCGAACGCCGCTCATGGAGTGTCTACGGATTGCCGGGGAGGCAAGCCTTCGGGCGCCTGTTTTGGTTCGGCGCTTTGTGGGGTTTTGTCGCAATTAGTCTGGTGATCGTCGCGTTGTACGAGGCGCATGCGTTCTTCTTCGGTCACGTCGTCCTACATGGAACACGGCTGCTCCGCTTTGCTGCATTTTGGACCGTTTATTTCGTGCTGGTAGGTCTGTTTGAGGATTTCCTTTTTCGTGGCTATTCGCAGTTCACGCTCGCGCGAGGTATCGGATTCTGGCCGGCCGCACTCGTGCTTTCATGCACCTTCGGACTCATCCACCGCGGGAACGAAGGTGAGCGCTGGTCTGGAGTTCTGATTGCTGTCTTCATCGCGCTCTTCTTCTGCTTAACTCTGCGGCGTACGGGAAATCTATGGTTTGCGATAGGATTTCATACCGCATGGGATTGGGGAGAGACTTTCTTCTATTCGGTTCCTGACAGCGGAACGGTTTGGCCGGGACATCTGTTGAGCTCTTCATTGCGCGGTCCGGCTTGGCTGACCGGAGGCTCCGTTGGCCCTGAGGGCAGCCTACTATGCTTTGTGGTGATCGCTCTGGTCTGCGCAGCTTTTGCCCGGGTTAATGATCCGACTGGCTGAGTGCTGATTGCTGAGTGCAGCTTCAGGACGTTTTCACTATCCGGGCACGATCTGCTACCCTGCCCTGCTATGGATTATCTGTGGACGCCGTGGCGGTATGCCTATGTCTCGACCACCGAGAAGGCCACGGGATGCGTGTTCTGCGAGGCGGCTAAAGAGCAGGATGACGCCAAAGCGCGGATCGTGCACCGGGGCCTGCTCTGCTTCGTCATTCTGAATGCATATCCCTATACGCCGGGGCACGTGATGATCGTGCCCTATGAGCACCTGGATGAGCTGCAGAAGCTACCGGCGGACGCGGCTCAGGAGATGATGGCGCTTTCGCAGAAGATGGAGACGGTGCTGCGGGACTTGTATCGGCCGGACGGGATTAATTTGGGGATGAATATTGGGAAGGCTGCGGGAGCCGGGATTGCGGGGCACATCCACATGCATGTGCTGCCGCGGTGGGTGGCGGACGCGAACTTCATGTCGGTCGTGGGGGAAACGCGAGTTCTGCCGGAGATGCTGGATGTGACCTGGGCGAGGATGCGGGAGGCAATGGTGAGACTTTAGAGATGTTCCGACCACCGGGAGCGCAGGCGGGACGCCCGCGCGACAGCCGCCGAGACGGCGGCGCTACTCAGACTGCCAGCTTTTCCATCTCTTTCTCGTCGATTACCGGCACGCCCAATTCTTTGGCCTTGTCGAGCTTTGATCCGGCGTCCGCCCCTGCTACGACGTAATCCGTATTCTTGCTGACGGAGCCAGTTACTTTCCCACCGGCGTCTTCAATCATCTTCTTGGCTTCGTCGCGGGTGTACTTCGAGAGCGTGCCGGTCAGGACGAACGTCTTCCCAGCCAGCTTTGTACCGCGTTCTTTCTTTTGGCCCTTGAACGCAAGGCCCGCTTTACCCAGGCGATCCACTAGTCTCTGATTTGCCGGATTGCTGAAAAACTCGGCGATGCTCTCGGCGATTTTTGGGCCTACTTCGTTTACGCTCTGCAACTCTTCGACGGTGGAGTTCGCGAGGGCTGCCATCGATCCAAAATGCTCGGCCAGGAATTGCGCCGTGCGCTCGCCGACCATGCGGATGCCCAGGCCGTAGATCACGCGTTCGAGCGGTAGATTCTTGGAGTTCTCGATTTCGTCGAGGATGTTCTGCGCGGACTTGTCGGCGAAGCGCTCCAGGCTGAGCAGGTCAGCTTTTGTGAGTTTGTAGATGTCGGCGACATTCTTGACCAGGCCGCGCTCAGTGAGCTGCGTAACCAAAGCTTCGCCCATGCCGTCGATGTTCATGACCCCGCGCGAAGCGAAGTGCAGGATCGTGCCGAGCAGCTTGGCGGAGCAGTTGGCATTGACGCAGCGGTAGTCGACTTCGCCCTCCGTGCGGACCACCTTTGTGCCGCAGACCGGGCACTTTTCCGGCGCCTCGATTTCCTGCTTCCCGCGCGGATGGTCTTTGTCGTCGATGACCTTCGCCACTTTGGGGATGACATCGCCGCCGCGCTCGACTTGAACGTAGTCTCCGATCTTCACGCCGAGACGGCCGATCTCGTCCATGTTGTGCAGGGTAGCGTTGCGGACGGTTGTGCCGCCGATGGAAACGGGCGCAAGTTCTGCGACCGGCGTGAGCTTGCCGGTGCGTCCAACTTGCCAGCGGACGTTTTCGAGTTTGGTGATGCCGGCGCGGGCCGCGTATTTATAGGCGATGGCCCAGCGCGGAGCTTTGCCGGTGAAACCGAGCTCGTCCTGCAAGGCGGTGCGATCGACTTTGACCACGATGCCGTCGATTTCGTAGGGGAGAGAATCGCGCTTGGCCTCCCACTGCTGGATGAAGGCCCAGACCTCTTCCATCGAATGAACCAGCTTGCGATTCTGGTTGACCTTGAAGCCTGCTTTGTCTAGGGCTGTGAGAGTTTCCCAGTGACGGTCGAAATGGGTGCGGCCATTCGACAACAGAATGTAAGGAAAGAAATCGAGGCGGCGTTCTGCGGTAACATTTGCATCCAGTTGCCGCACTGTGCCCGCTGTGAAGTTGCGCGGGTTTGCGAACGTCGGCAGGCCGTTGCGCTCACGTTCTTCGTTGACCTTCTTGAAGGCGTCGGTCGGCATTAGCAACTCGCCGCGGGCCTCGAAGTCGGAGGGAATGCTGGCCTTCTTCAGCTTGCCCAATTCGATGGAAAGCGGTATCGAACGGACCGTGCGGACGTTAAGGGTCACATCCTCACCTGTCGTCCCGTCGCCGCGGGTCACGCCACGGACCAATTTGCCATCCTCGTAGATCAGCGCCAGGGACATGCCGTCGAGCTTCAATTCGCAGACATAATCGACATCGCTGCGGCCGCTGAGTTCGTGAACGCGGCGTTCCCAGCTGCGAAGTTCTTCCTCGTTGTACGTGTTGTCGAGCGACAACATGGGGGAGGAATGGCGGACCTTCACGAATCCCTCGCGCGGCTTGCCGCCTACGCGTTGAGTGGGAGAATCCGGAGTGATGAGCGAAGGGTGTTCTGCTTCCAGGTCTTTCAGCTGCTGCATGAGCCGGTCAAAATCCTGGTCGCTGATTTCGGGATTATCGAGGACGTAATAGAGGTATTCGTGGTGGCGAATGTTGTCGCGGAGGGCTTCAAGCTTTTTTTCGACCTCTTTTGCGGCGGGCATCGCAGAAGATTATATGCGGGGGGAAACGCCGAGAAACAGCCACCTCGGCTGTGTGGCGAAGCGGAGCGAGTCGAAGGGTGCAGGCGGTCGGGCGCGGGCTTCGCCCGCGGGACGGACGAAGGCGTCCGTCCCTACACTCGCCGCTCGGCTTCGTCTTCGCGGGACATTCGGTAGGCGGCAGAGTCTAGACGAGGTCATCCAGTTTCAGCACCTGTGGGCTGCCTTTCCAGGATGCGTCCAGCTGTTTGCGGACAAAACCGGCATCGTAGTCGCGCTTCTGCTGCAGCAACGATTGCTGCAGGCCGAAGAGAGAACGCGGATTGCGAGGATTGCGATCGAGATCTTCGCGGAAGACTTTCTCGGCAGCGGCGGGATCTCCGCTCATCAGCAGCGCACCGCCCAGGTTTTCGCGGACGGGATAGAACCAGTCGGGAGGCTCGCCGTAGTTGAGCTTGTCCTGGATCGCGACCGCGTCGCGGAGCAGGGAGATGGCACCGGCCGGGTCTTTCTTCGCCAAGGCGATCTTGGCCCCTAAGACGTTTTCGGCGATCTTCATGATGTCTTTTGCCTTGTTGTTGATGGGCATCTGGAAGATCACATCGGGCGGCGTGGCGGCTTCGGCGTCGGAGACGAACTTGTATTCCGCCTCCGCATCGGCGATCTTTCCGGTTCCGGCCAGCGCCAGGCCGCGTCCGAAATGCCAGAACACCGTCGCGGTTTTCATGGCGGGATCGGGCGCAGGCATTTTCAGAATTTCGTTCCAATGGTGGAAACGAATCTCGACGGCCACCGGAATGGTCATGAACCCTTCGAGCGGCGGCATGTCTTTCACGTGCGGGCCGACGTTGGCAACCAGCAGATTTGCGTTCTTGCGGGCTTCCGCGTAGCGGCCGTTCATGGCGCCGCACATGGCCACAAACTGCAGGTTGTGGCTGTAATACATCATGGGGTAGATGCCCTTAGCCCCCGTTTCCTTGATGTATGCGCGATCGACTTCCGCGGCTTTCTCGTTGGTTTGGACGGCGGCTTCGTAGTCACCGGTGCGGATGTAGATGTGCGCGGGCATATGCACGATGTGACCCGCGCCGGGCGCCAGCGCGGCCAGCTTATTTGCGCCGGCCAAGGCCCGCTCGGGATTGTTCGAGGCCTCGACGGCGTGGATGTAGTAGTGAATCGCGCCCAGGTGGTTGGGATCGCGTTTGATCACTGATTCCAGGGTGGCGACGATCTCTTCCGTGCCGACTTCGGGCGTGCCGTCCTGATGCCAGAGGCCCCAGGGGTGTAGATTCATCCCGGATTCGGCGAAAAGCGTAGCCGCGTCGAGGTCATCGGGGAATTGGTGCACAACTTCGCGCATGGCGTCGCGATAATCTTCAGCAGCTTTCTTCAGATCGGAATTGGGATCGGCGGGAAAACGCTTCGCCATTGCCTGAATGTAGGCCTGCTCGCTGGGAGAAGAGCCTGACGAAAGATCGACGGCTTTTTGTACGGCGTCATGGGCGTGCTTGTAGCGGTCGGGATCGGCGGGATCGTTGTAGTTCGGTCCGACCGCCTCGGCGACTCCCCAATAAGCCATGGCGAGTTTCGGATCGAGTTCCGCCGCGTGCTGGAAGGAACGGGCGGCCTCGTCGTGGTTGAAGGCGTAAATGAAACGGAGTCCCTGGTCAAAGAACTTCTGCGCCTCGAGATTATGCGTGGATACAGAGTGATGCAGGTCGCCAAGACCGGTGACCAGCGAAACGGGATGACTCTGCGTGTGGTGGGCATGATCTTGCGCTGCCCCGGGCATACAGAGCAAAAGACCGCACAATGACTGCGCCAGAATCTTCATCTGGACGGCCCTCCTCAAATTGTTAACTGACAAGCCCCAAACCAGAGAAAACTGCAGGGAAAGAGCCCTTGCAGGGGTGCCTCAGATTATGCCAAATTGAAGCACTTTGCCAAGTCGGCGGAGAGTGAACTGGAATGCATAAAGGACCGAGCGCCAAGCCTGCGAGCGAACCCTACTCGACTCAACTTCCCGTGGCATTACTGAAGGCGTTCGATACCAATAATCGTATCAACCTGTACCTGATCGAAAACCTGCCGGAGGAAGCATGGAACGGAAAACTCGCGGACGGCAAGGGCCGGACGATTGCCGCCATCGTAGCCCACATGCATAACGTGCGCGTGATGTGGCTGAAAGCAGCCAAGGCGGACGAGATTCCAGAGCAACTTGATCGTGCGACCGTTACACCTGCACAAGCGGCGCGTGCCCTGGAAGGCAGCCGGGCTGCGTTGCACAAGCTCTGCAGCCGCGCGCTAGAGACGGATGGCCGGATCAAAGGCTTCCGACCCGATGTTGCGGGATTTGTGGGATACCTCACCGCGCACGATGCGCATCATCGGGGACAGATCGCGATGCTGGCGCGGCAACTCGGACATCCGCTTCCGCAGAAGGCCATGTTTGGCATGTGGGAGTGGGGTAGGCGCTGAAGAAGGTCTTTTGGTGCACCTCCGATACTGATCTCGCCAATGTGCGGAGGCGAGACGCCTCCGCCACAGCCGGTGGGACGCAGGCGCTACAGGTACAATCACGCTTCGACCTCACTATGCGGAAGGCGGCGTTGCTCTACAATCCGGACTCGGGCGGCAGCAAGCAACGCCAAAGGGAGTTGCAATCCGCGCTTGAGATTCTGAGAAGCGCGGGAGTCGAGGCGGAAATGTCTGCCGCGGACTCCCGCGAGCAGGCCGGCGAATCGGCACGCCAGGCAATGGCTTCCGGCTGCGATACCGTTTTCGCGTGTGGCGGGGACGGGACGATCAATAACATCGCCCAGGTGCTGGCGAATACACCTGTCGCCGTGGGAATCCTGCCGATGGGGACTGCCAATGCTCTTGCTCATGATCTTGGCCTTCCGTTGAAAATCCCCGCAGCAGCAAAGGCGGCTCTGAGTGCCGAGCAGCGGCGCGTAGCGTTGGGACAGATCACATGCCCGGATCTTAGCGGTGTCCGCAAGACGCAATACTTCATCGCTGCGGCAGGCGTCGGTGTGGATGCTCACCTGTTTTACAAACTCCATACCAGGACGAAGCAGGATCTGGGTATGGGCGCGTACTATGCCAAGGCCTGGCACATGTGGTTCACGTATGCCATGACACGCTTTCGCGTCGAGTACACTACGCCGGACGGCGGGCAGCGGCAGAGCGCGGCGGTCACTGAAATGATGGCGGTGCGAATCCGGGACTTTGGTGGGGTCGTGCGCGAACTGGCTCCGGGTGCCTCTCTGGATCGCAATGACTTCCGGCTGATCCTATGCCACACGGGTCAGCGACTTGCTTATCTGGCATACGTGACCGGCGCTGTCCTTCGGCGGAAGTGGACGATTCCCGGGATCGAACTGGCTTCCAGCACGAATGTATTGTGCGATTACGCCGAGCCGCCTGCTCGCAAGATTTACGTCGAGGCCGATGGGGAACTGGTCGGAAGCCTGCCGGCTGAGATCTCCATCGTGCCCGACGCTTTAACCTTGCTTGCCCCTCGCCGGGCAAAATGAAGTTTTGCACCCCGCGAGCGGATCTTGCGTCAAAGTGACTTTGCTGCGCGGCTGAAGCGGTCGCAAAAAGCTTGCTGGTGAAAAATAGCTGTCAGGAAATAGAATTCAGATCACCGCTTGGAACCTGTCACTCACTTTCTGACCGGCGCGTGCATGGGACGCGCCGGGCTCAATCGCAAAACGGCGCTTGCGACCCTCACGCTGACTCTGGCGGCGGAAGCGCCCGATCTTGACGTGATTAGCCGTTTCTGGGGACGGGTCGTTGGTTTCGCGCATCATCGTGGGTTCACGCATTCTTTCGTGGGAGTTCCGCTGGATGCCGCGGTTGTGGTCGCTTTCGTATATCTGCTGTGGCGGTTGCGCGGCCGAAAGACGAAAGATCCCAAATTGCCACCGCGATGGGGCGTGCTCTATTTCTATGCCTGCCTTGCCGGACTCAGCCACATTCTGCTCGATTTCACCAACAACTACGGGGTCCGCCCATTCTGGCCTTTTTCGGAGAAGTGGTATTCCTGGGACATCGTGTTCATTGCTGAGCCGGTCCTGCTGGTGCTGCTGGCTCTTGGCTTGGTCGCTCCATCACTGTTTTCCCTCATTGACAAAGAGCTTGGGGCACGCAGCCGCGGTCCCCGGGGACGTGTGCCCTCCACGTTGGCGCTGGTTGGCGTCGTCCTGCTGTGGGGATTGCGGGATTACGAGCATCGCCGCGCCGTGAACGCGCTGCAGGCCCAGACGTACAACGGAGTGGATCCGCTGCGGGTGTCGGCTTATCCCGCAATGGCTAATCCGTTTGAGTGGTATGGAGTCGTGGAGACGCCTGCTTTCTTTGCGCTGGCTCCGGTGGATTCTCTTGCACCTGAGGTTGACCCAGAGGGACGGATGGAAATTCGTTATAAGCCGGAGGAGACTCCGATCACCCTGGCAGCGAAGAAATCCTATGCCGGGCGGGTGTTTCTGGATTGGGCCCAGTATCCGATCACGGAGACAGAAGTTCTCGAAACTCCCGAAGAGGGCTACATTGTGCACTTTCAGGATTTGCGCTACGTTCAGGTTCCGAGCGCGTTCAGCAGAAGCGATGGCCGCCGCGTGCTCGGTGTGGGAGTGAAGCTCGATAAGGATCTGCGCGTGATTGGGGATGTATACGATACGGGGAAGGAGCGGGTTATCGTGCCCGATCGGGATCAGCGCTGAGGCCTGGAGTTTGAGTTTGAGTTGAGTTGCCTGCCTTGCCTCGCCTGGCCTTGTCTTGCCTGGCCTCGCTTCGCTTCGGCGGACAGTCGAGGCGGCAGTCCCTACGTGGGGCTCCTCTTGACGGCGGTCTCGTCAGCGCCCAGAATAGAAATTCATCTTCGAGGTGATCATGCTGCCTTATCTCTTTGTGCTCCTCGCTGTCGCCGTCCGGTTCTTTCCCTTCCTCGGGCTGAACTTGCCACATGCTTGGCATTTCACGCCGCTGGCGGCGTCGCTGCTGTTTTTCGGGGCTCGCGGCTCACGCCGGCAGATGTGGATACCACTGGTGCTGTTGGCTGCCACGGATGTCGTGTTGACCCGCTTTATATGGCACTACCCATTCACGTGGGATACGCTGGTCACGTGGGCGTGGTATGCAGGCATCCTGTGGCTGGGAACGAATCTTCGCGAAAAAGCCGGGTTCTGGCGCGTGGTTGGGGCAGCGGCCGCCAGCTCTGTGTCGTTCTTCGTCGTCAGCAACCTTGCCGTTTGGGCAGCGTGGCCACAGACGTATCCCAGAACGCTTGCCGGATTGATTTCCTGCTACGAGTTGGCGATCCCCTTCTTCCGGGGCACCGCTGTCGGCGACTTGTTCTTTTCTCTCGCGATGTTTAGTGCCCCCGCTCTTCAGCAAGCCCTCGCCGGCCGGTTGCGGAGTTCTGGCGACCATACCGCTGCGGTGTAACCGAGCGGGCCATCTAGTTCGCCGAGTGTTGAGTTTGGACGCCGTTCTCCGAAGGGGGAGCGGCGTTCTTCTTTGATTTCCTGGTTCGAGCCAATAGCCAAAGGATCACCCCCCCCTCCAGGATTGCTCCCGAGAGCAGCATCCAATGCTGTTTGAAAACGCCGCCGAAGTGGCTGATGATCTGCGGGCCGAACCAGAGCACCAGAACCGACAGAACGAAGAAGCGCACAAACCGCCCGGCGAAGATTGCGATCAGGAAATCGCGAAATCTCATCTCGAATACCGCGGCGGCAAGCACAAATATTTTGAAAGGCGTGGGAGGCGGAAGCATGCCCGGGAACATCAACGCCCAGAATTCGTTGCGCTCAAACGACTGATGAATTTTGAGGAAGCGTTCTTCGGGTATCCGTTTGCGTAGGACCTTTTCACCTCCCAGATACCCGATGATGTACAGGGGAACGCTGCCGAGAGCCGATCCGAGCGATGCCATTACAACGTACAGCAGCATGCGCGAACGATCCTGGTACACGTAGGTTGCGACGATGAAGTCGACGGGCATGCCCAGCAGGGCGCTGTCGGCAAAGGCGATCACGAACACGCCCCAGATTCCGAGCACTTTCATAAGGCCCAGGATCCACGCCGAGTAGTGTGCCAGAATGTGTCCGATGCGTTTCAAGCCGAACATTCAGTGTACGTGATGGAAAAGAAGTGTGTCAGGCCGAGAGCCCGCAAGTCGCCGGCTCCTACTTCCAAGTGATTGGCCTGGTTCCTGCTATCATCGCTAGCTTTGGAGCCCTATGCGCATGATTCGACTGCTTTGCCTGTTGCTGATTAGCACGTTCGCTGCTGCCCAGCAGTTTGATGTGGTGCTCGACGGCGGCCGTGTGATGGATCCTGAAACCGGCCTTGACTCGATTCGCAACGTAGGCATTCGCGATGGCAGCATCGCGCGAATTTCGACGGAGCCGCTATCGGGACGGCGTGTCATTCATGCGGCTGGACTAGTCGTCGCTCCGGGATTCATCGATCTGCATCAGCATGGCCAGGAACTCGCCAGCCAGCGGGTGAAGGCGTTCGACGGAGTGACGACAGCGCTTGAGATGGAGATCGGCGTCCCGGATGTCACACAATTTCTAAAGTCAAAACAAGGACAATCCCTTATCAACTACGGCACCACCGCCAGCCATGTTGCGGCGCGAGCTCTTGCGTTTGGTTCACCTCTTAACGTGAGCCCAGCAGGAGGCATTGCCGGAATCCTGCCGAAGAGCGGCCCTGCCACCGACCGAAAGGCCGCACCCGAGCAGATCGCCAAGATCAAACAGCGCTTGCAGACCGAATTGGACGCCGGCGCCCTCGGCATCGGCATGGGAATTCAATACACGCCGGGCGCGACGCGGTTGGAGGTGATCGACATCTTCCGCTTCGCGGCCCAGCACGAGGTGCCTGTCTACACGCACATGCGTAGCTTTGGGCGAAAAGAGCCCGGTTCCGCAATCGAGGCCGTGGAAGAAGTTATCGGCGCAGCTGCGATCTCGGGAGCACCGCTGCATATTGTTCATATCAACAGCACCTGCCTGCGTGACACGCTCGAATGCCTGTCGCTGATTGAGGGAGCCCGCGCTCGCGGGCTGGATGTAACCACCGAGGCCTATCCGTACATCGCGGGCATGACCCAAATCAATTCCGCGCTATTCAATCCCGGTTGGCGCGAGAGGCTCGGCATCGAATACGGCGACTTAGTTCTGCCCAACACGGGTGAGCATCTGACGAAAGAGAGATTTGAGGAGCTTCACAAAAGTGCCGACGACCAGGACGTGCTCATCTTCGCGAATACTCAGGAGATGGTTGACGCTACCATTCCGAATCCTCTGATCATGATCGCGAGCGACGGGGCTGACGGGCATCCGCGCAATGCGGGAACCTACTCGCGAGTGCTGGCGCAGTATGTTCGCGAGAAGAAGACGCTCACCCTGATGGACGCGCTGCGCAAGATGACGCTGATGCCGGCGCAGATGCTGGAACGATCGACCCCGACCGCTCGCCACAAGGGACGCCTGCAGGAAGGGGCTGACGCGGATATTGTGGTTTTTGATCCGGCGACGATCGGCGACCGGTCCACATTCGACAAGCCGATGGAACCCAGCGTGGGCGTTCACCAGCTGCTGGTTGGGGGGACGCTGGTGATCGATGAGGGAAAGCTGGTGGCGGATGTGTATCCGGGACGGGCGATTATGGGGCCGGGGAAGGGTAGTGCAGAAAGTCATTAGGATGGCACCGCCGCGACAGAAATCGTCGCGGCTGGACAGCCGAGGCGGCTGTCCCCACACGAGTATCGACGAGCCTACGGACGGGCGGGGCGCCCGTCCCCACACGAGCATCCCCACATGAGCACGGACTATGCATGCTCTGTCTTGCCACTTAGTAGATCGATCACGTGGGGCAACAGATCCGCTACCGCCTCCAGCGACTCCACAGCACCGGTTGGGCTTCCGGGCAGGTTGAGGATCAGGGCCTTTCCCCGAACGCCGCATACGCCGCGGCTCAGGGCGGCGAATGGAGTCTTCTTCATTCCCTCACTGCGCATTTTTTCCGCGACGCCGTTCAGCAGGCGATCGCAGGTTTTCGTGGTTGCCTCGGGTGTGACGTCGCGCGCGGCGATTCCGGTTCCGCCGGTGGTAACAATCAATCGCACCTCGCGCGCCAGGCGGATCAGCAGATTTTGGATTCGGATTTCGTCATCGGGAACGACTTCTCGGGTGACCACCGAGAACTGGAGTTGTTCGAGCAGCTGCGCGACTGCCGGCCCCGACCCATCTTTCCGCTCGCCGCGCGCGCAGGAATCGCTGACGGTCACGACCGCCGCAGTCAGAACCGTCTTGAGGTCAGCCATCGAGAAGAACGTCTTCCTCTTCGTCTTTCTTGCGGCTTACCGGGGCGGCAGCGACCGGGGCGGCAGCAGCCTCGGGGGGTGCAGGTTCAGCTTCCCCACCGCCCTCACGAGTCGACTCATCGAGCAGCCGCAACCCTTCCATTAGAAGCCCCTGCGTATTGAGCTGCGTGGTCTCTTGGTTCGTCTTGCCCTCGAAATTGAGCTGGAAGTTTCCGCCGGTCCAGCGCAGGACTTTGAACACTGCCGCATCGCCGACCAGTGATCCATAAGTCGCGTGCTTGACCTGGCCTTCGGCGAAAAATACCTCGCACTTGTCGCCTTCGTTGCTCAGCGAGAGCTGGCAGCTCTTGCGGCCCATCTCGAGCGACTGCATGAGATCGATGACGTTCATCTGCGAGAGGTTGCCGCGCACAACGCCATCGGACGGGGCGGTCTTGGCCATCTTTTCCAGGGCGATTCGATCGATCAAGCGCTTGATGCGGCGGGTAGCGTCTTTCAGGAAGAACGGCTTTTCGAGATAGTCGTCGGCCGCGTCCTGGGGAGAAAGACGCTCGGCGATGTCCGCCTTACCTGCCATAAGCATCGAGGAGAAATTCGCAGTCGCGGGACGGCTCTTGAGTTTCTCGATAAGCTGGCGCCCGTCCATCCCCGGCATGCGGTAGTCGCAAATGAGCAGGTCGGGAATATCGTCCACGGCTTTGAGCAGGGCGTCGGCGGCATCCGTCGCTGTCGTCACCTTCGCCAAAGACGATAGAGTCTGCTGCAACATCGCCAACACCATCGGGTTGTCGTCCACCAGCAGCAGCTTGAGATTGTCGGCCATGAATCCGTGTGGCGCCGCTATTTCCGGCGGCGGTAGTCTCCGCTCTTGCCTCCGCTCTTGCGCTCCAGCACAATTTCGCGAATCTCGATGCCCTTGTCGGCGGCCTTCAGCATGTCGTAGATGGTCAACGCCGCAACGCTGACGGCGGTCAAAGCTTCCATCTCGACGCCGGTTTCAGCCGTCGTCGCCACTTTCGAGGTGATCGCGAGGCCATTCTCGCACACGCGCACCTCGACATCAACGAGCGCCAGCGGCAGGGGATGGCACATCGGAATCAACTCCCACGTGCGTTTGGCCGCCATGATGCCCGCCACGCGCGCTACCTCGAGAGGGTCCCCCTTGGGATTCGACGGCAACGCGGCGAGAACGGCGGAGCTGATTGCCACAAATCCGCTGGCCTCCGCCTCGCGTTTGGTGGCGGATTTGCTGGAAACATCGACCATGCGGGCGCGTCCTTCGCGGTCGTAGTGTGAGAGTTTGGGCATCGCGAAGCCAGAGATATCTTACAGGAGGCGAGCAGTGGCCAGTAGCCGGTGGTCAATGGTCAGTATCTGCCTCTGTGTTCCTCAGTGTCCTCTGTGGTGAAGAAGTTCGAAACCCCGCACACCACCGGGACACAGAGGCGCACGGAGAAACCGTGACTAGCGCGATAGGATCGCTACGAATTCGCCTGCCGGAAAGCGGTCGCGATCTGAAGGGATGACGATGTAGCAGTTCGCGCGGGCGGTGGCGGCGACATCTCCTGAACCCTGCCAGGGCACCAACTCCACCAGCGAAGCTTCGAACTCGCCCGACAGCATCGCCGGGAGGAAGCGCCTGAGGCCGGGTTTCACGCGGATTTCCGATTTCAGCTTGGCATAAGTAAATTGCAGTTTCCGCAGAGACATGCCGGCCAGCGCTTCCAGGATGGGGCGGGCGAAGAGTTCGAATGTCACCATGGTCGAGACTGGGTTTCCGGGCAGGCCGAAGAAATAGGTGCCTGGCTTTTCGCGGGCGGGGGCGCCTGCGCCACACTTGCCGAATACGACTGGGCGTCCGGGCTGAATCTTCGCGCCGGTGAAGAAGAACTCGGCGTGTAATTCTGTCAGGACTTGCTCGACCAGGTCGTAACGGCCCATGGAGACTCCGCCGGTCATCAGCAGGAGGTCCGACTTCATGCCTTCTTCGATTAAGGTCCGGAGCTTCCGCGGCTCATCGGGAGCGATGGGCAGCAGAACGGGTTCGCCTCCGGCCTTGCGAATCTGTACGGCCAGCGAATAGCTGTTCGAGTTGCGAATCTGCGTAGGACCAGGATTCGCATCGATACTGACGATTTCGTCGCCCGTGGTGAGCACCGCTACCTGAGGACGATTGTAGACCCGCACCCGTGATTGTCCCGCCGACGCGGCCAAGGCGATGGCCGCATCGTTCAGGCGCACGCCGCGCTCCACCAGCACGCTGCCCTGTTTGGCTTCTGCTCCAGAGGGGACGATATTCTCTCCTGGCGCAACGCTCCTTTGAATCTCAACACGATTGCCCTGCTGCGCGGAGTACTCGACCATCACCACCGCGTCCGCACCGTACGGAACCGGTGCTCCCGTCATGATCGACGCGGCTTGCACACTTCCGATGTGTTTGGGAATATTTTCGAGGCTCTCGCCTGCTTTAATTTCGCCCAACACGTCCAGAGTTGCCGGGACACGTGCCACATCTGCGGCGCGCACAGCGTACCCATCGCGGGTCGACCGAGGGAACGGTGGAAGGTTGCGATCCGCTTGAATCGGCTCCGCCAACACCCGCCCGGCGGCGGAGAGCAAGTCGACGGGCTCGACCTTTGGTTGACGCACTCGTGATGCGTGCTGCTCAACGGTACGTCGAGCATCTTCAAAGCTCAAAACAACGGGAACTTGTGTAACTGGCATGGAAAGATCATAGAGGATGAAGAGGGTAGTCGGTGCGGCGACGATGCATCACTTCTTCGAGTCCAGGGAGGTAACCTTGTCGGCTTTTTCCGGAGGCGTGAATTGGAACAGGCCCTCTTCCAGATCGCTATTGACTGTAGCTTGCGACAGGTTGACCGTAGCTGTCTCCTGGAAGCTGATTCCTTCCGAATCAGCCGGACCAACACGCTTGCTCCTCCAAACTAGGTAGCGGTCTTTATCCACCCAGAGTTCGAAGGTCCCGTGTTGGGTCTGGATCTTGATTACGTAACAGTCGATCTTTGATCCGGCCACCTTTAATTGGCTGTCCTTCTCAAGCACTGCGCTTGAACCGTATTGCGAAAGACCCCGACAACGATCTGCTAGCAGAGCGCTATATGACCTTAGAACATCCGGCAGTGTGCTCCCCGCAGCAGATTCCTCCGTGTACTGCCTGCGCTTGGGCAGATATGTCCACTTTGTTTGACCATCGCTCACCAGAAGGAGGCCTCCTCCCCCTTCTTTCACATCCAATCGAAATTTTTGGGGATTGACGATAGCAAGCACAATCTCGGAAGTACTTGACTTGTGAAAATTAGATTGGATTCGGCCACCCTGCGCAGGTTCAATGGAGCCTACAGCCGCAATCTCTGTTATTTTCTGTGCGACGAACTCATAACTGTGCAGGTTCTCGTAGGTCTCGCTGACTTTCGTCAGAATCTCGGCAACCGAGGGCTGATCCGCATGACAACGCGCAGGGAGCACCCCGGCGAGAAACAGAACGAAGACTTGCAACGGCAGTTTTCGTGGGAGCATGGGAATCGATTTTACTCGGAGTTCAACCTGCTGCAAACCGTCAGTGCATACTCGCTCGCGCGCTAGCCGCCGGATTGTTAGTGGTGTCTCGTTGGGCGATTTTACCTAGCCAATTCCTGTCCCAAGGCGCCCGGGTTGGTGGCAAACGACAGCCCAGTCTCGAGATCAACAACCCGGTCCTGCACCAGTTGTGCGATCTCGGAATCGAAATGCTGCATGCCTTCCGACTCTCCTGCCTTGATGGCATCAAGCAGAGTATTGTTCTCGCGTTCGCCCTTCTCAATGCACTCTCGTGTACGCGAGTTTGCTTTCAGGATTTCAAAGGCGGCCACTCGTCCACTGCGATCCGCTTTTGGCATGAGCCGTTGGCAAACGATGTAGCGGAACGACTTGGCAAATCGCTCGCGAACGGACTGTTGTTCCACTTGCGGGAACGAACTGACGATTCGCTCCACGGTCTTCGACGCATCCATGGTATTCAGGCTCGAGAGAACCAGATGCCCAGTTTCCGCCGCTTCGAGCACGATTTCCATGGTCTCGCGGTCGCGCATCTCGCCGACCAGGATCACCTTGGGCGCTTGCCGCATCGCGGACCGCAGCGCATGCGCGAAACTGGGCGTGTCGCTGTGCAGTTCGCGCTGGTGAATCGTGGAACACTTGTGATTGTGCAGAAATTCGATGGGATCTTCGATGGTGATGATGTGGTAATACTTCTCGCGGTTGATGGAGTCGAGTAACACGGCCATCGTAGAAGACTTACCGGAGCCGGCCGACCCGGTGACTAGAACGATGCCATCCCTGAGCTTCGTCATCTCCGACAACTGCTCTGGCAGGCGCAGCGCTGAGAAATCCGGAATATTAGTCGGAATCACCCGCATCACGACCGCACAACTGCCGCGCTGAATGAAGACGTTGACCCGGAAGCGGGCCAGTCCGGGCAAGCCGTAGGAAATATCGCAGGATCCGTGTTCGCGCAGTGTGTTGATGGCCTGCTTGTTGTCGCCGATCAGATCAGCGGCGATACGACGAGTATCGTCGGCGTTAAGAACCGTGAACCCCGGCACCTGCACGGGGATCATCTGCCCGTAGACCTGCACTTGCGGCGGGCGGCCCGGAGAAAAGATAAGGTCGCTGATCTTTTCGGCGGCGCTCAGCATGGCACTTAGCAGGGCCGCAGTGGCTACCCGGCCGCTTCCAGAGAAGTCTTCAAGAGCGACGGAGATCGGAGCAATTGTTGGTGCTGCCATTCGTCCTCACACACGAGAATCGCACGCACCACAGAATGGAAGAGAGCTGATGGATTAACTGTACCGCGCCCAGGCTGGCCTGCGAAGGCCAGTAAGTGCATAGTCCTTCGTAACCCAGGATCCAATTGAAAGGGGCAGCTCATAGCCGCCCCAAGTTGATCTGTAAGTTGTTGTATCGAAAGGCCATTACTTCTTGGGTGGCTTCTTCTTGCCAAAACTGGTCTCGACAGTCGAGCCAAGGCTCGCAAGCAGGTCCTTCGCGCTCTGCGCATTCGGGCCGTTGGGAGCGAGTTCCAGGTATTTCTGGAGGGCTTCCGCAGTGCCGGGCGGCGCGATGGTCTTATCCCCCTGTAGCGTCGCTTTTCCCAGCAGATTGATGCCCTTCTGGTAATAGGCGTCCGCGCGGGTAGGGTCGGCAGCAATGCACTTGTCGAACGCGGCATTGGCATCATCCACGCGACCCGCGTTGGTGTAAACGGCTCCGATGTTGAAGTATGCTGTGCCGGCCTGGGTTGGGTCAGCTTTTGCCGCCGCCTCGTAGCTCTTCACCGCATCATCGGTCTTCTGCCCCTTGGCGTAGGCGTCGGCCATATTGATATAGAAGCCGGCAAGCTGCTGGTTCGCCTTGGCGGCGTCTTTCTCTTTGCCGTTTTGCAGCCCATCCTGCTTGAGCTGAATTGCTTTCTGATAGGCATCTACAGCCGACTCGTAGCGCTTCAGTTTCTCGGCTTTATCGGTCTGCTGCGCGGCCGACAAACGGTACGCGTCCCCGAGCCGGTACCACAAGACGTCGCGGGTCGCGTCGATCTGATTGGCTTCGGTCAGCGCAGAGATTGCGGTGTCGTAGTCCTTCGCAGTAATCGCCTGGTTGGCGGCGTCAAGCTTGCCTTGCAACGTCTTAACGGTATTGGTTTCTTTTTGCTGCTTCGCCTGCTGTTCCTGCATGGCCTTCACCTGCTCCGGGGTCAGGCCTTCCCCTTTCGCCTGCTTCTCCTGCTCCTTCTTCTGATCGAAGTCCAGAGTGTTTTCGTCGAGCGAAACGGGAAAACCCTTCACGAAGTCCAGGGGTTTGTTGGCTTTCATGTCATCGGCGTTCTTGTACAGCGAGACGTTGTACTTGCCCGGGGTGAGTCCGAGAGAAAAGTACTCACCTTTCTTATTCGTCTTCAGTTGATATTTCTGACCGTTGTCCAGATTGGAATAAACAACGATCGCATCGGCGACGGGATTGCCCTGGGCGTCCTTGCATTCGCCTTTCACCGTTCCAGAAGCCTGAGCAAAAGCTACCGGAGCAGACAGGGCCACGGTTAGTAGAGTGATCAAAACAATTGCGAAATGCTTCTTCATATTGCCTCCCGGCAACGAAATGTCTATCGGGTCACGTAGGGAATCGGATCCTGGATTCCCACAGCCTGGAACGCGCGCAGGCGCAGCACACAACTATCGCATACTCCGCAGGCCTGATCCGCGCAGCTGTAACACGACCAAGTTAAATCGAAGGGCGCACCCAATTCAAGGCCAAGACGCACAATCTCGGCCTTGCGCATGGCGATCAGCGGCGTGACGATCGCGATGTTGCCTTCTTTCGTGCCCGCCTTCACCACCTCGTTGAAAGCCTTGTAGTATGCGGGACGACAGTCCGGATATCCAGAGCTGTCAGGCTCGACTGCGCCGATGTAGACCTTCCGGGCTCCAAGAACCTCGGCCCAACTCACGGCCGCCGCCAGGAAATGCGCGTTCCGGAAGGGCACGTAGGTGACTGGAATACTTTGTCCGACCGCCTCCGCACGGGGCACCGCAATCGATTCGTCCGTGAGAGCGGATCCGCCGATCATCCCCAGCGCCTCGTTCCTGATCATCAGGCGATCGTGAATTTTCAAACGATCACAGATAGCTCGAAAGCTTTGCCGCTCGCGTTCCTCGGTACGTTGCCCGTAGCTGACATGCAGAGCAGCTGTTTCGTGATCACGGACCGCAAGGGCCACACACACACACGAGTCCATTCCGCCGCTGAGCAGCACGACCGCTCGGGAATTGTTCTGCCTGGACAGACGCTTCAGACCCCCTTCATCGCCGGGTCCCAGATGAATTTATGCAGCTGCAATCCCAGCCGGGCCGGGACGTTGTCGGCGATCAGCCATTCCGCAAGTTCTTGAGGATCGAGCAGGCAGTGTGAACTGTTGCGGGCGCCACTCGCCTCCTTTCTGAACGCGGGGGAAAACAAAACTGCATTGACCTTCGCGGCGAGCCTGTGCCGGACAACAAAATCGCGGGCGAACTCATAATCGGCGCGGCTGCTGAGGACGAACTTGATCTCATCGCGATGGGTCAACACTTCGAGGTTCTCCAGCCGGAAGGTGTCCCCTTCGCCGGAATCCGGACATTTCACATCCACGATTTTCACAACAGCGGCCGGAACCCGCTCCAGCGGCCGCTCTCCGCTGGTCTCGAGCAGGACGGTGCGGCCGTGCTCGAGCAGTCGCTGCGTCAATGGAACCAGCTCCCGCTCCTGCAACATCGGCTCGCCGCCGGTGATCTCCACCAATTCTCCGCCGGGACTCAGTTGCAGCACTTCATCCAGCACTTCCTCCATCGACAGCTTGCGGCCGCCGTAGAACGTGTACTCGCTATCGCACCAGGTGCAGCGGAGATTGCATCCCGTAAGGCGTACGAACACGCAGGGCAGACCCGCATAGGTCGACTCGCCTTGCAGCGACTTGTAGATTTCGGTGATTTGCATAGTAGCGCCGCCGTCTCGGCGGCTGTCGTGCGGGCGTCTCGCCCGCGCTTTGGACCGAGTG
>Ga0209698_10002409_pt1 | contig 21229 bp, 14 predicted proteins | sample LitLauG_LLR_2012_FD_187203 | JGI IMG/M metagenome (GOLD analysis project Ga0209698, IMG submission 187203) | Freshwater sediment microbial communities from Pennsylvania, USA - Little Laurel Run_MetaG_LLR_2012 (SPAdes) (version 2) | ecosystem: Environmental > Aquatic > Freshwater > Creek >...
GTCAAGAGCCTTTGACCGCGAGGAACGCGAAGAAGTTCCGCGAAGCCCGCCAAGAAAAACAGACCTGGCGCTGCCCGCCAGTTGCACAAATTGTGTGCGAGACGGCATTCTTGTAGTGTGATTGCTTCCGGCTACGCGATTCGTCCGATCAGCGTTCTTCGTTTCCTCGCAAAACTGCGGTTGTGTGCCGCGGCGCTTGCTTTGGCTGCTTGTGTGGCCTTCGCGCAACAGGCAGCGCACCCAACAGCCCCCGCTACAAGCAAGGTGGCTCCTTCGCAGGCGGCAGTTGGTCCATTCGCCGACTTCGGCGGCATGCCTGCCTTGCCTGAAGACCGCGGGGCCACGGGGCTGGCGCAGTTGCTGCGGCGCCTGGGCACCACCGCGCGAATGATGCAGACCACAGCGCATCCCGACGATGAAGACGGCGGTATGCTGACTTATGAATCGCGTGGCCAAGGCGTCAGCATTGTGCTGATGACGCTGAACCGCGGCGAAGGCGGACAGAACAAACTGGGCAGCGGGTTTTCCGACGGGCTGGGAGTGCTGCGGACGCTCGAGCTTCTGGCGGCCGACCAGTATTACGGCGTTGAGCAGCGCTTCTCTCAAGCCGCGGACTTCGGCTTCTCGAAAACTGCCGACGAGACCTTTGAGAAGTGGGGCGGGCACGATCCGGTGCTGTCTGAGATGGTGCGCGTCATACGGACCTATCGGCCGGATGTACTGGTGGCGCGATTCTCCGGCACGCCTCGGGATGGCCATGGCAATCATCAGGCCTCAGCCATTCTGACCAAAGAGGCTTTCCGCGCCGCCGCGGATCCGAAACGATTTCCCGAGCAGATCGCTGCGGGATTATTTCCCTGGCAAGCGCGCAAGTTGTATATCGGCAACGTCTGCGATTTCGGAGCGCAAAGCTGCCCCGATGCGAACTGGACGCTGAAGGTTAACTCGGGCCGCCCCAGTAAGGAACTTGGAACGTCGTACGTGCAGTTTGCGATGAAGGGCTTGCGTCATCAGCTGTCTCAGGGTGCGGCGAATTGGAACGTAGAGCCGGGAGATCGCTTCACTTTTTATAAGCTCATCGACTCGGTCGGTCCGCCGGTATTGGACAAGGCCGGGCATGAGTCTGATTTTTTCGATCACATTGACACTTCATGGCCAGGGCTGGCGGATCGCTTTGCGATTGACGAGAAAGATCTGCCGCGGAAGGACCTGGAGGCGATTCAGGCACTGGTGGAAGCGGCCAACGTGCGAGCAGCATCGGGGCCAGGCGGCGCTGCGACCACGCTGTCGCGCCTGGCGAGGAAGTTGAGCGATGTTGCCGGAGAAGTGAAAAACAGCTCTCTGGCGCCTGATAAGAAAGCGGCGCTGCTGCAGATTTTCGCGGAGAAGCTCGGGCAGGCTGAATCCGCGCTTCGCATTGCGCTGGGCCTGCAGCTGGAAGCCCGGATTTTGTCGCTTCAGGGCGGCGCGTATACGAAGATTCCTACAGAGGACAAGGCGCACGCCACGGTTTCACCCGGTGAAGAATTCCTCGTCAATGTCACGCTGCACAACAGCTCGACCGAGGCGATCCGAGTGAAGAACGCTGCGCTTGATCTGCCGGCGGACTGGAAGGCCATTCACAATCCGAAAGGCACGACGATGATCAGCGCGGGCGGAGATGCCAGCTGGATGTTTCGCGTCAACGTGCCGCCCACGGCCAAGGCCACCCGTCCGTATTGGCATCGTGACAATCCTGACGTGGAAGGCCTGAATCATATTGACGACGAGGTTGAAGTAACGCTTCCCTTTCCGGCTCCGAGGCTGAAAGCCACGATCGACTATTCAATCGGTGCCGCCCCGGCGGGGTCATTGCACCAAATCCACGCTTTGATCGTGGCACCGTTTACGGGCGGCGACCCGCCGAGCGTGAAGGCGCGGCCGGTTGCAGTCGTCCCGGCGTTCTCGGTGCAACTGGAGCCGGGCACACTGATGATGAGCGTGAGCGGCGAAAAAGCTGACGTAAGAGTGGGCGTGACCAACAACGGCGGAGCGCCGGCCCAGGGGTCGCTACGTCTTGAACTCCCCTCCGGATGGCGGTCGGAGCCAGAGCAATACGACGTGAAGTTTTCCAGCCGCGGCGAGAAGAAGGATTTCACTTTTGCGTTGTTTCCGCATAGCTCGAGCGACGCTCAGACACCAGTGCATGCGGTTTTGAAGTCCGGCGGAGCGGATTACAAAGAGGGATATTCGCTGGTTACGCGCGATGACCTGGGCAGCTTTTACTATTATCAGCCGGCGTTGCTGCGCGTGAGCACTGTGGCGGTGAAGCTGCTCCAATCGCTTTCGGTGGGATACGTGACGGGCGCAGGCGACGATATTCCTGATGCGTTGAAGCAACTGGGAATCGACATTCACGTAATTTCGCCGGAACAACTCACCGGCGAAGACCTCTCGCGTTACGACACCATCGTGCTCGGGATTCGCGCGTATGACACCCAGAAAGCGGTGGCGTCGGCGAACCAGCGGCTGCTGGATTGGGTTTCGGCGGGCGGCACGCTGATTGTGCAATACAACGCGGACACGGCAAACTTCAACGGTGGGCACTTCACCCCATATCCGGCGACGCTGAGCCGCGCGCGCGTTTCAGTGGAGGAAGCTCCGGTGACCATTCTTGCTCCGGACGACAGCGTCTTCCATTCCCCCAACACCATCACCGCGAAGGACTTTGACGGTTGGGTACAGGAGCGCGGCCTCTATTTCATGGGCAAGTGGGACGACCACTTTCAGCCGCTGTTGACGTGTCACGATCCGGGCGACGATATGCAGAAGGGCGGCCTGCTGCGCGCGCAATACGGCAAGGGTGTCTACATCTACACGGGGTATGCGTTCTTCCGGCAGTTGCCTGCCGGAGTGCCGGGAGCGGTGCGGCTGTTTGTGAATTTGCTTGCCGCCGGGCATGAAAAGCAGTGACTGCTACGGACGCTCGAGCATTTGGGTGATCCCTGATGAAGAGCTTTTGACCGCGAAGATCGCGAGGGGAAATCCGCGAAGGCCGCGAAGAAAAACTGCCCCGATTCAAGCTTAGACTTCCGCCGCCCACGTTATACTCGCCTGCTCATGAAATCCTCTTTCGGAGACTCGGCGCCTCCTGGCCTGATCCGCGGTATGGGTCTGCGCACCGCCACTGCGCTCAACATGATCGACATGATCGGTGTGGGGCCGTTTATTACCATGCCGCTGATGCTTGGGGCGATGGGCGGGCCGCAGGCCATGCTGGGTTGGATCCTGGGCGCAGTCTTTGCCATGTGCGACGGATTAGTGTGGGCCGAACTGGGTGCGGCCATGCCTACGGCCGGAGGGTCGTACCGATACCTGAGCGAAATCTATGGGCCCGACAAGCTGGGACGGCTGGTGTCGTTTCTGTTTATCTGGCAGCTTTCCTTCAGCGCGCCGCTCTCCATCGCGACTGGATGCCTGGGATTCGCTGGCTACGCGGCCTACTACTGGCCGCATTTGCAGGATGTTTATGCCACCCATCAGGCATCGCTTCAAGTGCCGGGCGCGGGAGCCTTTGAGATTTCCTGGATTGCGACGCCGGGGACGCTGGTGGCGATCGGCATTTGCCTGCTGACGATGTTTTTGCTTTACCGCCGCATCACCGCGATTGGCGGACTTTCGCGCTTGTTGTGGCTGGGAGTGATGGGCACGATTGGGTGGATCATCTTAGCCGGGCTTACTCATTTCAATGCAGCACGCGCGTTCGACTTTCCGCCGAGGGCCTTCACGCTGTCGGGTACTTTCTTCACCGGCCTGAGTGGCGCGATGTTGATTGCCGCCTACGACTATTGGGGTTATTACAACGTTTGCTTCCTGGGCGCTGAGGTCAAGGACCCGGAACGCAACATTCCGCGGGCGGTGCTGCTTTCGATTGCACTGGTTGCCTGCCTGTACATCGTGATGAACATCTGCATCCTGGCGGTGGTACCGTGGCGCGAACTGGCCGGAGCCGGCGATAGCGGGCGCGGGTTGTATGTGGTGTCGCTGTTCATGCAACGGGCGTATGGATCGGGTGCCGCGAAGGTGGCGACGGCGCTGGTGATGTGGACAGCGTTCGCGTCGGTGTTTTCACTGATGCTTGGATATTCGCGAGTTCCCTATGCGGCCGCGGCAGACGAAAATTACTTTCGCGCGTTCGCGAGGTTGCATCCTAAGTACCATTTTCCTCAAGTGTCGCTGGTCGCGCTGGCGCTGGCGGCGTGCTTGTTTTGCTTTCTGCGACTGAAGGACGCCATCGCGGCGCTGGTGGTGATTCGTATCGTCTTGCAGTTTCTGGTGCAAGCGATTGGCGTGATTGTGCTGCGAGTGCGGAGACCGGACATGCCGCGGCCATTTCGCATGTGGCTGTATCCTCTGCCCGCGTTGGTGGCGGCTGCGGGTTTTGTGTTTGTGCTGGTCAAACGGGAAAATGCTGTCCGCGAGTTGAAGTACGCTGTGGTGATTCTGTTTGCTGGACTATTGCTTTATGTTATCCGCGCATACTATTCAGGCACATGGCCTTTTCACAAGCAGCCGCGCTCTGTTTCTGTAACCTGAAAAGAGATTTCTCATCCTCGAATGAAGCGGCGCGCGATCCTGGTTGCGAGCAACTCGGCCTTGAGTCCATGGGCGCTCAAATGCTGCGCACACACCTTGCGAACTTTTGCGACGGAGTGCTTGGGATCCACAAATATTAAGACGGATGGCCCCGCTCCGCTCAGCGCCGCACCGAGAATCCCGTCGCTTCCAGACAGTTCCTTCAACGCCGGTAAGAGCGGGCACAGTGAGGCGCGATACGGCTGATGGATGCGGTCTTCCAACGCAGAACGTAACAGATCGCGGCGTCCCAGGGTAAATGCCGCGAGCAGAAGCATTGAATTCTGAATGTTCGCGACCGCGTCGGCACGTGAATAGCTTGCGGGCAGCACGCGCCGGGCTGCCTCGGTGGAGAGCGCGGCGTCGGGAATTGCCAGCAGCAGCGGCCAGTTCCCTCTTGGGCGTATACACGCAACTTCGGCTTCCGTATCGGAGGCCATCCGTGCGACCGTAAGGCCTCCAAACCAGCAGGCCGAGGCGTTATCGGGATGATGTTCGCGGCGGGAAGCCTCGCCCACAATCTGTACGTCGGACCAGCGCAGGCCACCGAAGTGTGAGGCCATGGCTATACCTGCGAGACGCGCGGCTGCCGAAGAGCCACATCCTTTGCCGATAGGAATGTCGTTGCGGATTCTGAGCGCGACGGGGATGATCTCACGGCGGCTATCGGTCAGCACTTCTCTGTAAGTAGAAAGGATCAGATTGTCTTCCATGCGCTCGCAAGTTTGGCGGTCGCGACCGATGGCGCGAATGGAGAACTTTTCGGCCGGCCGGGCTTCGACGGAGATGTAAAAATCCATGGCCAGAGCCGCGGCATCGAAGGCAGGGCCCAAGTTGGCAGAGGTCGCGGGCAAGGAGATACGGAATGGCTTTCGTCGCGCGGCCATCGTTTTTCTCCTCATAACGTCGCCGAGCCTTGTTTTTCAGCATGCTCCAGTGCCCGCATCACTGCCGAGACGTCGGCGTCCAGAACCACAGGCTCACGCCGCATTGGCGCCAAGACTTCCGGGAGTGGCTTGAAAAGGTCGCCGCGGTGGAAATCCATGACGTAGTCAGGATCTTTCAGGGCGTGCCCGGTAAGCACGAGAACCACGGACTCACCGCGTTTCACAAATCCCTGCTGTAAAAGTTTTTTGAGTCCCGCCAGCGTGACCGCCGATGCCGGCTCGCATCCGATTCCCTCCTGTCCGATCTCAGCTTTGGCCTGCGCGATTTCGATCTCGCTGACTTGTTCGCAGGTGCCGCTGGTCTGCAGAATGACTTTGACCGCCTTCTTCCATGACGCTGGATTTCCGATGCGAATCGCGGTGGCCCGAGTTTCTGCCTGCACGCTGACCAGGCTGGTACCGCTGGTCTCGCGCATGGTTCGCACCAGCGCGTTGGCGCCTTCCGCCTGTATGACCGATAGTTTCGGCACCCGCTTGATGAGGCCGAGTTCCTGCATTTCGATCAGACCTTTGCCGATGGCAGAGCTGTTGCCCAGATTGCCGCCGGGCACAATGATGTGATCTGGTGGCTGCCAGTCAAGCTGCTCCATCAACTCAAACGCCATTGTTTTCTGGCCTTCGAGTCGAAATGGATTGATGGAATTCAGTTGGTAGACGGTCGCGAGACGTACCAACTCCTGCAGCAATTGTAAGCAGCCATCGAAATCGGTGCGCAGTTGGCAGGTGAACGCTCCGTAATCGAGCGCCTGCGACAGTTTGCTCCACGAAATTTTTCCCTCCGGCACCAGCACGAGGCTGCGCAGCCCTCCGCGCGCGGCATAAGCGGCCATCGACGCCGAGGTGTTGCCGGTGGAGGCGCAGGCCACCCAGCGCGCTCCCGATTGTCGGGCAAACGAAGCCGCAACCGTCATGCCGACGTCTTTGAACGACCCGGTCGGGTTCATGCCCTGGTGCTTGGCGAAGAGAGCAGACACGCCAGTCGCGTTTGCGGAAAGGTGCAACCCGTACAACGGTGTATTGCCCTCGCGCAGGGTCACCGAAGAATGGCCGGCATCCAGTTCCGGCAGCAGTTCGCGAAACCGCCAGACGCCGCTCTGGTCTTCTGGTTTTGAGGAGAGCCGCCGCTGCTGCCAAAGTGTTTTCAGTTCACTTGCCTTCGTGCCGGCGCCGGCAGAGGGCTTGCTCCAATCCGGTGATACGATTTCCAGCAGGTCGGCGCAACTAGGGCAGCGAAAGTCGGCGGATGCCGACTGGTGCAGTGCGCCGCAGCCGATGCAGCGGAATTGGAACGAGTTACTCATGAATTCCTGGAAAAGCAGACTTACCGTCCGGGCGAGTTATTTCGCACCCCGCAAGTACTGATCGGTTTTGTTGATCCAATCGGCCCGTGGTGGCGAGAAGACGTCGAGATCAACCGTGTCCTCCAGTGCCTCGGCCTTATGCGGCATATTGGACGGGATCGTAAGAACCTCGCCGGCGTTAACGACCAGTTCCCTGCCGTCGATCCAGAATTTCAACGCGCCTTCGAGAATGTAAGTAAGTTGCTCGTTGGAATGGCTGTGCTCGGGAACGATGCAGCCTTTCTTTAGAAGCACGCGCGCCAGCATGATTTCCTGGCCCACCACAAACTGGCGCTGCAGCAACTCATTCAGGTCCTCGAGCGGTACCGTGCCCCAGGGAACGTGGCGGCACTCACCTTTCCCATGACTGGCCGGCTTCCGATGGACAGTCTTCTGCAGCGCTACCGCTCTGGGTACTGTCGCTGACCGGCGCCTGGCCTTTTTTTTCTGCATGTCTAGAATCCTTAACCTACAGTCCCTTGTAAATGCCGCCATCGGCAAGTACGGTCTGCCCGGTGATGAACGAGGCGCGCTCTGACGCAAGCCAGACAATGGTGTCTGCGACTTCCTCTGGCTTGCCGACCCTCTTGACGGCTGAATCGGCGGCCCACGCCGCAAAGATTTGGCTCTCGCTTTTTCCCTGTGCCCCCGATCGCGCTCTCGCAAGCTCTTTCAAGCGGTCGGTCGCGGTAAAACCAGGGCCAACATTGTTCACCAGAATACCGTCTTTACCGAACTCATTCGCCAAACTCTTGACCAACCCTACCACCGCGGCGCGAACCGCATTGGACAGCACTAGATCGGGTACTGGCTGCTTGGTGGTGACCGAAGTGATCGTGATGATAATTCCCCACTGGTGGCGCTGCATGTACGGGATGACTTCGCGCGCGAAGTAGACCGTGCTGAGGAAGTTCGCGTCCACAGCGTCGCGCCAATCGTCTAAAGTGGCCGCCAGAAAACCTTTTGCTGGAGGGCCACCTGCGTTGGCGACACAAATGTCGACACTGCCAAACTTCGCCACCGTCGTGGCTACGAACTCGTGCACGGCTGACGGATCGGTAACATCCAACGCGCGGGTTAGCACCTCAACTTGATGAGCCTCACGGATTCCGGAAGCCGCCACCTCCAGCCTGCTCTGATTCCGCGCGCACATCGCGAGCCGGCAGCCTTCTTTGGCGAACGCCTGCGCCGTGGCAAGTCCGATGCCTTGACTCGACGCTGCGACCAGCGCCACACGGTTGCTGATGCCGAGATCCATGAAGGGCAAATTATAAACGTTGCTCACGGTTGCGCCCCGTGTATCTGCCATCAGAACGCGGATGACGGGCTGATGAAGCGCTTGCCCCTGACTCCCGCAACCGATACTCTTGCAATCAGGAGAAACGCTTATGAAACACTCCCATCCCGAGACTAAAGCGGTGCGCGGCGCGTCGGACCTGGAGAAGCGCAATGGCCCGCTGGCCACTCCTATCCACCAGACCGCGACTTTTGAAGTTACCGACAACGAAGAGCAACTCCGCGTCACTCCCACGGACCATTTCTATACGAGGTATGGGAATCCGACGAATACCGTGGCGGAACAGACGGTCGCGCAGCTCGAAGGCACGGAACGAGCGCTGACGTTTGCGTCGGGCATGGGTGCGATCACTACGACGCTGCTGGCACTGCTCAAGTCTGGCGATCATGTCGTTGCGCAGCGCGACATCTACGGCGGTGCGACGAAATTCCTTTCGCAGTGGCTGCCCAAATATGGCGTCGAAACGACTTTTGTGGACACAACCGACTACGCTCAGCACGAGCGCGCCATTCGGCCGAATACGCGCCTGGTGTATCTGGAATCGCCGACCAATCCTCTCATTCGCATCGTAGATCTGAAGCGAGCTGTTGCCATCGCCCGCAGCGCCGGTATTCTGACGATGATCGACAGCACCTTCGCCACGCCGATCAATACGCGCCCAGCGGAATTCGGCATTGATCTCGTGATGCATTCGGGAACGAAGTATCTCAGCGGCCACGCGGACCTGATTTGCGGCGTCGTGGCCGGCCGGAATGAACTGCTGGAAAAGGTTTGGGGCACGCGCACGACAATCGGAAACATCATGGATCCACACGCCGCCTGGATGCTGGTGCGCGGCATGAAAACTCTGGCGGTCCGCGTCGGGCGGCAGAATGAAAGCGCTCTGCGCGTTGCAGAGTTCCTGTCCCAGCACGCCAAGGTGCGAAGTGTGCACTATCCCTTCCTCAAGAGCCATCCTCAGACAGCTGTGGCCCGGGCCCAGATGAAGGGCGGTGGCGGCATGTTGAGCTTCGAGGTGGAAGGCAGCGGCGAAGATGCGTGCCGCGTCAGCGAAGCCATGCGCTTGTTCACTCTGGCGCCAAGTCTGGGCGGAGTCGAGTCGCTGGTCAGCATTCCCGTGATGACGTCGCACGCCATGATCTCGGCGGAGCAGCGTCGCGCAATGGGGGTTACTGAACAGTTGATTCGGCTGTCGGTTGGGATTGAACATGTTGACGATTTGATTGCTGACCTGGACCATGCGCTGGCAGCCGTGGGCGATCGGCAGACGGTCGCGGTTCGCTGAACTAACAAGCAGCTACCAAGGAAGAGAGGCGCGGTGGAAGCCGCGCCTCTTGAACATTCGGACTTCCATACCCTGCTAGAAGATAAACTTCAGCCCGAGCTGCAGGATGCGCGGCAGGTGTGCCGCTCCCGGGCGAAACAGCGCACTGGGCAGGCAAGTGGGATCGCCGGCCGAGTTGTTGGTTCCACCGTAGCAAACGACCGAGCTGTCGCTGTTCCCGGCCCCGGCGTTCGAGCTGGCAGAACCGCCATCACCTCCGAGCCAGTTGAATTCCGTGTGATTGAACACGTTGAACGCTTCGGCCCGGAACTCGAAATACTTGCTCTCGGTGATCGCGAAGTGCTTGATCAAGGCCATGTCGAAGTTCGTCCGCCATGGGTTGTTGAGGATGTTTCTGCCAGCGTCGCCGAAGGTCAAGCCCCTGGGCGCGACAAACGCCGACGGGTTAAAGTAGAGCGGCCCGTAGCCCGTGAACGGCGTGTTCTGAACGCCCGATCTGGGATCGCCGACAACGTCGGGGTAAGAGCCACCCGTCAGGCCGCTGAGGTTGCCGATTTGAGAAGCGCCGGTAGCGACGCCCGCGTTGTCGTTGGGCGCAATCGTGCCATTTCCCTTGTTGTACACGCTGAACGGAGAGCCACTTTGAATTAAGGTGATGCCCGACCACTGCCATCCCCCCAACAGTTTATTCGTCAAGCCGCTGCCCTTGAAAAAGGGTACATCGTAGACGTAGCCCAATACGATGTTGTGCCGCTGGTCAAAGTTAGAGCTGGCACGATAGGCGTTCAGGTTATAGGCATTGATTAAACCAGCGTCGTTTGCAGAAGAAGAATTGTCAATGGAGTGGCTGTAGGTGTAGGAAGCGTTCAACTCCAGCCCGCCGATATTGTGCCGTACTGAAGCTTCCAGACCGTGATAGTTGGAGGAGGCAGTTTGATCTTTACGCCCGATCGCACCCCAACCAAGGAACGGCCGGAATGCATTAGGGCTGACGTTGCCGCAAGCCACGGCCAGGTTGACAGCGGCACCCGAAGGAGGGCCGCCCGCGACCCCGGGAGTGTAAGGGACCGGCGTTCCGTATGAAGTCATGGCGTTCGTGGGGACGCCGTAGGCATCAAGGGTCACACCAGGCTGGGCGCCGCCCACACCCCAGCTGCAATCGAAAGACGTGTTGATGACCTGGCCAGGCCCATACGGGTTCTGCCCAGCGGCAACTGGCACAATCTGGTTGTACGAGTATGCGCGCGTGAGGTGGACACCTGCGCTGCCAACGTAAGAAATCGTAGCGACGGTGCCTCGGCCTAGATCGTGCTGAATGTCCAGGTGCCACTGCTGCACATAGGGCCAGACGGCCTTGCTTGGAATCGAGGTGGCAGAGATTGGGGGCGTGCCGCCACCAAGCTGACCGGAGTTCAGATTGCCGTAGCCGGAGATGTTCACCACACCCGTAGTCTGTGACTTGATATTGTCCGGCTCCAGTAGGTCTGTATTGGACTCGTTGCCGTTGGTGTGCTCGAAGAAAATGCCGTAGCCGCCGCGAATCGCCCACTTTCCGTCGCCGTTGGGATCGAAAGCGAATCCAACGCGCGGCGCCGGGTTGAACCAATGGCTGCTCATGCATCCTTTCGGTACGCCGGGCGTGACCCCACAGTCCACCCATCCGTTGTAAGGGTTTCCCGTGACCAGGCCCGTGCCGGGATCAACCCCGCTGGCTCCCTGTACATAAGAACGCGGATCGAAGTTATAGGCCAGGTTGTTGAGCTCACGATAGGTACCGAAAAGGCTGATGCGTAATCCTAGGTTGAGGGTCAGGCGCCGGGTGACGTGCCAGTCATCCTGCACGTACGGTTCGTAGATGTAGTAGTAGTTATGCAGTTTGAGCTGGGCTTGTTGCTGGGTAAAACTGCCGATATTGCCGAGCAGAAGATCGGCATATGCGTTGCCAGTGGTTAGGTTTTGAGCAGTGCCACCGGAGGCGTTGGCGAAGCCTAATTCGCCGTTGGGGCCGATGGGTGGTTGGGGAATTTCATTCTTATGCGCGTCGACGAAGTACAGTCCAAACTGGACATTGTGGGGACCGACAATCTTGGTCACGTTGTCGCGGATGGTGAACGTCGGATTCGAATTCAACGGGCCGTTGGGAACGTAGCCGGGGTCCTCGCCGAACGCATATTGGTTATCGTTAAGGCTGATACCAGGCACCTTGCCACCATAACCGTTGTTATAGAGTCCGAGTGTCGATGGCACGTTGCCGCGCTGCCAGGGCCCCGTCAGCTGCGTCGAAATGTGATCGGTGGTGTAGCTGGCCACGAACTCGTTGAGCAACGTTGGGGAAACCGTCGCGGTGAGTCGTGCGACCATGCTGACGCCAGGGTTGTTGAAATTGGTTTGAATGGTGGGGAACGTCGTGCCGCCCGTCCACAAGGGAACAGGATACTGCTGGTTCCATGAGTCGTGGATGTAGCGGAAGCTGGCACGAACTTTGTCGCTGATGTTGTGATCAACTTTGAACAACTCCTGCCGCCATTTCGTGGGCAGCGTTGGAGCCAGTAGCCACTGGTCTTGCAGACCGTCCGCGGATGTCAGATTCGGGTTGGGGATGAGTGCCGTCAGCGCTGAGGCGATCGCGGGGTTCTGAATGGGGACTTGGTTGCCAGGAAACGGCTGTCCTGGCACCAGGCCTCCAGTAGGGGGCAGGCCATTGATGAGCATCGGGACCACTGGACATTCAAGATTGGAAGGCGGCGGGTTGATTGTTGTAGTGCATTGGTCAGTGAAGTTGCCCAAGCGGTTTGCCGCCGTTGGCACGTAGTTGGTGGAAAAGAAGCTCGAGGCGGGCGTCAGTTCGCGGCGCCACTCTTCCGACCAGAAGAAAAAGGTCTTCTGCTTGCTGGCGTTGTAGTGGCCGGGAATGAACACAGGGCCGCCGATGGTGAATCCGAAATCGTGTTTCTTGTATTCGGGAACCGAGGATGCTCCAAACTGGGTGGCGTTGAAGGCGTCGTTGCGCAGGAACTCGTACACGTCGCCGTGAAAGTGGCTGGTGCCCGACTTGGTCTCGACCTCGACGGTGCCCGAGCCGTTCTTGCCGTATTGCGCGCCGTAGTTTGACGTTAGTACTTTGACTTCGGCGATGGCATCGATACTGGGGTAGACGTTGAGCGTCGTGTTGCTTCCATTGTCGAGCGCGTCTCCGCCGTCGATCTCAAAATTGTTGTATTCGGTGCGTCCGCCGTTAATGCTGAAAGCGACCGTGGTCGCGCCTTCTCCGCCCTCGTCCTGGCCGGATTGGTTGGTGACTCCTGGAGAAAGCGTCACCAGTTGAGTGAAGTCGCGCCCGTTGAGTTCGAGTTGGCTGATTTCCTTGCCGCTGATCGTATTGCCCAGATCCGAGGACTGAGTTTCTACCTGCGTCACCTCTGTTCCCTGCACCACAACTTCGGTGGCGATAGTGCCGACTTCCAGCGACACATTCACGCGGGCTTTCTCGGCAATGCGCAGAACAATTCCCTTCGCTTGGTATTTCTTAAAGTCTGTGGCAGTGACGCTCAGATCATAGGAACCGATAGGCAAGTAGCCAAAGAGGAAATCGCCGCTGCCGTTGGAGGTCGCCGTCCGGTTCAAGCCGTGCTCTGCATTCGCGAGTACGATCTGGGCGCCCGCCACCGCAGCGCCGGAGGGGTCGGTCACCGTGCCGGTGACGGAAGCGGTGTCCTGCGCCAGCAGCGACCCGCACGCTGCCACTGCCAACAACGCGGCGTTCAACAGCTGGTTTCGAAAGCTCATGTCCGGTTCTCCTCAAGGGCGGCGGCCCGCTGGTGAGCCTTTATTAAAACGTATGAATAATGGCGTTTTTCGGCATTGGATGTCAAGACATTTTGTGGCTAAGTGGCAGGGTCGGCACGGGTTGCAACGGCTGGCTAGGAGACGCGGCCGGTCGATTCGCGCACTATCAGGGCCGGTGGCACGCGCCGATGCGTCCCCTTTACATTGCGTTTTTCCTGCACCGCGTTGATTCCCTCCATCACCACATCCACGGCGGCCGCTCCCATGTTCTCCATGGGCTGACTGATCGTGGTGAGCGCTGGAGTGTAAAGCGCGGAGCTTCCTACGTCATCGAAGCCAATCACCGAGCACTGATGCGGCACGCGAATGCCGGCCTTGGTCAGGGCCCGAATGGAGCCAAACGCGCTCATATCGTCAAAAGCCAGAATTGCTGTGAAGGGGCGCTTTGATTTGACCAGCTTTTCAGTCAGCCGGAAGCCTGATTCAAAACTCGATTTCGGGTCGCGCTGGTCAGGCAACTCCAGAACCAGTCGAGGATCAAGCTTGGTGCGATTTTGCCTGGCGCTGTCCAGGATTCCCTGCCAGCGCGGCGCGCTGTCGGATAGCGATTTCGGCCCCTTGAGAACCGCGATTTTTCGATGTCCCAGCGAATGAAGATGCTCAAAAGCGAGGCGGCCGCCGATGCGGTTGTCCACGACGATGGAGCTCATCGCGCCGTTGTCCAGCTCGCAGCCGATGATCACGACGGGAACGCTGCTCTTTTCCAGGTCGGCCAACAGGTTGATGTCGAGAAACAGCCAGTTCGCCACGAGAACCAAACCTTCGATGCGGCGGTCAAGCAGCATTTCCAGATAGCGTTCAAACCGGCTGCGTTCATTGTGCACGTCGGTAAGGATCGGCAGGAACGACGATTGATAAAGCGCGTTCTCGATGCCGCGAAGAATCAGCGTGCAGTAAGGGTCGGTCATGTCGAAAACCATGACACCCACGGTGCGGCTGCGCATTCCGCGCAACCCGCGCGCAAACTGGTTGGGCCGGTAGCCCAGGCGCTTGGCCGCATTGTGGATCTTGGTCTTGGTCTTCGGGGGGATGTAGCGCGCCAGGCGCGCGTTATTCAGTACGATCGAAACCGTGGTGGATGAAAAGCCACTGCGTTTCGCCACGTCACGAATCGTGACCACTTTGTCTTTGCCACGGCGCACCACGCAGCTCCGTTGTTCCAAACCTGGGAAGACTCTGCCAAGCCGCTTGAACTTGTCAGCGCGGCTGGCAGACACTACATCAGAGAGGAATTATCGTGTCAAGTTTTCACCGAGTGACGCACAGCCTGATATGCGGCTCAGTCGTGATCGTTGCGATGGGATCGAGCGTCGCGCGGGACAGCCTGTTCGTAGCGCAGTCGCACCCCGCAACAAAGCCCGCAGTCTCCAGTCAAAGCCCAGCGACGCTGTTTCAGGCCGGCGAGCAGGCGCTCAAAGAAAATGAGCTAGATGTGGCAGAGCGAAATTTCCGCGCGGTGCTGGCCGCCGATCCTCACAATGCCGGTGCCTATGCCAACCTCGGTGTGATTGCGATGCGGCGCAAGCAATGGCCGAAGGCACTCGAGTTGCTTCAACGCGCTTCGCGGCTTGCGCCCACTGTTCCCGGCATCCGGCTCAACCTCGGTCTGGCCTACTACCGGCAGAATGAATTCGCGAAGGCGATTTCGCCCTTCGAGTCCGTGGTCAAAGATCAGCCGGACTGGCTCCAGCCCCGTTATTTGCTGGGTCTTTGCTATTTCTTCAACGAGCGGTGGGGGGATGCCGTTTCGGCGCTGGAACCGCTCTGGCCGCAGGAGTCCGATCAACTTCATTACCTCTATGTGCTGATGATCTCGGCACAAAAGGCAGGGAACAAAGATCTGGACGCCAAGGCGACAGAGCGACTGGTGGCGGTGGGAGACGGGTCGCCAGCATTTCACATGCTGATGGGCAAAGCGCACCTGAATCTCGAGCAGTACGACATGGCTCTCGCCGAACTTCGTCAAGCGGTGGTGGGCGATCCAAAGTTGCCGTTCGTTCATTTCAACTTGGGCGTCGCCTATCTGAAGAAACAGCAATACCCCGAGGCGCGGGACGAATTTCTGATGGACGCCAAGGTGGAACCCGACGTTGCTCTCACCTATGAGCAACTCGGCGGCGTGTACGCGCTGATGGAACAGGAAGACAAGGCCGAGCAGAGTTTTCGCGACGCTATCGAGCGCGATCCTCGCCTTTCGAACTCGTGGGTAGGGTTGGCAAAGATCCACCAGAGTCAGGGAAAATATTCAATGGCACTGCGTGAGCTGGACGCTGCGGCGAAGCTTGACCCGGCCCGCGAGGATTTGCATTATCTTCGCGGCCAGGCGTTGAACCACCTCGGCCGGAGGCAGGAAGGCAAAGCAGAGATGGAAACGTCGGTCCGCCTCGACAACGAACGTCGCGCACAAAAGGAAAAAGAAATTGAGTCTGCCATTCCGTCCCCTGAATTAACGCAGGAGCCACCCTAGGCCGCCTTACCGCCACCGCTGTCCTGCCGGGATTCTGGTACACTTCGGCCTCCGACGGTTTTTTGGGCGCGGCCGTGGCCTCTGCAATTTGCGCCCGGGAGGTACCTGTCATGAAGCGCATACTCAAAATTGCTGCAATCGTCATAAGTCTGATCGTGGTTGTACTCATTGCCACGCCATTTTTCTTCGACGTCAACACATTCCGTCCCAAACTTGAGTCAGAGCTGAGCGCATCGCTGGGCCGCCAGGTGAAAGTGGGCAACTTGGCACTCTCTCTTCTCTCGGGCAGCGTGACCGCCGAACAGATCTCCATTTCCGACGACCCGGCCTTCAGTAAGAATCCTTTCATTCAGGCCACTTCGTTGAAGGTGGGCGTCGAGCTGATGCCGCTTCTTATGTCGAAGGAGTTGCATGTTACCGAGTTGACCTTGAACCAGCCAGAAGTGGCCCTGGTTCAATCTGCAAACGGCGAGAAGTGGAATTTTTCCAGCTTGGGCACCACGAATGCGCCTCCTCAACCCACAGCTTCGGAGGCGGCCAAACCAGCTTCCGCCCCATCGTCCGCGCCTTCTTCGTCCAGTTCCCCCACGGCGAATCTGTCGGTGGCCAAACTGAACCTCAACGATGGCCGACTCACCGTGACCCGCGTCGGCTCCGCTAACAAACATGTTTATGACCATGTCAATCTCGCGGTGCAGAACTTCTCCTTTACATCGGCCTTTCCCTTTCAGATGAGCGCGGGCCTGCCAGCGGGCGGCAAAATGTCACTCGATGGAACTGCGGGGCCCATCAACGCCGGTAATGCCGAGGCCACTCCGGTGCAGGCAAAAGTGAGCGTGCAGCAGGCAAACCTGGCGTCGTCAGGATTTCTGGATCCAGCGTCGGGCATTGCCGGCATCGCCGACTTCGACGGCACGTTGAACTCCGACGGCCACACCGCGAAGACGGAGGGCACACTTAAGGCTTCAAACCTGCAGGTTTCGCCCAAAGGTAAACCAGCAGGCAAGCCAGTTGAATTGCAATACGCGGTAACTCACGACCTCGCGCGACAAACAGGCACAATCACCAAAGGCGACGTGCTATTGGGCAAAGCTGTCGCTCACCTGACCGGGACGTACGATTCGCGCGGAACGACCACCTCGGTGAACATGCACCTGGTGGGCGATGGCATGCCGGTGGATGACCTTGAAGCCATGCTGCCTGCTTTGGGCGTGATCCTGCCCTCGGGGTCGCAACTGAAAGGTGGCACCCTGGCCACGAGCCTGGCCATCGCCGGCCCGGTGGACAAACTGGTCACGACAGGAGCCGTCAAGCTGCAGAACTCTGCGTTGGCGGGATTCAACCTGGGATCTAAGCTGGCGGCGATTTCGGCGCTCTCCGGTAAACCGACCGGCGGCAACGACACAACCATCGAGAACTTCAGTTCCAACGTCCGTGTCGCGCCGGAAGGAACGAAGGCGGACAACATCAATCTGAGCATTCCGGCCTTCGGCACTCTCACAGGAGCAGGCACGGTCAGCCCGTCGAACGCGCTCGATTTCAAAATGAACGCTGCCCTCACTGGGGGCGCGGTTACAGGAGTGACTCAGATGGTCGGCTTGGGAGGAAAGGGCGGCTCCATACCCTTTTCGGTCTCGGGCACGACGTCGGACCCCAAATTTGTCCCTGACGTCAAAGGCATGGCTGGGGGCCTGCTGGGCAACGCACTTGGCAAGGGGGCAACCGGAAACAACAATCCAGTGAAAGGGATCATGGGGCTTTTCAAGAAGCCTCATTGAAGCGGCCACAGTTTAGATCGGCCTGGTGCTTGGCCTTTTTTCTCATCGTGCTTTAAGATTCAAGAAGGGCTGCTCGGGCGATCCGGCCGCGCAGTTTCGGCCGAGGCAGCGTTTCCAGCTTGGTCTGAATCCAACCGGATTCAAGCGATCATTGAACCTTTCATGCAGATTCCCAGACTTAGGATTCCGTTTCTCTGCGGGGCATTGGCGTTGTTCCCCCTGATGACCTCTTCGCCAGCTCGTGCCGGCAGTGCCGATTTTTCCATGACCGCGACCGACCTAAACCCCTCGCCGGCGGTGGACCAGGGCGTCCCCGCCTCCGCAACTCTGACCTTGCAGCCGCTCAACGGCTTCGCTGGCCAGGTGAATCTGCAATGTTCGGTGTCGCCCCCACAGGCAGTGGGTACTCCGACCTGCCAGCTTTCTCAGTCAACCGTGACGCCCCCGGCGCAGCCCTCGGTGACGCTGACGACCTTTTCAAATACTCCGGCAACTCTCTACACACTAACGGTCACAGCCACATCCCCAACTTCCACGACCGTTGTGACGGTCATCTTGACCGATACCGTCGTGGTCGTGAACCCGGACTACACAATTTTGATCAGCACAGCGCTTTCTCCCACCAGCGTACATGCGGGCTCTGGCGCGACCGCAGTTCTCACGATCACTCCGGTCAGCTATTCGGGAACTGTGACTCCCGTCTGCACCGCGATAACCCCCGCCGTTCAACTCTCACCAATCTGCACGTTCAACCCCCCAACGGTAACGGTCGCCGGCGCTACGCCGGTGACGACGACATTGACCATTTCCACGTTCGGGCCAAATCAAACGACGACGACTTCTCTGACTCGACCTCAAAGGGCGTTGATGGCAATCTTTCTGCTACCCGGCCTCGCCTTCTGCGGTTGTGCTTTTGGGAGACCGCGGCAAGGCATGTCACGCTTGCGATGGCTTCTGCTCGCCTTCATGCTGCCTTCTCTCCTGCTACTTCCTTCGTGTAACTCCATGAGCAGCACCAATACCAGCGGAAATACGCCCAACAACTCGTATTCCATCACCATATCCGGAGTCGATACCAATCAGGTCGGCCCCAGCAACAGCTCGGTGAGTGTCAACCTCACCGTGGATTAAGCACGGAGCCGACGATGCGGGGGCTGGCACTCCGGAACTCCTGCGCGATTCTAGCCTTGACGCTATGCTGTGCGGCGCCTGCATCCAGCAGCAAGCCGATCAAACCCGCCACACTGCGCTGGACGAACGCACAGCCGGGGGCAACGTTTTCCGCTGGCTCAGACGGAAGATATGTCTATGGCCTCCGCTCGGGCGACAAAGACATCGCGATCACTGTGGACGCCCAGGAGACGGAGAAATCCCGCCACCGTCATGCGGCTGTTTTCTCGGTGTACATCCAGATTCGCAATCTCGGACAGCGTTATTGGAAGGTTGAGCTCGAAGGCGTCAGTCTGGAGTTCGTCAAACATTTCCACGTCATCCAACCCGCCATGGATCCGTCCGACTTGGCTCAACAATTGCAGAGCTCTGCCGACGAACTGGACCATCAGGCAGCCCTGGCAAAATCCGACCCTTCTGCGAAAGGCGGCTTGGACAAGCCATTTGTACGCGCGTATCAGAAGGAAACGAGTGAGTTCATCGAATTCATCTCGAAGCATAGTCTTCGCGACACCGTCCTGGATGCGGGGAATCAAGAAACAGAAGGATGGGTGTATTTCAGTACGAAAAGCAAATGGCTAGGCAAATGGAAGGCCCAGGAGGCCTTCATATTTCGGCTGCCGCTCGGCGGAGTCGTGTACGAATTTCCGTTTTCACTTCCGCCTAAGCCAGGCGAGATGGCTCTGCGTGAGCGCCACTAAACATTGAGACCACAAGCAAGAATCGCCGCCTAAGAAGCTCTGCGCGCCTGCTTCTCCAACTCAGCTGCGTGGCGCATCAAGATATCGCGCAACGACACCAGTCCTCTCAGCTCTCTGCCATCGAGGATTGGCAGATGACGGAAACCGAACTCCCTCATGATGAACAAGCATTCGTCGATGGTTTCGTCCGCGGAAACCGCGCGTGGATTCGAGGTCATGATCTCCTCCACCGTCGTCATTCCCGGTGTCCGGCCGGCAGCCACAACGCGATTCATGATGTCTCTCTCGGAGATGATGCCGACCAACTCCCCGTCGTGCATAACCGGCAACGCGCCAACGCTGTGTTCCTTCATAAAGCGGGCGGCTTCGAGCACGCTGTGTCCCATATTGATCGAGTACACCGCCCTGTCCTTCATCAGTTCGCGGAGGGTAGCCATACAAAGCTCCTTAAGCGCGCGCTCCAGTCAGAGCTGGGCAGGCGCCTGTTTGGAGCAAATACTTTACCACACTGCAAGCCAGTCGTGACAAGGCAAGAATGGCCCTAAGCAACGACAATCAGCGCTGCGCCAATTCTCCCAGAGTGGCGAAAAATGCCGGATACGAAATGGAAGCCGATTCGGATCCGCGAATCAACGTTTCTTGATTTGCACGCAAGGCCGCAATGGCGAACGCCATGGCGATTCGATGATCTCCAAACGACTCGATTTCTGCACCATGCAAGCTCTGCCCTCCGGCCACCCGCAGGCCGTCCTCGCGCTCTTCGACCTCGGCACCCATCCGACGCAGATTGCTCGCGACCGCCGCAATACGGTCCGATTCCTTGACTCGCAACTCCTTTGCATCTCGCACATCTAGGCCGGTTTCTGTGTACGGGGCAATGGCAGCCAACACCGGAATTTCATCAATCAGCGCGGCTGAGTCCGCGCCGGAAATCTGCGCGCCACGCAAGCGTCCGCCCGCCACTTGAATTGTTCCCACCATTTCGCCATTTACTTCCTCCAGTTCGATGACCTGAATCTTCATGCCCATCTGCGCCAGGATGTCGAGCAGCCGCGCCCTAGTAGGATTCATGAGCAGATGCGGTAGCGTCAGTTGCGACTCCGGGAACAGGGCCGCAGCACACAGGAAAAACGCAGCGCTCGAAAGGTCTCCCGGAATCCTCGCCTGAATGCCGTGCAACTTCTGCTGGCCCCGTATCCGAGTTGTGTTCCCTTTCCGCTCGACTTCTGCGCCAAACGCCCGCAACGCCACTTCCCCGTGGTCCCGGGTGCGTACCGGCTCCTCAACCAACGTCTCGCCGTGGGCCATCAGGCCTGCAAATAGCAGCGATGTTTTCACCTGCGCGCTGGCGACCGGCACTTTGTATTGGATGCCGAGCAACTCCGCGCCGTGAATTGTCAGCGGCGGACGACCGTTGGTCGCATCGACGCTCGCACCCATTCGCTGTAAGGGTGTGATGACGCGCTCCATAGGCCGTCGAGACAGAGACTCGTCGCCATGCAGCCTGGACACAAACTGCTGTCCCGCCACAATGCCGCTCAGCATCCGCATCGTCGACCCGGAATTGCCGCAATCGAGAGATGCGGTCGGGACCCTCAGTACAGCGCCTAACCCTTCGACTTCAATCGTGCCGCTTTCTTTTCGTTTCCACTCCACCCCCAACGTCCGCAGGCAGCCCAGGGTGCTTTGGCAGTCTGCGCCTGTGGAGTAGTTCTCTATCACAGACTTTCCTTCCGCGATAGCCGCCAACATGGCGTAGCGGTGGGAGACTGACTTGTCGCCCG
>Ga0209698_10002410_pt1 | contig 21223 bp, 20 predicted proteins | sample LitLauG_LLR_2012_FD_187203 | JGI IMG/M metagenome (GOLD analysis project Ga0209698, IMG submission 187203) | Freshwater sediment microbial communities from Pennsylvania, USA - Little Laurel Run_MetaG_LLR_2012 (SPAdes) (version 2) | ecosystem: Environmental > Aquatic > Freshwater > Creek >...
AAGCAAACGTGCCAGGGCAAAGCTGAGGACGAACCACGACAGGTAATTTTGCAGCGGGACGGCAAGGCCGGCCCAGATCCAGTAATGCCGCACCTGCCAGGCAAAGGGTTCCAGAATCCAGTCAAACCCCACGGCGGCGAACGCCGTGCCCAGGGCAAGGAGGCGCGGCGTCCAGGTCGGACGCAAGTCGTGCAGTATAAAATAAAAACCGCTGAGTACCGTCCACCACGCCAGTGGAATGGCCAGGGGCAACACGCCGCCGAGCCTCGGGCCCAGGACCGGTGTGTAATAGTAGTTGCCGAAAGGGAAGCCGGTCAGGGTGCCGACAGTTTCCGCCACGGCGGAAAGCAAAAGCACGCCAGCGCAGCACAGGCAGGTTTGCCGCCAGCCGAGATGTGCTGCGCTGAAGAGCAGGAGATTGAGGAAGCCGAGTAACAGAAAAATAAAATCGCCCCATTGCAGGGAGGATCGGACAAAAAAGTTGAGTGTGTTGTTGAGTGGCCAGGCGGAAACCGCCGACAGATTGACGCCGAGCACAATGGAGAAAATTCCGAGGGTGGACCAGACCAGGAAGGCGCCCCAGATCACTTTTGCAACGGTACGGGTATTCATTCGGTTCCGTATTTTTTAATGATGCTGCGGGCGACCATGCGGGCGCTGAGCAGGACCAGGGGGATGCCTCCTCCCGGATGGGTGGTGGCACCGGTGAAGTAGAGGTTGGGGCGCAGTCGGGATTGCAGCGGGGGCCGCAGCAGGGAGGTCAGGGGACCATGCGAGGCCCAGCCGTACAGGGCGCCGTTGAGGCAGAGATCGCGTCGGGCAAAGTCTGCCGGGGTGAAGATATGCTGGTGCCGGATTTGCCTGCCCAGTCCGGTCAGGCCGCAGGATTCGAGTTTGGCAATGACGCGCGCGGCGTGGCGCGGGGCTTCCGTGGCCCAGTTGATGCGGTGGATTTCGGCGGGCGCATTGACCAGGACGAAATAATTGTCGCAACCCTCCGGGGCGTCGTCAGGGGAACTGCGCGAGGTGATGTTCACATAAATGGTGGGATCCTCGGGCAACTTTTTTTCCTCAAAGAGCTGGTGGAATTCTGCGGCGTAATCCTGACTGAAAAAAATGTTGTGGTGCGAAAGCCGGGCGTGGCGTTTTTTGACGCCGAGAAAAAGGACCAGGCCGGAGAGGGAAAGCTCCTTGCTTTGCAGTCGCTGGCTTTCGCGCCGGTGGCCGGGCAGCCGTATCCAGTCGCGGTGCGCGCGGATCACATCGCCGTTGACCACATAAACATCCGCCACCACCCGGCGCCCGTTGCGGCAGAGCAGGCCTTCTTCGCTGAGGCGGATGACTTCGTGGTCGCGGAACAGTTCCACCCCGGCCTTTTCCGCCAGTTGTGTGAGACACTCCGCGAGACGTGCCATGCCGCCCCGGATGTACCAGGCACCGAAGTGGGATTCGACATGGGAAATAATGTTGAAGGTGGCGGGGGTGCGGTAGGGACTGCTGCCGTTGTAGGTGGCAAAACGCTGGAATAATTGCCGCAGGTGGGGGTCCTCGAAATGCGCATCCACGGCCTTGGCCAGGGACTGCAGGGTGGCGACTTTGGGGAGATGGTGCAGATTGCCCCAGTTGGCGGGGGAGAGGGTCCGCCACAAGCCGTCCGGTGGATGATTGAGGAAGGCATCCCCCACCAGATCGTAAATGCCGGAGGCGTACTTCAGGAATGCGGTGACGTCAGGTCTGGCGTACAATTCCTCATTTTCATCAAGGAGCGTGCCATCGGGCCAGAAATAGCGGCAGACCGGACGCACCCTCTCAAACTGCAGATGGGCGGGGCGGTTCAGGCCCAAGTCTGCGAACAATTCGTCGATGACATGGGGCATGGTCAAAAGGGAGGGGCCGGTGTCCCAACGGAATCCATCGGCCCGGTATTCGCCTGCCTTGCCTCCGGTCTGGCTGTTTTTTTCCAGCAGGATGACGTGGGCCCCGGCATGGCGCAGTCGCAGGGCAGTGGCGAGTCCGCCCAAACCTGCTCCAACCACGGCGACACGCAACCCGGTGGGCAGGCGCGGTGTCGGGAGGTTGGGGTCACGATTCATGGGGCTGAGAGCTATATTGCACGGGAACGGAAGTCATGCAATATGCACGGCTGGGTCTGCCCGGTATGAAAGAAAAATTTTACTATTTTTGCGTGATTGGAACCTTGCGGATGCTGTTTGCGCTGTTGACCCGTGTCAGACGTCGTCGCGCCGACATCATCCCTCCGGCCCCCTATGTGCTGGCGGGCAATCATGTCAGCCATTTCGATCCGCCTGTCATGGCCGCCTATTATCGGCAGAAAATTGATTTTATGGCGATGGTGGAACTGTTTGGCCATCCACTTTTGCAGCGTTTCTTTGAGGGTGTGGGGACCTTTAAGGTGGACCGGGGCAAAGCGGACATGAGGGCGGTGCGGACGGCGCTGACGCGGTTGAAGAAGGGTCGCATCGTGGGTATTTTTCCAGAGGGCGGGTTGCGTTCGGGTGTCGAATCGGTTTTGCAGGGAAAGGCACTGCCCCGAGGCGCGGCTTCGCTGGCGGTGATGGCGGGGGTGCCGGTGGTGCCCTGTGTGCTGTTGGGCACCGACCAGATGTATCAGTGGCGCAGTATTTTCCGGCAGCCCCGCATCTTTGTGGAATATGGCAGGCCGTTGTTTCCGGATGGGGATTTGCCCAAGGACGAGGCCATAGCTGAATTGAACGGGCGTTTGGAACTGGCCATGCGCGACATTTACGAATCCATGAAACAATGGCCGGGATTTCATCCGGGAATGCTGTCCTGCACCGCCCAGGAAAGATGGGCACAGCGATGATCAAACAAGTTTTGCACGATGCCTGGGCACGCGGGGTGGATGGGGTTTCCTTCGGGTTCATCAACGCGCTGCAATGGCGTGGCCGGGCGGGAAGTCACACGGCGGCGGAAATGGAAGCCTACTGCCGCCGCTGGGACGGTGCGGTCCTGGAGGATTATTATGCTGTGCCGCCGGGGACGGATTTTGTATTGCCGACGGAAGGGGGCAGTCATCGCCTGCCCAGTCCATGGTCCAGTGGCTGTGCAGAAAACGATCATGTGCATCTCGACATCTGGCTGGGGCCCAAAGGCTGGAAATCGCCTGTCATGTTTTTGCTGCACGGACTGATGTCGGTCAGCGATGTGGGTTATCGCATGTGGGCGCGGACGTTGAACCGTCTGGGTTGGACGGCGGTTTTTTTTCATCTGCCGTATCACTATGGGCGGAGACCGGCGGGGGCTTGGAGCGGGGAAATGGCCATCAGCTCCAACCTGATCCGTTCGGCGGAAGGAATCCGGCAGGCGGTGGTGGAGCTGCGACTGGTCTCACAATTGCTGCGCGAGCGGGGGGCGCCACACATCGGTCTTTGGGGAACCAGTTATGGGGGTTGGGTGGCTTCGCTGCTGGCTGCGCTGGAGCCTGGCATCAGCACGGTGTGGCTGTTGGAACCGATTGTGGATGCGGATGAGGTGATCTGGACTTCACCGGCCTCCCGCACCATCCGCAGGCAGTTGAAGTCGCGGGGGATTTCCCGCGAACTGGTGTTATCGCATCTGCCTCTGGTGTGTCCGAGTTATCATGTGCCGTTGGTGGCGCCGGAACGCATTTTGCTGCTGGCCGGGGTGTTTGACCGCGTGGCGCCACCCGCGACCATTCGCAATCTGCATGAAAAATGGACGGGATCGCATTATGCGGAATTCCGGCAGGGCCATGTCGGTTACCAGCTCATGCCGCAGGCGCTGCGCATGGCGCAGGAGTTGTGGCCGGAATTGTTTGAGGGCCGACGGGATTGAGGCTTCCGTTGTGGGCCGGTTTCAGGCCGGGGGCTGCGGAATTTTCATGGTGAAGGGAGGGATGCGCACGATGACCTGCTGGCCTTCCTCGTCGCTGCCGATGTAAGCCCCTTCCGCCACGCTGTCGGTGTCGAGCAGATGGTAGCTGTTGTAGTGAAAGCGGTCGCCGGGAGTGAGTCGTGGAAACTGGCCCACCACTCCATCACCTTCCACGACCAGGCGGTGGCCCTGGGCATTGGTCACGACCCATTTGCGTCTGTTGATGGTGACCACGCGCAGGCTGTCGTTGTGGATGGTGATGTAATAGGCGAAACGATGGGGCCGGTGGGGCGGGGCATGGGAATCAGCCGCATATTCCAAGCGGTCCACTTTGACCCAGAGTCCGGGCAGTTCCTGATAATTGTTTCCCATACACACGCCGGGCTGCGGTCGCCTTATGGAAAATGGCGCGGTGGCGAGGGCCTGTCAAGAGTCGTACTGACTATGGACTTTTGGGCCGGTGCGACTATACACAGGAAAATGAAAATAAAAATTCCGGTCCTGTTGTGGGTGATGGCACTGGGCGCGGCTCCGGCGCTTGCTGCTGGAACGGGTCACAGACTGGTGTTTGAAAAGGATGATGCGGTCTGGACTGTGCAAGGGGACGGCTCGGGCCAGAAAAAAATTGCCGACGGTCAGTGTCCGGATCTTTCCCCCGATGGAACAAAACTGGCTTTCAATACGGTGCAGGAACCGGGCCAGCCCGCCCACCGGCAGATTGCGGTGGCGAATCCAGCCTCGGGCAAGGTGACCATTTTTAAAAACATTCCCAGTGGAAACTGCATGGAACCGCACTGGTCGCCCGATGGCGGGCAGTTGCTGTTTTATTATTACAATGCCAAGGGCGAGAGACTGATCGGCTTGGTGCTGGCGGACGGCAGTGGTTTCCGGGATGTATTGGGGGCGGGGGCGCGCTCCTACTGGGCGCTGGCCTGGGCGGCGGACGGAAAATCCTTTTTTTGCGAGGATATGGAATGCTTGTACCGCCTGGGACTGGATGGGAAGGTGCTGAAAAAATGGATCGTGGCAAAACTGGTGCCGCGGGGTGGCATGAGCGGCGAGGTGCGATTGGACGCCTCCCCGGACGGGCGCTTGCTGCTGATGGATGTGGAGATGGAGGAAAAGGAACGCAAGGATTGGGACGGGCCTCCGCCGGCGATCTGGGTTCTGGATTTGATTTCGGAAAAAGCCACGCGACTCACCCCGACCGCATTGTACGCCTGGGATTGCCACTGGCTGAAAGCGCCCGACACACTGCTCATGATCAGTCAGGGCGAGGAAGACGAGGAGCCCTCCATTTACAGCATGTCCGTGAGCGGGCAGGGCAAAGACCGGAAACTGCTGGTCAAAAATGCGCGCACGCCCGGTGCGCCGCGTTAGATCAGGTCAGGACACTTCGGTTTCCGGGGCGTTCTTATCCGCCGGCCCCTGTCTGCGGCTGACGGCGCGCTTGCACCAGAGCTTGCGGCCCTTGAACTGAATGCCTTCCAGCTTCGTTAGAACCTCCTCGGCGTGTTCCTCGGTCACGTCCACAAACGATTGTTTTGGCTGGAGGCGGATGACGCCCACGATCTCGCGCGGCAGTTTGGTGATGCCGACAATGGCTCCCAAGACATCGCCCGGCAGTACTCCGTGATCCCGGCCCACGCCCAAAATCAGACGGGCCATGCCGGGTTCATGCGAGATTTCGCCCGATTCCCGTTCCAGGGGATTGCCCTTCACGAAGGGTTTCGGTTCGGGTCGCCCGGTACGCTCCGGTGCCGGGGGGCGTTCGCGTCTTTCCGGTCGAGGCGTGTGTTCGCGCCGTTCCGGCCGCGGAGTGTGCTCGCCACGGGGGAAGGCGGGCCGACTCTCGCGCACGGGTGCCGGTGCGGGTTTGGGTTCGTCGCCGATGGAGAGGTGGATGAGGGCGGAGGCAATGTCGGTGGCTACAAACCCCTGGTCGAGGAGACGGCTGATGAGGGCGTCCTGTTTTTCGTATTTGCCTTCCTCGAGGGTTTTGCGCAGGGAATCGTAAAAGCTGTTGGCCCGTTTTTTTTCCACCTCCTCCTCGGAGGGAACTTTTTCGCGGCGGATTTTGCCTTTGGTGAAGCGGATGATGCTTTGCATCTTGTAAATTTCCCGGCCGGAAACAAAGGTGATGGCGCGCCCGCTGCGGCCGGCGCGACCAGTGCGGCCGATGCGGTGGATGTAATCATCGCCGTCGTGTGGCAGGTCGTAATTGAAGACCACCTCGATGTCCTCCACATCGAGGCCGCGGGCGGCCACGTCGGTGGCGACAAGAAATTCCAGGTTGCGTTTGCGAAACTTGGCGATGACGCGCTCACGCATGACCTGGGTCATGTCGCCGTGCATTTTGTCGGCGGCATAACCGCGCGCGATCAGATGTTCGGTCAGTTCATCCACCATCATTTTGGTGGCGCAGAAAATGATGCCGAATTTGATGTCCTGCAAGTCGATGAGTCGGCACAACACATCAAGCTTGGAACGGCGGTCCACCTCGTAATACATCTGTTCGATGTCCGGCATGGTGAGGGCCTGGGTGGGGATGGTGACATTGACCGGATTACGGGAGAAGGTTTTGATCAATTCCTGAATCGGGCGCGGCAGGGTGGCGGAAAAGAAAACGGTCTGCCGTGAGGGCGGGGCCTTGGCCAGAACGGTTTTGATGTCGTCCAGAAAACCCATGTCCAGCATGCGGTCGGCCTCGTCCAGAATGACCATGCGCAACTGGTCCATTTTCAACGTACCGCGTTCGAGATGGTCCATGATGCGGCCGGGGGTGCCGATGATGATTTGCGCGCCCTGCTGCAGGCCGCGGAACTGGCGGTCGTAGGACTGGCCGCCGTAAATCGGGATTTCCCGGACGCCTTTTTTGAAATGGGCCAGCTTGGCGACTTCCTCGGCGACCTGCACGGCCAGTTCGCGGGTGGGGCAAAGGATCAGGACCTGCGGGGCGCGCAGTCGGACATCCACTTTTTCGATGGCGGGCAGGGCGAACGCGGCGGTTTTGCCCGAGCCGGTTTGGGATTGGCCGACGACGTCGGCGCCGGAAAGGAGGGCGGGGATGGCCTGCGATTGGATGTGGGAGGCCTCCTCAAAACCCATCTGGGCCACGGCCTTGAGCAACTCCGGGGACAGGCCCAATTCGGCGAACATTTTTTTCTGCATGAAAGGTTGTACGCGATTGCGGCTGATCCCGCCAGAAATAACGCGCGGTTGCGGGCGGGGAAATCCGGTCAAGAAAACTGCCGCCAACTCATGAAGCGTGAACTGAAAGTTTCATCCGGACGGGCTTTGGGTGAACGAAGGAATCTAATTTTTTTCGAAAAACAGATAGAGTGGTGATTCGCTTACGGTGAGACTGATGTCGCCGAGGGCATCCTGCGTGGCGTCGGTGGTGGCGTCGTCGTTTTTCTGCAGGAGCATGGGTTCGGCACGGACTAACTTCCCCGGTGTCTGCGAGAGGGTTGGGTGGCTGCTGAGCCCTTTGCCGGTGGGGGACCAGACGGCCCAGGCGATCTGGCCCTGCCCGTTTTTATATTCCTGCACGCGGAGTTGACCTTCTTGGGTGACCATGCGGTTGAATCGGAAGTCGCCCAGTGTTTTTTGCAAATGAGCCACGGCCCAATAGGAGGGCTTGGGTTGGAAATGACGCGTCAGACCCGAACTGGAATGAAGCATGGGCTTGTCCTCGTCATTGAAGAAATAAATATAGGCGCGCTGCACCGGCAGGGTGGAAAAAACCAGCAGGGAACGCACCAGCCATTGCGCCTGCTGTAGATCCGTGACTCCGACCCATTTGGAAAAATCGCCGGTGGCGGGGGCTTGCCGGGTGCTGCTGTCGTAGCCGAATTCAGTGAGCCAAACCGGTTTGCCGGTGGCGTTGGTGTCGCGCCAGCGGCAGAGGGCCTCGATGTCCGGCAGATATTTTTTGAGTCCCGGGTCTTCCGGGTAGCTGCGGCGCCAGGTGGGCCAGTTTTCGATCTGGGCGTAACTGTGGATGTTGAGAACATCGTAGAGTTCCGGATGATCCGCCAGGCAGTTGACACTTTTTTCGTAGCTGCCGCTCGGGCCGGTGCAAAGGTTGCAGGTGGCGATGGTGAGTTTGGGGTCGCCTTCGCGGATGCCTTCGGCCAGGGCGCTGAAGATTTTGCGATAGTCTGCATCCTTCCAGGAGCCGGGTTCATTGCCGATTTCGACCGAGTCCACCAGCCGACGGCTGCCGGAAGGGCCGAATGCGGCGGCGAAGGCGCGGCCGTAGGCTTTGGCATCGGCTTCAAGATTCCTCCAGTTTTTTTGCGGCAGGCTTTCGAACATGAGGCAGACGTCGGTGGTCCAGCCCCGGGAGCGCCAGGAACCATAGACCTTGCTCCAATCCACCCCGTTCTTGGCGAAGGGGAAGGGGGGCAACTTGCTGCTGTCGGGGCCGAGATCCCATTCCACGGGATGATAATCGCGCACCAGCTTTCCAATGGGTTGATAAAGATCCGGCTTGAATTGCACCGTGTGGCCGTTGAGGCCGATGAAGTCGCGCAGCAAGGGAGTTTCATCAGCGCGACATCCGCCCGCCCAGGCGAATGGGAAAAACAACAGGAGCAGGGCGCGGGCTGGAATCACGAGGCTTAGCGGTTGATTTGCATGCTGAGAACGGAAAAGAAATGGCAGGTGGTGCCGGCGAGCACGAAGAGATGCCAGATGAAATGAGCGTAGCGCAGGTGATCGGCGGCGTAGAAGATCACGCCCACCGTGTAGCAGAGGCCGCCGGCGATGAGCCAGACGAGGCTGGCCGTGGGCAGATGCAGCCAGAGAGTATGGATGGCCAGGACCACCAGCCAGCCCATCAACAGGTAAAGCCCGGTGGAAAGCCAGGGATGGTTCATGCGTCCGGTGCCCTTCAAAATGACGCCGAACAAGGCCAGTCCCCAGACCACCCCGAACAGGGTCCAGCCGAGGGAGCCGCGCAGCACGCCGAAGGTGAATGGCGTGTAGGTGCCGGCAATCAAAAGATAAATGGCGGAATGATCGAGGATTTGAAACAGGCGTTTGACGCGACGGCCGGGCAGGGCGTGATAAAGGGTGGATGCCAGATACAGCAGCACCATGGAAATACCGAAAACGGAGGCGCCCAGTATGGTCCAGACCGTGCCGTAATGGATCGCGGTCAGGATCAGAATGGGTGTGGCGGCCAAGGCCCCGGCCAAGCCGACTCCGTGGCTGATGGCGTTGGCTATTTCTTCACCCAACGACTGGGATCTGGAAGGGGGAGTGGTGATTGTTTCAGCCTAGGGTGTCAGTGGACAAAGGCGAGCAAAACCGTTTGCGCAGTTTGCGCGCGATGCGACGTGCCTCAACCGGCAGTATGGTGGTGAAGCCGAAGGCCACTGCACCGGGCAGGCTGTGCGGACGGGTGTGCAGTTGCACGCGGTTCTGGCGGATGGCGCGGAAGATGGAGATGGCGTCGAGTTGATCGCATTCGACCTCGGAATAATTCCTGCCGGCGGAGGCGAGGGAGTGGCTGTCGGAATTGGCAATGATGGGCTTGTTATTTTTCCGTGCCCAGGTCACGGCGGCCTCGTTCAGATTCCACCAGCGGAAGTAGAGATGGCAGTATTCCACCGCGTCGAAGAGTGCGGCATGCTGGTCCAAGACGGGACCGGCGCAGGTTTTGCGCGGATAAAACGGGTGCGGGGCAAAAACAAAAATACTTTCGCCACGACGCTCGCGCAGTCCGGCCAGATCGGCGAAGGAGCAGGAGTCGGGCAACTCACCTTCACGGACATTCAGCACGACCACCTCGCGGTCCTCGATCATTTTTTCCACGCCGGGTAACAGCAACATGCCGCGGTCGCGGGCATAGGCTTCGGCGGCGGGATTGTCGTGAATCAGGCCGTGCGGGGTGATGCTGCAGGCGTGGATGCCGCGTTTCTGCAACCGGTCGATCAGTTCGAAGGCGGAATAGCTGAGGCTGTCCACCGGATCGCAGTTGCAATGATGATGAAAATCGATGTTAAAGACGGGCATCAGGATTCTTTCAACCAGGTTTTGAAACGGTCGGCCAGGGCATCGACATCGGCCAGGGGCAGATGGTGATTGGGGGCGGTGCAGAAGCCGTAGCCGTCCCCGTAGCCGGGGCCGTTGACGATGCAGGCGTCGCTGTGACAGGCGGCGATTTGCTGCCAGCCTTTTTGCAGGACCTGATTTTTGGTTCCGGCGGGCTCATATTTCCAGCCGGAAATTTTACTTTCGGGAAAGAGGCGGCGCAGTTGACGGATGATTTTCGGGGCGGGGATGAGGGTGATGCGGATTTCGGGAAAGGTGCTGGGAATTTTTTTGTCCGTGAGGGGTTGATTCTGGGCGTCGAGCACGGATTGGACGCGGAAATCGCTCAGGGCGGCGGCGTGAAGTACGCCCAGCCATTTTTTTTCCCCGGCCAGCGCGGTGAGCAGGCCGGAGAGATCGTCAGCGGTGTTGAAAGATTGGACGTTGGGGCACTCGATGGGGCCGCGGTAGGAGGAGCTGTTGGCCAGCAGGAGGGTGATTTTGAAGCCGGCGGCATGGAGGCGGTTGGCCAGGAGGCAGCCGAGGGTGCCGGTGGACATGTTGGTGATGCGGCGGACCTCGTCGATCGGCTCGTAGGAAGGTCCGGCGGTGATGAGGAGGTTGGAAGTCATAAATATCCGGTGTGCGAACCGGGGTATCCTGATTCGAGCATGTGGCAGGATTCAGTCAATACCATGACTTATTTTCGTTTCCACGCTTATTTTCAATCCGACTCTGCCGGTGGGCGGAGTTCAATCAGGCTGTTGCGTGAATCCCGGTCTGGAACGTGGTTACTGCTTATTGAAAAAATCCCGCACCACTTCGCAGACCGTGGTGACCTGGCCCTCTGTCATTTCCGGGAAGAACGGCAGGGCCAGGCATTCATCGGCCAGTTTTTCCGCCTGGGGGAAGTCGCCGGCCTTGTAACCGAGTGAGGCGTAGCATTGCTGGAGGTGCAGCGGGACGGGATAATGAATGGCGCAGCCGATGCCGTTGGCGATGAGATGTTTTTCCAGGGCGTCGCGTCGCGCGGTGCGGATGACGTACAAATGCCAGGCGCTTTCGGCCCAGGGCTGTACTTGCGGCAGGGCGAGGGGAAGATCCTGCAGCAGCGGAGTATAACATGCGGCGAGTCGGGCGCGTTTCCGGTTCATTTCCGAGAGCTGGCGCAGTTTGATGCGCAGGGCCGCCCCCTGAATGCCTTCCATGCGGTAGTTGTAACCGACCTCGTCGTAGAAATAGCGGCGGTAGGAGCCGTGATTGCGCAGGGCGCGGGCGCGCTTGGCCAGGGCTTCGTCCGGCGTGGTGAGCATGCCGCCTTCGCCGATGGCGCCGAGATTTTTGGTCGGATAAAAACTGAAGGCGGCGAGCGGAGCGATGTTACCAATCTGTTTTTGTTTATAGCGTGCGCCGTGAGCCTGGGCGGCGTCTTCCATCACGCCGAGCCGGTGGCGGCGGGCGATTTCGAGCAGCGGGTCCATGTCGCAGGGATGACCGTAAAGGTGCACGGGCAGGAGAGCCTTGGTGCGCGGGGTGATGGCGGCCTCGACGCGGGCGGGATCGAGGCTGCCATTGGCGGGTTCGATGTCCACAAAGACCGGCCTGGCGCCGGTGTAGGAAATGGCCCAACTGGTGGAGGCGAAGGTGAAGGGGGTGGTGATGACCTCGTCGCCGGGGCCCATGCCGAGCAGGATCATGCCGATGTGCAGGGCGGAAGTGCCGCTGTTGCAGGCGATGGCGTGGGGAGACTGGTTCCAGTCGGCGAATTCCTTTTCAAAGGCATCCACTTCGGGTCCCAGGCAATAGGCATTGCTATCGAGGCAGCGGCTGACGGCCGCCAGCAGTTCATCCCGGAGGGCATGGGTTTGAAGGGACAGGTCGAAGTAAGGGACGCGCAGGCTCATGAAGCAGGAAACAGTAGGAAAAGAGAGCGGGTCCCGCAAGCCCGAACCTTGATCTGGTGGAGCCTAGGGGATTCGAACCCCTGACCCCCACAATGCCATTGTGGTGCTCTACCAACTGAGCTAAGACCCCAGAAAGAGGGAAAAGGATGCCTTGGCTGCGGCAAAGATCAAACAAATAATTGAGTCGGAGCCAGCAACCGGAAAAGTACAGGTGGAACCCCTTTTTTCGAACTTGTCTTGCGTCCCGGTGCGGGCGCGTTATGATTCCGCCTCATGAAACGTCATTGGTTGTTGATCCTGTTGGTATTGCCTTTTTTGATTTCCGCCTGCCAGCCGCCGGAAAAGGGACTGGAAGCGGAGGATGAACAGAATCCTTACTTCCGTCGCGCCGCCAAACTGGTCACGGAGGATAATTATTACGCCGCCATTCAGGAATACGAAAAAGCCCTGCAGGCCAATCCAGTGGTGCTCAAAGCCCACGAGCAGATGGGTATTTTGTACAGCGAAAAACTCGGCGATCCGGTGAGCGCCATTTATCATTTTCAAAAGTATCTCAATGGCAGGCCCGATGCCTCCGATCACGACCAGGTGCAAACCTACATCGACAAGGCCAAGATTGATTTTGCCCTGACCCTGCCGAATTCGACCGCCTATAACTCCGAGGAATCGGCCCGCATCAGCAAGGAAAACGTCGAGTTGAAACAGGCCCTTGCCCAGGCGCAGGCCCAACTGGCCAAGCATGGTGATGAGACGGCCGCCAAAGCCCAGGGCACAACCAACCCGGCCCCGGTGGCCATACCGGTGGCTTCCGCGGCCAAACCGCCTGCCGCCGCCAAGACAGATTCAACCAACCCGCCCAAAGCCGCTCCGGTGGCCGTCCCGGTTGCCGCCGGTGCCGCCAGCACAACGGCCGGAGACCCGCACAGTTATGTCATTCAAAAAGGCGACAACCTTTGGAAGATCGCCCGCAAGTTTTATCCCGAGGACATCAACGGCGGGATTGAAAAAATCAAACAAGCCAATCCCCAAACCACCGGCAACGTGAAAAACCTCAAACTCGGCACCTCCCTCATCATTCCCTGACCATGGCTGATCCCTATAAATCCGTTGACGTGGATCTTTTGAGCCGCGTCTCAAACAAATCGCTCGAAGACCTTTCCCAGGAACTTCAGGTACAGCAGGAAAAATTGCTGGAACTGAAGCGCCAGCAGGAGGAGATCGAACGACGCAAACACGAGCTGGAAGAGCTGAACAAAAAGCGCATTGAATGGTCCAGCGGCCACAAGTCCATGCGTGAAAAGCTGACCCGCGCCATCACCGTCCTGGAAAATGCGGAGTATGATGCGCAGGGCCAGATCGAACAGATCCGCAAGACACGACAGGCATTTGCCGATCATCTGGCCACGTTGGAGGCCATCGACCCCTCCCAGTGGGAGCCTGAGGCCATGGATGACGAGCTGACCAGGGGACTTTCGCAACTGGACCACGCCCGCACCGTCTATTCCCAGGCCCGCGTGCGCATCGAAGCGCTCAGCGGCAAGGACATTGAGGATCAGGAAGACGGGGCGGACGACGGTCGATCGCAGGAGGGCCAGGATACGGTTTCCTTCGGCGAACTGTTGCGCCGGGGTCTGGCGCTGACCCTGCCGCTGATAGTGGCGATTTTGATTCTTGCCTTGGCCATTTTCTTCAAGGAAAAATAGAGCGCATGGCGTTGTTTCGCAAAAAAAGCGATCCTCTGACCGAGGAAATCGAAAGAATTCAAGCGGAACAAAAACGACTGGCCCGCGAAGTGGCCCGGGCGCAGGCCATGCTGGATCATCCCGAGCCTGCAGTGGAGGAGGACTTTCCCGATGAACCAGCCGGTGTGAAGGGCGCGGTTTTTGCGGATTTTCCCAGCGTGGAAAAGGAGCCGGTGGTGGTGCGCAAGCGTCTGAAAAAGCAGCGCCAGATCGCCCGCAACCGTTTTATCCTGATCTGCGTGGTTCTGGCACTCCTCGCCCTGGTCATCTACCGCAGCCTGCATTCCTGAGATTCACGCACAGCAGACGGGTCGATTCCGGCAGGCCAGGGGCACCGGGATTGCAAAAGTGCCGCCGAGCCATTTCCCGCCCGTTCTTTATTTCGTTTTCAGTACATAAATGCCGTCCCAATTTTCCGGGGGATTTTGCATCAGTTCGCGACAGCGGTCCTGGTAGAGTTTGATCAGGCTGTTGCCGGGCCAGAGCGACAGGGCTTCCTCGAAGCGTCCCAGCGCTTCGGCAAAATGTCCGGCGCGATAATCCTTGATCGCCGAGGCATGGACGGTGAGAGCCCGGATCTGTTCCGGGCCGGGAGGTGAGGTTGAGGCCACGGTAAAAGTATCGACGGGCTGGACCTTGCCCTTGACGCGCAGAAAATCCACGGTTTGCAGGGTGTACTTGTCGCGGATGAGTTGGGCGGCATTTTCACCAATGAGGAGAGGGATTTCGTATTCCTTGGTGGCGCCTTCCAGTCGCGAGGCCAGATTGACAGCATCACCGATGACGGTGAACTCCTTGCGCCGCGGCGAGCCCATGTTGCCGACAATGACGTCGCCATGGTTGATGCCCAGGCCGATGCTCAAGGCTGGCCGGCCGGACTCAACCCATTTCCGGTTCAACGTTTCGAGGGCTTCCAGCATGTCGAGGGCGCAGGCGGTGGCACGCCGGGTGTCCTCCTCCGGGCCGTGGCTTTGCACGTTGCCCCAGACCGCCATCACCGCATCGCCGATGAATTTATCCAGAGTGCCTTCGTAACGGAACACACATTCCACCATTTCGGTCAGGTATTCGTTCAACTGCGCGACCAGCAATTGGGAATCGTCCTGCTCGGTCATGGTGGTGAAGCTGCGGATGTCGGAAAACAGGATGGTGCAGGGCTTGCGGGTGCCGCCGAGAGATTTTTCAAAGTCTTTGGACTGGTCGAGGATGGCCTTGACCACATTTTGAGAAACGTATTTTTCGAAGGTGGCGCGGGTGCGGATTTTTTCGAGCAGGGCCAGGAAGTATTCGTAGATCAGTCCGAGGGCGCCGCCGGTGTTGAAGGCCAGCAGGGGGGGCACGCAGAGAATGATCCATCCGGCCTGGTTGTAGGCCAGTTGGGCCAGTCCGGCGTAGGCAGCGGAACCGGTCAGGAGCAGCAGCAGACGTCCGGCGGGATGCCCGACATGATACAAAATGAGAAAACTGCCCAGACCGCCCAGCAGAATGAGCAGGATATTGGCGACCAGGCCGCTTTCCTGAAGAAAGGATCCGGTCAGGGCCGCGCCCAGCGCGTGCAGATGCAGCTCCGGACCCAGCATGGTGCCGACGGGGGTTTGCTTGAAATCCTGCGACCAGTTTCCAGCCGGGCCGATGATGACATATTTGTCCCGGAAATAACGGCCATCGTTGAAATTGTCGTGCCAGTAGGACGGCAGGAAAATTTCATAGATGGGGTGGGGTTTGTAGAGTTCACCCGCGGGACCGGCGAAACGGAAGCGGTGCGAGATGTTGGCCGGGGGAATGAGTTTTTTTTGGCCGGCCAGAGCCAGGGCCTGCCCGGTGAGGGAGAGCATGGGTTGCGCGGAAACGGCAAAGTCGGCCTGATACACGGCGCGACGGATTTTCTGGTCGATGTCGGGCCAGAAATTGGCCAGGCCAACCTGGATTCTTTGCTGCGGATCCGGCGGACGTATGCTTTCGCTGGGCCAGGCAATGGTGGTTTTTTTGAAGTTTTTGAGGGAAATATCCGAAATGTTGGCGGCTAGAACCACCTTGTCGGCATGGGCTTGAACAGCGGCTGCGAGTTCAGCATCGCCCTTGCCGGGACTGAAGAAGAGAAGGTCGAGAATGATGACCTTGGCGCCGGCATCGGAGAGACGGTTGACGGCCTCCGCCCAGACTTTGCGCGACCAGGGGAAATCCTGACACATCAGGCGGAGGGGTTCGGATTCGCTGAGTTCCCCGGCACTAAAGACCGCGGAATCGCTGTAATTGAGCTGGTCAATTCCCAAAAACACCAAATTGTCACATTTCGGTGCCGGAGTGCCGAGTTCCATGCGCAGTTCGTCGCTGTACCACTCGGCTTTGAGCAGGGGTTGTACAACCTCCGGGTTGCTGCAATAATCGCTGAACAGCCAGGAAAGACCCCAAAAGACGGCAGAAAACAGGCAAATTGCGCCTAAAATGAGCGAATTGCGCCGTTCCATGGGAGTCAGTTTAGGGGTAACGGGCCTCAAAAGGCAACTTTACACAATAAATTCTTGTCGTTCCAAAATCCCCGGCAAGCGCTTTTTGCTTTCATTATCATATGGAAAACGATAGATATAGGTTGGCTAATCAACAGGGAGTTAAAGGTATGGCAGTGCTATCAACCCATTCTATTTTCAAAAAAGCGTGTTTATTTTCCGCGATGCTGACGGCGGGCTGCGCTTTTGCCGACCCATTGCCATTGAATCGTGCCACATTCACCGATGTGTTGAATGACGTGGCTGTTCTGCAATCTCTGGAAAGCGCACCCAAGGCGGCACACAAGGATGACGTGGTTTCGGCCCCGCAACTGGTCCGCACCGGTCAGCATTCGCGCGCGGAATTGCGCGCCGCCGACAACACCCTGACACGGATCGGGGCCAACACGATTTTATCCTTCAACCAGGACGGGCGCGGCATCAATCTCCAGCAGGGCAGCGTGCTGTTTCATTCACCGCAGGGCAAGGGGGGGGGGACCATCCAGACGGCGGCGGTGACGGCGGCGGTGACGGGAACGACCATCATTGTCACGGCCACGCGCGACGGCGGGTTCAAGTTTTTGGTGCTGGAAGGGCATGGCAAGGCGACTTCGCATGGTCACACGGTGGTGCTCAATGCCGGGCAGCTGGTTTTTGTGCTGCCGAGAGGACAGGGCTTTTCACCGGTGGTCAACTTCCTGCTGCAGAGGCAGGCCAAGGGTTCGAATCTGGTGGGCGGTTTTGACAAACCCCTGGATTCGAAAGATAAGATCGACCATGAAATCAAGAAACAGAAGGATAAAATTGGCACGGGAGATCTGGTGGAGACCAGCTATCGGATCACGGACGACGGGGGCAATGACCAGGGCGTGTCGGTGGTGGACGACCAGATTTTGCAGATTGTTGGCGGCGGGGATAAAATCGCCCAGTTGGTGGCGGCCTTTGCCAAGGACGTCACGGTGGCCAACGCCACTTTTGATCCGAACCAGCTTTTTGATTCCAGTTACTTTGCGGCCGGGGCGGCACTGCTCGGGCAAACGGCCAGCGGCTATAATTCCAACGATCTGGCCTATCTGGGCCACAACATCAACATAACGGTGACCAACTTGAATCTGTCGCAGTTTTCCGGGGTGGGTGAATTCACCTTTGTGGCCAGTGGCAATCTGACCCTGCCGGGAACCTTTACAGCGGTGAAGGGACCGGGCCGATTGAGTTTTGATTCTGTGGGCACGCTCACGGCCGGCTCCGTCACGTACAACGGCAGCCTGCGTCTTTCCGGAACGCCGCTGAACATCGCCAGCTATTCCACCCTGAGTGCCAATGGGGAGTTGGAAATTGATTCCAGCAACGCGCCGCTTACACTTTTTTATGTCAATTTAATCAATTCCGAGCCGGTCAACACCGGGGGCACGGATATCTGGGGTGACAGCCAGATTTCCATCACGGGCGGGAATTTCAGCGACACCAACCACATCGGCGTGGACAGCAACGGTGCGGCCACGGTCAGCTCGGCCAATTTCAACAGCGGCGGGGATGTCAGTTTTAACATCAACGGCTTGTTCACCCTGACGGGAACAACTGTGAACACCACCAGTCTGAATCTCTCCTCCAGCATGGATATGTCGATTACATCGAGCACCCTCAGCGGCAGCAACGATGTTCAGATGTACGCTGGAGCGGGCAACCTGACTATAGCGAACTCGACCATTTCAGGGTCCAGCAATGTGCAGATGAGTGCGCCTTCCCGAATCACGATTACGGGCTCGACGTTCTCAAATGTGGCCAATGCCTACGGCAACATCGGCATCAGCGCCACGGAAATTGTCATGAGCAACGTGGCCCTGCCGGACACCAACATCGGTTTGTACACGACCAATGGCAACTGGAGTACGATTTCCCCGGTGCCGGGCGGGGTTTACTTCACTAACACCTCTTATGCGGGGACCACGCTGACGGGGAATGGGTCCGCCGGTGTCATCATGACTTCCGGAACCAGCCATACTTTGACTAGCAATATACGCTGATCCTCAGCCAAGGGAACCAAGGGACAATCATTTTATGAAAGGCAAAAAGATCATTTTCGGGGTGATGGCGGGGTTGGGCTGGCTTGGCTTGGCATCGCTGCAGGCGCAGACGCCGCCCGCCGTCCAGCAATACCAAAGCATCCAGCGCCAGCAGGAGCAGTTGGACAAGTTGAACGGGAATCAGACCGGGGCGGTGCCGGACAAGGCCCCGGAGCTTTATCCGGGGGAAAACGCCGACGTGGGTCCGCAGATGTTGCTGCGCGCCCAGCCGCGCCGTCAATGGGTGGAGGCTTCGTTTGACTCCCAGTACTATTACACGTCCAACACCTTTCTGGTCAAAGAAACCTCACCCGGCTCCAACACCGACACGGGAGTACTGGTCAGCACGGCCCAGGTGGCATTGGTGCCCACGCCGTACGCCATACCGGGCGGTGAGTTGTCGCCGCGTCTGGGTTTCCGTTACCAGTGGTACAATTACGGCCTGGACCAGACCAGCAACCAGGACATTCCCATTGGGGGCCTCAATTCGCTGGACTTCGATTCCGCAACGCTTTTTGCCGAGGTGGCCTATCGCTTCCAGCAGTTTTGGAATTTCAATGTGGGCGTGGACGGCACGCAATTGATGAGTCACGAGCAGACGCGGACGACGAGCGATTACCATGTGTTTTACAAGGAACTGGTGCCGCGGTTGGGTATTGAACGCACGTATGCGATTAATGACAACGTGGGCCTGTCCCTGGCCTACAACTTTTATTATCACATCACCCAGACCGATCCCGTGCCCTATGGCAACATGAACGATCGTTACGACAACTCCCTGACCCTGACCTACACCCAGCAGATCATTCCGCGGTTGGTGGCCCAGCCTTATTACCGTTATACCTTCACTGATTATAGCGGACCGACGGTCAAGCGCAGCGACATGCTGCATACGGTGGGGATGACAATGGCTTATTATTTCAACAACTGGGCTTCGGTGCGCACCTTCGTCAGTTACGACACCAACAATTCCCACGGCAACCCGACCAGCAGCGCCTTCAACTACGAGAACATCAATACGGGTGGCGGGGTGAATCTGACGTTCAAGTATTGAACGGATGAGGCAGGTTTAACCCGGGGGCCATTGCAAGGCCCGTCCGCCCAGCACATGCACATGGAGATGCGGCACCGTCTCGCCGCCATCCGGGCCGTTGTTGATCACGATGCGATAGCCTGAGGCGTCGATTTTTTCCCGCCGGGCCACCTCTGCGGCGGCGAGGAGCAATTTTCCCAAGAGGGTCTCCTCACTGGCCGGCACTTCGTCGATGCGGCTGTAAGGCCTTTTGGGGATGACCAGCACATGCACGGGAGCCTGCGGCTGGATGTCGTGGAAGGCCAGCACATCGGATGTTTCGTAGGCGATGCGGGCCGGGATCTCGCGATCGATGATTTTTTCAAAAACAGTTTTGGACATAACAGGGCCGCGAGCCGCTCAACGGATGATGATTTCCGTGGGGCCGGAGCGGTGGTGCTGCAGCTTCAGACGTGTGAAACTGACAATCTCCCGGCTCAGTTCCTCGCAGGAATTGCGCCAGCGTCCGGCCTGATGCAGATGTTTGACGCAGGGGCGCAACCCCTCCAGCCTCACGCCACGGATGAGCACGCGTGAGACCTCTTGCAGTCGTTTTTCCAGTTGGGGGAAGAAGAGTAATTCGTAGGGGTATTCGTGCGCGAGGTCGGGCAGGTAAATGGTCACACGGGGGGCGACGAGGGAAAGTTTGTGGGCCACGTCGGGGTAGCCGATGCTGAGGATGGATTTTTTGATCAGCACCTGCAGCTCGGAGGGACTGATGAGGCAGCCCTGGAATTCCTGGCGTAGATAACAACTGAGGGCCTTGGTGATGTCGGCCGTCCACTCCCAGTCAGCGTAACCGGCGCGGCAGGCGGAGGAGTCGATGCTTTCGGCCAGCCAGCCCTCGGAGAGCGGAACGTTGCGTTTGTTTTGCCAGTAAACGTAGGGCAGTTCTTGGGGCAGGGCGATCATCGGTTGCAGATATTCCAACTAAACCACATGCAGACTTTGTACTTCTTCAACAAACTCGTTGATGTCTTTGAATTTCCGGTAAACCGATGCGAAGCGCACGTACGCCACCTCGTCGAGATTGCGCAGACCGTGCATGATGGCTTCGCCGATGGCGGTGGCGGGAATCTCGTTGTTGAATTTACGTTCCAGATCCTCGACGATGCGGTCCACGGTGGACTCCACCATCTCGCGGCTGATGGGGCGTTTTTCGCAGGCCTTGAGGATGCCATTGAGTATTTTTTTACGTTCAAACATTTCGTAACGTCCGTCGCGTTTGATCACGCGGAGGTCTTCGCGTTCGATTTCTTCATAGGTGGTGAAGCGGTGGCTGCAGCCCAGACATTCGCGGCGTCGACGGATGACGGCTCCATCCTTCCAAGGGCGGGAGTCGATGACTCGATCTTCCATACTGCCGCAACGAACGCACTTCATACAAGATATTGGCTTTGAGCAATATATGCCCTACCGTATGTAGTGGCAAGTGAATTTGCAAAAAAAGTCTGAAAAACCTTGACGAGGGGGGTGTGGCGAACGTTTTTCGATCGAGTCAGCGTGTGACACCGGGGTTGAGTTTAAAAGCGGGTTGGATGATTGATTTGAGTGCGGGCGGAAATCAAAACCCGAAATAAAAAAAAGCGGAGAACCGAAGTTCTCCGCTTTTTAAAATTGAAGAAGTTATTTCTTCTTCTTCTTGGCAACCTTCTTTTTGGGGGCGACCTTCTTCTTAGCTTTTTTCTTTGCAGGCATCGTTAATCACCCCCTTTCGTAATAGATTTGTGCTTGTTGCACATAATTGTCGTTACCGACACATAAGGACATAAATTCTATATAAAAAATCGTCAAACATATTTTTCACATGAAATCGTCCTCGAAAAAGAAACCGCCCGGGGAGATTTTGCCAAAAATCAAAAAATAACAATTACGAAACACGATTTCCAAAATCGGATGGACTGGGCCGAATCAGGGGATTCTCTAACGTGCGAAAACTGCTTCAGCTCCCCGATCTGGGCGCGGTTATCGGACCAGCGCGGACGCAAGCCGCTGATGATGGTTGGCCTCGCGGGCTTCATGATCTCCATGATCTGCT
>Ga0209698_10002411_pt1 | contig 21220 bp, 21 predicted proteins | sample LitLauG_LLR_2012_FD_187203 | JGI IMG/M metagenome (GOLD analysis project Ga0209698, IMG submission 187203) | Freshwater sediment microbial communities from Pennsylvania, USA - Little Laurel Run_MetaG_LLR_2012 (SPAdes) (version 2) | ecosystem: Environmental > Aquatic > Freshwater > Creek >...
AAGCGTTCCAGGTGCCGCTTCCAGGCCTCGATTTGGGCGGGCTCTACGCCATATTCCGTCGCCAGTTCCTGGATCGTCTGGTCGCCGCGGATTGCCGACAGGGCGGCGCTTGCCTGGATCGCGGCCGCCTTGATCCCGCTGGTCTCGGTATCGCTCATGATGGGCCTGCCACCTTGCGGGCGGCACCAGCCCCCGCCATCTGCCAGCTTAGCGCCAGGACGATGCAGCAGGAAACGCGGCCGGACGAGCGGCCGGATGTTCAGATATTCGGGTGCACGCGCAGCACGCGGCGTGAACGCCACAGGGCCAGCACTTCGCGCGTTCCCCACAGCAGCGCAGCGACCAGCGCCACCATCGAAAGCGGCAGGATTCTGTGCGGCGATGACTTCATGGAGGCACTCCGGCGGGTGGCGGGACCTCGGGGTCCGGTCGGACGGGGCAGACGCGGCGCACCCCGGGGATTACGACCTTAGGCGCTCAATGTGACCGCTGTGTTTCTTTTTCCTTAAATTGCAAGGGTTCGGGCCCGGCCGCGCAATTAGGCGTACCGCCCAGCATCGCGCACAGTATTCTTAACGTCTCCGCCCCCACCGCCTTACGATGACGCAAGCCGCTCCGCCCGAACTGCTGGAATTGCAGCGCATCATCGACGCGGGAGCCGGCTACCTGGATACACGCATCGTGGGGGAAGTTGCCTGGCCCGGCGGGGCGCTGCCGATCTACGCCATCGCCTTGGGCGCGACCGGCCCCGAGGTTCCCGCGGTAGGTTTTTTCGGGGGCGTGCACGGCCTGGAACGCATCGGCACCGAGGTCGTTCTGGCCTACCTGGACAGCCTGGTAACGCGCCTGCAGTGGGACGAAGTCCTGCACCGGCAGCTGCAGACCATGCGCCTGGTGTTCATGCCGCTGGTCAATCCGGGCGGCATGGCCCTGGGCACGCGCGCCAATCCCGCCGGCGTCGATCTCATGCGCAATGCCCCGATCAGCAGCAAGGAAGCGGTGCCGTTCCTCGTCGGTGGCCAGCGCATCAGCGCGGGCTTGCCCTGGTTTCGCGGCTGGCCGCAGGATGGCATGCAGCCGGAAAACCTCGCCGTCTGTGCAGTGGTCGAGGAGGAATTGCTGCGCCGGCAATTTAGCATCGCGCTCGATTGCCATTCGGGCTTTGGCATCACCGACCGGATCTGGTTTCCCTACGCCCATACCGCCAATCCGCTGCCGCACCTGGCGGAAATCCACGCCCTCAAGGACATCTTCGAGCGTACCCACGTGCACCACACCTACGCCTTCGAGCCGCAAAGCCGCCATTACCTGGCGCATGGCGACCTGTGGGATTACCTCTATCTGCGCGCGGGCACGCAATACCCCGCGCATACCTTCCTGCCCCTGACGCTGGAAATGGGCTCGTGGGCGTGGGTGCGCAAGAACCCGCGCCAGCTGTTTTCGCGCCACGGCATTTTCAATCCGCTGGTGCAGCATCGCCAGCAGCGCGTATTGCGCCGGCACATGCCCCTGCTCGATTTCATCACGCGCGCAGCGAGCGGCTATGCGCGCTGGCTACCCTCGGGCGCGGCACGGCTCGGGCAGCGCGATGCCGCCCTGGCGCTGTGGTACGCCGGCGCACTGACATGAGCTCGGTCGTGTTGCTGCGCGGCCTGACGCGCGAAGCCCGCCATTGGGGCGACTTCCCGCGGATCTTGCAGCGGCAACTGCCGGGCGCAAACCTGATCGCCCTGGACCTGCCCGGCAGCGGGCAATGCAACCACCAGCGCAGTCCCGCCCGCGTGCACGACATCATGGAGCAGTGTCGCAGCCAGCTGCTCGCGGCCGCAGCGCCGCCGCCCTATTTGTTGGTAGCGCTCTCGCTCGGGGCCATGGTTGCGGTGGCCTGGGCCGACCGCCATCCGTCCGAGCTTCACGGGGCCGTACTGATCAATACCAGCCTGCGACCCATCAGCACGTTTTATCAGCGCCTGCGCCCGCGCAACTACTGGCCGTTGCTGCGTGCCGGTCTGCTGGGCGCCGACATCGAACGGCGCGAGCAACTGGTGCTGCGCCTGACCAGCCGTCGCTGCGCCAGCGATGCCGGCGTGCTGCGCGACTGGATCGGCATCGCACAGGACCGGCCCGTGGCCCGCGGCACCGCCCTGCGCCAGTTGCTCGCGGCAGCGCGCTTTCGTGCGCCGACCCGCCGCCCCGACCTGCCTTTGCTGCTGCTGGCCGGTGGCGGCGACACCCTGGTCGACCCGCTGTGTTCGCGGCAACTGGCGGCTCGGTGGCGCTGCGCCCTGGCAGTACAGGACGAGGCCGGCCACGATCTGCCGCTGGACGACGGGGCGTGGGTGGCGCGGCAGATCGGCACGTGGATTGCCGCTGAGCCTGCACTGGCGCTTGCCCTGCCGCCGGCGCCGGCTTCAGGCCTCGGGTGAGCCGCTGCGGGCCTCCTCGTTCTCGCCCCACATTGCATTCATGATCGCCAGCAAGACGGCGAAACCCACACCCAGCACCCACGAGAAATACCACATGCCCGATCTCCTTTGCGTCCGGCGCCGCCTCAGTAGGCGCTATGGTCGTTTTCGCGGATGAAGGCCGCCGTGACCTTGCCGCTCATTACCTTGTAGGCCCAGGACGTGTACACCACGATGATGGGAACGAAGATCAACGCCGCCCAGAACATGATGCCCAGCGTCAGCCGGCTCGACACGCTGTCCCACACCGTCAGGCTGTGGTCGGGCGTGCTCGACGAGGGCATCACGAAGGGGAACATCGAGGCGCCGGCGGTGCCGATGACGCCGGCCAGCACCAGCGACGAAGTGACAAATGCCAGCCCGGTACGGCGCAGCGCCAGCGCGGCCAGGGTCGCCGCCACGCCCGCATACACCAGCGCGGGCAGCACCAGCGTCGCCGGCGCCTTGCGATAGTTGGCGAGCCACGCGCCCGCCTCGCGCACCACCGTCTTGGCGGTCGGGTCGGCGCTGGCGCCCGGATCGACCGCCGACGTTATCGCATAGCCGTCGATGCCCGCGGCCAGCCAGACCCCGGCGGCGGAGAACGCCACCAGCAGTATCAAGCCGAACAGGCGCGCCGCAAACAGCGCACGCCGCTGCACGTCGGCGTCGGTGCGGTGCGCCAGGTACACGGCGCCATGCAGGGTGATCATCGCGGTGCTGACGACACCGCACAGCAGCGCGAACGGATTGAGCAACTGCCAGAAGCTGCCGGTGTAGGTGGACACCATGCCCGCATTGAAGCTGAACGGGACCCCCTGCAGCAGGTTGCCGAAGGCCACGCCGAAGATCAGCGGCGGTACGGCGCCGCCGGCGAACAGGCCCCAGTCCCAGGTGTTGCGCCAGCGCGGGTCGTCGATCTTGCTGCGGTAGTCGAAACCCACCGGGCGGAAGAACAGTGCCCACAGCACGGCCAGCATGGCCCAGTAAAAACCCGAAAAGGCGGTGGCGTAGACCAGCGGCCAGGCCGCGAAGATGGCGCCCCCACCGGTGATGAACCACACCTGGTTGCCGTCCCAATGCGGCCCCACCGTGTTGATCACCACGCGCCGCTCCACGTCGCCGCGCCCCACGAAAGGCAGCAGCGTGCCCACGCCCATGTCGTGGCCGTCCATGATCGCAAAGCCGATCAGCAGCACGCCCACCAGCAACCACCAGATGATTTTCAAGGTCGGGTAATCGAACATCTTTTTCTCCTGCCCGCTCAGGCGCTGACCGCGGCCGCATGGGCCGCGGGTTCATTGTGATAGCGGCCGGTGCCCAGGCTGCCGGGGCCCAGGCGCGCAAACTTGAACATCAGGAACATCTCGACCACCAGCAACAGGGTGTAAAAGCCCATGAAGCCGGCCAGCGAGCCCCACAGGCTGCCCACGCTCAGCGTCGATACGGACAGGTGCGTCGGCAGCATGCCGTAGATGGTCCAGGGCTGGCGGCCGTATTCGGCCACGAACCAGCCCATCTCGCAGGCGAGCCAGGGCACCGGCAGCATCCACAGCGCCCACTTGAGCAGCCAGGGCTTGCGCTGGCAATTGACCTTGAGCGTGCTCACGAAGGCCAGCACGAACAGCGCCAGCAGCATCACCCCGAACAGCACCATGATGCGGAAGGTCCAGAACATCGGCGCCACGCGCGGTACGGTCGAATCCACCGCCTGCTGGATCTGCTCGGGCGTGGCCGTCGCGACGTCGTCCACGTAGCGGCGCAACAGCAGGCCAAAGCCCAGGTCGGCCTTGTGTTCCTCGAAGGTCGCCCGCGCCGCACCATCCTGGTGGTCGGCGCGCAGCGCCTGCAGCGCCTTGACCGCCAGGATGCCGGAGACGATGCGCGCGCGGTTGCGCTCCTTGATCTGCGCAATGCCGGGAATCTGCTTGCTCACGGAGCGCGTGCCGATCAGGCCCATGACGTAGGGGACCTTGATCTCCCAGTCGTCCTTGGCCTGCGCCTCGTTGATGCCGGCGACCAGCTTGATGCCGGCCGGCGCGGGCTCGGTTTCCCACATTGCCTCGAGAGCCGCCATCTTGGTCTGCTGCGCCTCGCCCACCGTGTAGCCCGATTCGTCGCCCAGCACGATCACCGACAGCACCGAGGCCAGCCCGAAGGCCGCGGCCACGCGAAAGCTGCGCTGCGCGAAGGCGATGTCGCGCCCCTTGAGCAGGTACCAGGAGGAGATCGCCAGCACGAAGGTTGACGCGGTGACGTACCCCGCTGACACGGTATGCACGAACTTGGCCTGCGCATCCGGATTGAACAGCACGGCCCAGAAGTCCGTCAGTTCCATGCGCATCGTGAGGTAGTTGAATTCGGCGCCCACCGGGTTCTGCATCCAGCCGTTGGCAATCAGGATCCACAGCGCCGACAGGTTGGTACCCACGGCCATGAGCAGGGTCACCAGCAGGTGCTGGGTGCGCGACAGCCGCTTCCAGCCGAAGAAGAACAGGCCGATGAAGGTCGATTCGAGGAAGAAGGCCATCAGCCCCTCGATGGCCAGCGGCGCCCCGAAGATGTCGCCCACGTAGTGCGAGTAGTAGGCCCAGTTGGTGCCGAACTGGAACTCCATGGTGATGCCGGTGGTCACGCCCAGCGCGAAGTTGATGCCGAAGAGCTTGCCCCAGAACTGCGTCATGTCCCGGTACACCGTCTTGTTGGTCATGACGTAGACGCTCTCCATGACGACGAGTATCCAGGTCATGCCCAGCGTCAGCGGCACGAACAGGAAGTGGTACATCGCGGTCGCGGCAAATTGCAGCCGCGATAGATCGACGAGCGAGTCGGGGGTCACCGTGTTGCTCCTTGAGGCGGGTTGGCTGCGCCGATGTGCGCAGACATGCGGTCCACGCTCACGTCCTGGTGGAAAGGACGCACGAACATGGCCCAGAGGAAAATCAGCACTGCCAGCTTGACCAGGAAGACCGGCGCCAGGTGGCCTGCCAGCGAACGCGGGGCGCGGATCATGATCAGGCGCCCGGGTCCTCGCGCGGGCCGCTGCCGGCATAGTCCGGCGCCGGCAGCACCACGGCGACCAGCTCGCGCTGCCCGGTCAGCGAATTGGCGACCAGGCAGCCGCGTTCGGCCTTTTCCAGCAGCAGGCGCGCGCGCTCGGCATCGGCGCCGGGACCCAGCTGCAGCGTCGCGTGGGTGATGTAGCGGACGAAGCGCGCGGAGCCGTCGACGCGGTCGAGCACGCCCTCCACGCGGCAGTCAAGCGCGGACCAGGGCAGCTTGGACGCGCGCGCGACGGCGCGAAAAGTCAGCACGAAGCAGTCGGCCACCGCGGCGCACAGCAGTGTCTCGGGCGACCACAGGTCGCCGGGTCCGTCGAACTCGACCGGCGGCGCGCTGTCCAGCGCGGTCAGGCCGGGTGAGGCCAGGCGCACGGCGCCGGTGGCGGCGCCGCCCGCGGTGACGCTATAGCGATGGGGATAAGGCAGCATGCGCCGCTCTCTTTCAGTGGATGCTCTCGGCGAGGAAGGCGTCGGCGAACAGCACGATGATGATCAGGAAGGGCAGGCTGCGGAACAGCATGTGGCGGCCGAACCGGTAGCCGCGCCACACGATGAGGATCCACGCCACCAGCAGGAACAATAGCGCTGGTCCCACGACGAGAAACTGATCTTGCGCAAGCAACAGCGCTTTGGCGTCCATGTCGGCTAGCTGCGCTTGTCCACGCGCATGATGCCCAGCGCCTTGAGCACGTATTTCTCGTAGATGGGCTCGGAGGTGCCGTTCTTCATCTTGTAGAGGAAATACTTCTCGAACGCGACCTTGGCGACGTGCACCCACCGGCCCTTCTTGAACCAGTTGACGTTGCGCGGCGGGATCTGCGGCAGGGCCACGAAGGCCGCACCGGTGTTGCCCATGTCGGCCAGGCAGATCGCGTTCCAGCTGCCCTTCGTATCGGCCGGCTTGCCCGCGAGATCGGCGGCGATGTTGTGCACGATGGCCGTGACCATGGTTTCGATCATGTATCCGGTCTTGGGTGCACCGGTGGGCACCGGGGTCACTTCCACCGGCGGGATGGCGACGCAGACCCCGGCCGAATAGATGTTGCGGTACTTCTTGCTGCGCTGGAATTCGTCGATCATCACGAAGCCGCGCGGATTGCACAGGCCCTCGACTGCGGCCACGGCGTCCACGCCCTTGAAGGCCGGCAGCATCATGCTGAACTTGAAGGGCAGTTCATGCTCCTTCTTCACGGCGCCCAGGTCGTCGAGTTCGGTGACGAACATCCTGCCCGCCTCGACACGCGTCACCTTGGCATTGGCGATCCATTTGATGTCGTTGTTGCGCAATTCGCTTTCGAGCAGCGACTTCGAATCGCCCACCCCGCCCAGGCCCATATGGCCGATGTACGGTTCGCTGGTGACGAAGGTGAGCGGCACCTTGTTGCGCTTGCGCCGGCGGCGCAGGTCGCGGTTGAAAATGAATGCGAACTCGTAGGCCGGGCCGAAGCAGGAGGCTGCCGGCATGGCGCCGATGACCGCCGGTCCCGGATCCTCCAGGAAACGCTGATAGTCCGCCCAGGTCTTCTCGGCGTGGTCGACGGTGCAGATCGAGTGCGTATGGAACTCCGGGCCCGAGCCCGGCACTTCGTCGAAGGACAGCTTGGGGCCGGTGGTGATCACCAGGTAGTCGTAGGCGACACGGCTGCCGTCCTTGAGCTCCAGGGCGTTGTTGGCCGCATCGATGCGCGTCACGCTCTGGGCGATGAAGTCGATGCCCTTCTTCTGCAGCGGTTCGCGGATCGGCATGGTGATGGCTGCGCGCTCGCGCCACCCTACGGCCACCCAGGGGTTAGACGGCACGAACTGGAAATAGTCGAGCGCGTTGATGACGGTGATCTTGTGCTCGCGCCCGAGTTCCGCGCGCAGTTCGTAGGCCGCGGGCATGCCGCCCGTGCCCGCTCCCAGTATGACGATGTGTGCCATGTGCTCCTCCGGTTATCCTTGAAATGTCGTTTGGCCTGCTGGAAAATCGTGTCGGCGCCTTCTAGCGCGGCGCTGCGCCCTGAACGGCAGCCCGGAAGTGTTCTTCGTCGAGCGCTCCGGCCAGCGCCGCCAGGCGCAGCCTTTCCATGACCAGGCCAATCCGGCCTTGCAACAACGCCAGTTCGGCGGCGGCCGCGTCGCTTTGCGCGGCCAGCAGTTCCAGCGTGCTGCGATCGCCCACCTCGTGGCCCAGGCGCGTGGCCTCCAGGCGCGCCTGGCTGGCCTGCAAGGCGGCGGCCAGCGCGTCGACCCGGGTCGCCCCGACGGTCAGCCCCAGCCAGGCGGAGCGCGTTTGCAGTGCCACGCGCTGGCGTGCCCGCGCCTCGTCGTCACGCGATTTTTCCGCCATGCCCACGGCCTCGTCGTGCTGCGCGCTGCGGTAGCCGCCGGTGAAAACCGGCACGGTAAGTTGCAGGCCGATCATGGCGCTGTTGGCCGTGTTGGCCGCGGCACCGTAGTCGCCGCTGCCGCTCAGACGGTCGCGCCCAAAGCGGGCCACCAGGTCCAGGCTGGGCGAGGAGATTGCGCGCAGACGGGCGACATCCTGGCGCGCCACGGCGGTGCCGGCGGCCTGGCGCAGCAGGTCGGGGTTGTCGCGCTCCGCCGCCTCCAGCCAGTGATCCAGCGGGCCGGGGTCCTGCACTCCCGACGCGAAATCCGGCACCGCCAGCGCCAACTCCTGCGGCGCCACGCCCGTCATGTCGGCAAGCTCGATCTGCTTGAGCTGCAGTTCGGTCTGCGCGGCCAGCACCTGCGCGCGTACCGCCTGCGCCCGCGCCTGGGCCTCGTGGCTGTCGGTCACCGGGCTGTCGCCGATGCGGTAGCGCTCGCGCGCCTGGGCCAGGGCCTGTTCCGCCGCCGCCTGCTGGTCGCCCAGCACGCGCAGCGTTTCCTGGGCGATCACGACATCGAAATAGCGCTGCGCCGTCTGCAGCATCAAGGACTGCCGCGTGGCCTGCCACTGGCGATCCGCCGCATCGGCGGCCAGATCGAGCTGCGCGCTTTGGGCCCAGCGCTCGCCGCTGAGCAGCGGCTGGCGCGCGCTCAGCACCCAGCTGCTCGAGGTGCCGCCGGTGACGGAGGTATCGAAGTTCACGCCATTGGATGCCCCCAGGCCCGGCGCCGCGAAATGCGCGCCGCTGACATCCGTCGTGTTGTTCATGCGGCCCACCGTGCCGCTGGCCGTTACATTGGGGCGCCACAAGGCCCGGGCTTGGCTGCGGCGCGCCTGCGCCGCGTCGTGCGCGGCGCGGGCGGCGGCATAGTCCAGGTCGTGCTGCTGCGCCGCCTGCCAGGCCTGGTCCAGGTCCAGCGCGTAGGCGCCGGGCGCCAGGACCAGGGCGACCAGCGCAGCCGTCAGGCCGCGGCGGCGCCTCATGCGCCGCTCCCCGCCGCGGCGCCGGCGCCGCTGTCCGCGGCCAGGCGGGCGTTGATCCAATCGACCAGCGCGCCGGCCGGCATCGCCCCGGAGGTACGGGCCACTTCGCGATTGCCGCGAAACAGCACCAGGGTCGGGATGCTGCGTATGCCCAGGCGCTGCGAGGATTGCGGCGCAGCGTCGCTGTCGACCTTGGCGAAACGCACCAGCGGCAGGCGCTGGGCGGCGGCGGCGAAGTTGGGCGCCATCATGCGGCACGGGCCGCACCAATCGGCCCAGAAATCGACGATGACCGGCAGATCGGTATGGGCCAGATAGGGGGCCAGTCGCGCGTCATCGAGGGCGAAGGGCTCGGACGCCAGCAGGGCCGTGCCGCACTTGCCGCATACCGGCCCGTCCTGGAGCCGCGGCTCGGGGACGCGATTCGTGCTGCCACAGGCCGGACACGCGAGGTGCATGGTGGCGCTCCTTTAGTTGCCGGCGCGCAGGCCGAGTTTGCGCAGGATCGATTCCATCAGGCACCACTTGGTCAACCCGCTTTGCAGCAGGTTGACGCCGACGAAAGCGGTGAACGCCAGCCACCAGGAACTGACGAAGATCGGGCTGCCGGGCGTGCCCAGCGCCAGCGACAGGAGGATGAAACTGCCCGCGATAACACGCACGACTTGCCAGCTGTTCATGGTTCAGGCTCCTTGGGAGGTAACGGGGGAGGCGCCGGGGCTGCCGGCTTCGAAGGTCTTGCGGTAGGCCGCGTAGTACAGCGTCGGAATGACCACCAGCGTGAGCAGGGTCGACACCAGGATGCCGAAGATCAGCGAGATGGCCAGGCCGTTGAAGATCGGGTCGTCGAGGATGAAAAAGGCCCCCAGCATGGCCGCCAGGCCGGTGAGCACGATGGGTTGCGCGCGCGTGATGGCCGAGCGCACCACGGCCTGCGCGAAGGGAACGCCCTCGGCCACCTGCAGGTTGATGAAGTCCACCAGCAGGATGGAATTGCGCACGATGATGCCCGCCAGGGCGATCATGCCGATCATGCTGGTGGCCGTGTACTGGGAGCCGAGCAGCGCATGGCCGGGCATCACGCCGATGATCGTCAGCGGAATCGGCGCCATGATGATCAGCGGCGTCAGGTAGGAGCCGAACTGGGCCACCACCAGCAGATAGATCAGCACCAGACCCACCGCATAGGCCGCACCCATGTCGCGGAAGGTTTCGTAGGTGATCTGCCATTCGCCGTCCCACTTGAGCGCGTAGTCGGCATAGGCCTCGGGCGGCGCGTGCAGGAAATATTCCGCCAGCGGCGCACCATTGGGTGCGCGCAGCGCGCCGATGGCGCTGCGCATCGCGAACATGCCGTAAAGCGGGCTGTCGACGCGACCGGCCATGTCGCCGACCACGTAGTTCACGGGCAACAGGTCCTTGTGATACACGGGCTGCTCGCGCAGGCTGTCGGTCACGCTGACGAGTTCGCGGATCGCCACCGGCCGGCCTGTGGCGCCGCGCACCGTCAATTGCAGCAAGCTGGCAATGTCGCCCTGGCGCGCGACCGGCAGCTGCAGCGTGACCGGTGCAGGATACTTGCTCTGGTCGTGCAGGTAGGTGGCCACGTCGCCGGCCAGGCCGGCGCGCAGCGTATCGACGATCTGCTGCTGTGACACGCCCAATTGCGCCGCCTTGCGCCGGTCCACCAGCAGCACCGCGCGCGGTGCCCGGACGATGCTGCTGTCGTCGACGTCGACCACGCCGGATGTGTGCTCGAACACCCCGCGCACGGCCTTGGCCACCGTGCGGCGGCCGTCCGCATCCGGCCCGTAGATCTCGGCCACCAGCGGCGCCAGCACGGGCGGCCCGGGCGGCACTTCCACCACCTTCAAATTGGCGCCGAATCCGGCGGCGATCTGTTGCAGGGCGGGCCGCACACGCGTGGCGATGGCATGGCTTTGCGCGCTGCGATGATGCTTGTCGACCAGGTTCACCTGGATGTCGCCCACATCGGCGCCGCTGCGCAGGTAGTACTGGCGCACCAGCCCGTTGAAATTGATCGGGGCCGCGGTGCCGGCATACGCCTCGTAGTCGGTCACTTCCGGCACGGTCGCCAGATATGCACCCAGGGCATGCAAGGTGGCGGCAGTCTGCTCCAGCGGCGTACCGGCCGGCATGTCGACGATCACCTGGAACTCCGACTTGTTATCGAAGGGCAGCATCTTGAGCAGCACCAAACCGCCCACGGGCAGCGCCACCGACAGCGCGATCAGCCCGGCGATGGCCAGGCCCAGCAGGCGCCGGTTGCGCGCACCGCGGCGCGCCTCGAGCAGCGGCCGGAAGATGCGCTCGAACAGCGGCGCGGCGCGCTGCGCCAGGCTGGGGCGGGCGCCGGCGGCCGCATGGCCGGCCCGCATCCAGCGGCGCGCCAGCCAGGGCGTGATGACGAAGGCCACCGCCAACGACAGCAGCATGCCCATGCTGGCGTTGATCGGGATCGGGCTCATGTAGGGGCCCATCAATCCCGACACGAAAGCCATGGGCAGCAGCGCCGCGATCACGGTGAGCGTTGCCAGTATCGTCGGACCGCCGACTTCGTCCACGGCCCGCGGGATGATCTGCGCCAGGCTGCGGCCCGGGTGCAATTGCTGGTGGCGGTGGATGTTCTCGACCACCACGATGGCATCGTCGACCAGGATGCCAATGGAGAAGATGAGCGCGAACAGCGACACGCGGTTGAGCGTGAAACCCCAGGCCCAGGAGGCGAACAAGGTCACGGTGAGCGTCAGCACCACGGCCGTGCCCACGATGGCCGCCTCGCGCCGGCCCAGCGCGACGAACACCAGCGCCACCACCGAGGCGGTGGCAAACAGCAGCTTCTGGATCAGCTTGCGCGCCTTGTCGTCGGCCGTTGCGCCGTAGTTGCGCGTTTGCGCCACCTGTACGTTCCCGGGGATGACCGTGTTGCGCAAGGCCGCAACGCGCGCCATCACCGCGTCGGCCACGTCGATCGCGTTCTCGCCGGGCTTCTTGGTGACCTGGATGGTCACTGCCGGATGCTCGGCCCAGGGCGCCGCGGCATCGCTGCCGGAGGCGTACCACACATAATGTTGCGGCGGCGGGGCGCCATCGCGCACCCGCGCCACGTCGCGCAGGAACACCGGCCGGCCCTCGTGCACGCCCACCAGCAATTGCTCGGCATCGCGCGCGTCGCGCAGGAATTCCCCGCTGTCGACCGCCAGTGCCCGGTTGCCCGATACCAGCTCGCCCAGCGGCGCGCCGGCGTTGGCCGATTGCAAGGCCTGGTGCAGGTCGGCCACCGTCAGGCCGACGCCGGCCAGGCGCTGCGGATCGAGTTCCACCAGCAGCGCACGGCCGGGTCCACCCAGGGTCGTCACCTCGCGCGTTCCGGCCACGCGCTTGATGTCGATCTCGATGCTATGGGCGACCCGCTCCAGATCGAAGGCGCCGGTGGCCGGATCCTTGCTGTACAGCGTCAGGGCGACGATGGGTACGTCGTCTATGCCCTTGGGTTTGATGACGGGCTCGAGCACGCCCAGGCCGCGCGGCAGCCAGTCCGCGTTGGCGCGGATCGTGTCGTGCAGGCGTACCAGGGCATCGAGGCGCGGCACGCCCACCTTGAACTGGACCGTGAGGATGGCCAATCCGGGGCGCGACACCGACATCACGTGCTCGACGCCGGAGATCTGCGCGAGCACCTGTTCGGCGGGTGCGGCAACCATCTGTTCCACATCGCGCACGCCGGCCCCGGGAAAAGGCACCAGCACATTGGCCATGGTCACGTTGATCTGCGGCTCTTCCTCGCGCGGCGTGACGAGCACGGCAAAGCCGCCGAGCAGCAGCGCCATCAGCGCGAGCAAGGGGGTGAGGCGGTGCTCCAGGAAGTAGGCGGCAATCCGCCCCGATACACCGAGCGCAGCGCCGTCCTGCCGGGCAGTTGAGGTCATCGGCTATGCTCAGCGGTTGTGGGCGGCGACCTGGGGATCGAGCGCGACGCGCTCCTGCGCGGACACGCCGGCCAGGACCTCGACCTTGTCGCCGGCGGCCTCGCCCAGGCGCACCTGGCGCAGCTGCGCGCGACCCTGTGCGTCGACGACATAGACCGCATCGAGTTCGGCGCGGCGCAATACGCTGCGCTGCGGGACGAAGAGATGCTCGGGTGCGGCGCCGCCCGCAGCCAGTGCAACGGCGCCGGGCAGACGCACACGGGCGAACATGCCCGGCGCCAGACCCCTAGTGCCGCGCGCCAGATCCAGGCGCAACTCCACACTGTGGGTGGCCGGATCGACCAGCGGCAGACGCTCGACGCGGATGGGCACCAGCGCCGCCGGACCCCCGACCCGCCCGGGTACCTCGACCTGGGCACCTTTGGCGGCAGCGCCTGCAGCCACGGACGCTTCCGGCACCATCGCCGTAACGCGCAGGGCCGCCGGGTCGTACAGCCGCAGCAACGCCCGTCCCGGCAGGGCCATGTCACCCAGCGTGACGGGCACCTCGGCGACGATGCCGCTGTAAGGCGCCGTCACGACGTAAAAACCCGATTGCGTCCGTGCCGCACCGGCCTGCGCCAGTTGCGCGTTGACCTGCGCCTGGGTGGCCGTGAACTGCGCCTGGGCCCGCTCGAAGGCGCCCTGGCTGATGTATTGCTTGTCGAACAGCAGCTTCTGGCGCTCGAATTCCTGGCGCGCGACATCCAGTGCCGCGCGGGCCGCCTGAACCTGGGCGTCGCCGGCGCTGGCGGTCTGCTCGGCGGCGCGCGCATCCAGGCGCAACAGCATCTGCCCGGCCTGCACGGCCTCCCCCGCCCGAACGCGGATCTCGACCACGGCACCGGAAACCTGGGCGGCCACCACGGTCTGGCGGCTGGCCTCGACCACGCCGTCGAATACCGCGCCCTGCGCCAGGGCGGAAGATTCCACCGCGGCGCTGGCCAGCGCCTCGGGTGCGCCCGATTGGGCTGCCGCGGCCACGGCCGTCGCCAGCAGCACCAGCGCGGCGCCCTCAAGGCCGACAGCCCTCCATACGGAACGATTGCACTTCATAGGGCCCCATTTCTCCTGGATCAGCGGCCGCCGCAGCGGCATCGGGCCGCCGCGGTGGCAACGATATTTGTTAACTATATGCGTATTTAACTAGACAGTCAACTACGCAAATAACTATACTGTTGCCCATGATCCCTCCGCCCCTGCCCCGATGACCGCCGCCAAAGATCCCGCCTGCGCCCGCATGGAAGGGCTGCCCGACGCCGCACTGGAACAGGTCGCGGCCTATTTCCAGGCCTTGTCGGAACCGACGCGCCTCAAGATCCTGAATCTGCTGCGCCAGCGCGAGCACAACGTGGGCGAACTGGCGCAGCGCTGCGGCTACACCTCGGCCAACGTGTCGCGCCATCTGAGCCTGCTAACGGCGCACGGCCTGGTGGCGCGCGAGAGCCGCGGCACCAGCGTCTACTACCACATCGCCGACGAATCGATCTACGCGCTGTGCGACTTCGTGTGCGACAACATCGCGCGCCTTCTGTCGGTCAAGGCCGACGCGCGCCAGATGTTCCTGCCAACGCCGGCGGCACCGCGCTTGGCGCCCCGGCGCCGTACTAGCGGGCGGGCGCCAACCAGTGATTGATCGCGGCCCCGCCGGTCACGAGCCACACGAATAAGATCAAACCCAGCAGCAAGGGCCGCAGTCCGGCCAGACGCAAGGCTGAGAGTTGGGTTCCCAGGCCCAGGGCGGCCATGGCCATGGCCAGGACGAAACCATCGAACCGTGCAAGCACGGCACTACTGCTGGCGGGTATCAAGGGCAGCGATGCGATACCCGTGGCCGCAATGAAGGCGAACGCGAACCACGGCACCTGCACCCGCGCGGCCCGATGATCGCCGCCCGCCGGCGCGGTGCGCCGGGCGATCAGCCACGACATTCCCAGCAGCACCGGCGCCAGCATCATCACCCGCACCATCTTGGCCACTACGGCGCTCCTGACGGCGGCATCGCCCAGCGGGTGTGCGGCCGCAATGACCTGGGCCACCTCGTGCACGGTGGATCCGGCGTAGATGCCGAGGCCGGCGGTGCCGCCGGCGATGAGCGGCCATCGCGCGTTGATCGTGTACAGAAAAGGGTAGAGGAATACCGCCAAGGTCCCGAATATCACGACCGTCGCGACCGCCACCGCAACGTGCTCGGTGCGCGCCCGCACGATGGGCTCGGCGGCCATCACGGCGGCCGCGCCGCAAATGGAATTGCCGGCGGCAATCAATAGTGCCGTTTTCCGATCCAGCCGCAACCAGCGCACGCCCACGTACCAGGCCAGCAAAAAGGTGGATCCCAGCACCAAGGCATCGACCGCGACGCCCGCGACGCCGACGCGGGCCAGATCCTGCCAGGTCAGGCGCAAGCCAAACAGCACCACGCCCAGTCGCAGCAGGCATTGCCGGCACAGCGTGACGCCCGGCGCGCTGGCGGCGGCCAGCCGCGGATACACGGTGTTGCCCACCACCATCCCCAGCACCAGCGCCAAGGTCAATGCGCCCAGGCCGTGCTCGCGGATGCCCGGCAGCAAGACCACCCCGCTGGCGCTGGCCGCCAGGACGGCACTCAGCGCCACGCCTGGGAGCAGGCGCGCCCCGGGAGCCGGCGCGCAGACGGCGGGGAGCAGGGCCATCAACCGGGCCGGGTACGCCGTGGAGGGGCAGGACATCATCGAACGTCGCTCCGAGGCCTGCAAAGGCAGGCACCAGTCGTCAATGTAGGGCGATGCATTTAATCGGTCCAACGGTTTATTTATGTAATATCAAGCTATTTTCCAGGTATGGGATCGCCCCCCCCCCCGCATGAACCTCCCGCACCTGACACTGCGGCAATTGCGCACCTTCGTTGCGGTGGCACGCAGCGGCACCACCATGGCGGCCAGTGCCACGCTGGCGATGTCGCAGTCGGCCACCAGCGCCGCACTCAACGAACTGGAACGCGCACTGCCACTGCGCCTTTTCGATCGGGCCGGACGGCGCTTGGTGCTCAACGACAACGGGCGCGCGCTGTTGCCGCGGGCCCTCGCGCTGCTCGACGCGGCGGCGGGCATCGAACGGCTCGCGCTGGGTGGTGGCGCGTTGCAAGAACTGCGCATCGGCGCCAGCACGACCATCGGCAACTACCTCCTGCCGGCGCTGCTGGCGCGCTACCTGGACGGGTCGGAGCGCAACGGCGGCCCGTGGCGCTCCAGCGTCACCATCGGCAACACCGAGGCGATCAGCGCGGCACTGGCGAACTTCGAACTGGACGTCGGGCTGATCGAAGGCCGCTGTACGCAGCCAGGCGTGGTCGCCAGGCCCTGGCGGCGCGACCACATGCGCGTGGTCGCGGCCCCGTCCGTCGCCGATGCCACCGTGGCGCGGCACGGTCCCCGCGTCCCGATCAGCGCCTTGCGGGCGTTCGTCTGGCTTCTGCGCGAGCCCGGATCCGGCACCCGCCAGGCCACCGACGACCTGCTGCTGCCGCACCTGCGCAGCTATCGCCGCAGCATCGAATTGGGCAGCTCCGAAGCGATCAAACGTAGCGCTGCCGCAGGCCTGGGGGTCGCCTGCCTGTCGCACAGTGTCGTGGCCGATTGGATCGATCTGGGCCGCCTGCGCTCGCTTGCGACCACGCTGCCGGCATTGACGCGCCAGTGCTACCTGGTCCTGCACCGCGACAAGCAGCCCACCGCGGCTCTGAGCCGCTTCCTGGACATTGCGCAGGGCGAACCCGACTGAGGGCAAGAGGGCAGCGGCCCGCCGCGCGTTAGACTGCCGCGGCTAATCCCGCCGTTGCCCGGAAAGTCCCACGATGCCGCACCCACGATTGCCGCCCGAGGCGGCACTTCAGTAATGTTGAGCCTGACACTAGGGGCGCTCGTGGGCATGATCCTGGCGCTGACCGGCGCTGGCGGGGGCGTGTTGGCGGTGCCATTACTGGTATTCGGGCTTGGTATGCGCATCGGCGATGCCGCACCGGTGGCACTCATTGCCGTGGGCTCGTCGGCGGCGATGGGCGCCGCCATGGGCCTGCGCAGCGCCCACGTGCGCTATCGGGCGGCGCTCTTCATGGCCGCGCTCGGCTTGGCAGGCAGTCCGCTGGGATGGTGGCTTGGGCGGCAGATCCCCAACACGCCACTCACCCTGCTGTTTGCCGCCGTGCTGGCCTACACCTGCGGCCGCATGCTGCTGCGGGCGAGCGACGCCCTTGCGGGCAAGCCCCCTCGCGCCAGCGCCACCACGGCGCCCTGCCATTTGGACCCGCTCGTGGGGCGCCTGCGCTGGACCTTCCCCTGCGCGCGGGCGCTGGGTCTGGCGGGCTTTGGCACCGGCGTGCTATCGGCGCTGCTGGGGGTCGGGGGTGGATTCGTCATCGTGCCGACCTTGCTGCGGGCGACCGATCTCGATATGCAAAGCATCACCGCCACCTCGCTGGCGATCATCGCCCTGATATCGGCCGAAAGCATCGGCGTCTACTGGACCGCGGGTCATGCCCTGCCCTGGGAAACCGCCGCGCCCTTTGCCGCGGGCGCTGTCGTCGCACTGGTGCTGGGCCGGCGCATCGCCCGGTACGCCAGCGGCCCGCGCCTGCAGCAACTTTTTGCGACGGTCGGCCTGATTGTTGCCGCAGCCATGGCATTGCGCAGTGCGCTATAGCGGTACGAACCGCCTTGCCTCGGGTGGTATTCTGGCCGCAGCGGCCTTAACGGGCCGCACCCCGCCCGGGTTACGCGGCAAATACGAGCCCCCGACTTCACCATGACTACGACCGCGACAACGCTGTACGTGCCGGCGCCGCTTGGCTCCTTGCCGCCCGCCTTGTCGGGCGAGCGGCGCGAGATCGCCGCCGAGCACACCGGCAGCCTGTCCTGGTACCAGGATCGCCCATCCGCCCTGCCCACGGATGCGCGGCCCCTGCTGCTGATCCACAGCGTCAATGCCGCCGGTTCGGCCTACGAGGTCAAACCCCTGTATGACCATTACCGACGCGAGCGGCCGGTCTTCGCGATGGAACTGCCAGGCTTCGGCCACTCCGAGCGCAGCCGCCGCCCCTATGCGCCGCGCCTGATGACAGACGCGGTCCTGGCCGTGGTCGAGCAGGTGCGCGCCCAATGCGCCGGCCAGGCGGTGGATGCGATCGCCCTGTCCCTTTCATCGGAATTCCTGGCCCGTGCCGCCACTGAGGCGCCGACGGCATTTCGCAGCCTGGGCCTGGTCAGTCCCACCGGCTTTAACCGCCGCACGCTGCGCACCGGTGCGACCGGCACCACCTTGGGAAAGCCCTGGGTGTATCGCTTGATCAGCGGACCGAGCCTGGGTCGCTGGCTTTATGAGCGGCTGACGCGCCGCAACGTGATTCGCTATTTTTTGCGCCGGACCTGGGGCTCAGCGGCAATCGACGAGGGCCTGCTCGACTATGACGTGGTGCTGACAGCCCAGCCCGGCGCCGAACATGCGCCGCTGCGCTTTCTCTCCGGATTTTTGTTCAGCGACGACAGTGGCACGGTTTATCGCCGCTTGAGCCAGCCCGTATGGGTGGCGCATGGCGTGCGCGGCGATTTCGTCAATTACGTTGGTTTACAGAATTTTGCGGAAGCTTCCAATTGGAAGACCGAGGTTATGCCCACCGGAGCCTTGCCGCATTTCGAGCTTCTGGCGGATTTTGTGCAGCGCTACGACACCTGGAGTGCGGGACTGCGGGGCTAGCGCGCCACACCCAATTGCATAAGCTTGGATTAGAATCCTGATATTCAATCAGGGTTGCGGTGCCGTGAAACACACTCCTGTCGCGTGCGCCCCCACGCCCCACCTGCCGGCTGTTGCGGCGGTAGCGGCTTGGCCCCTGGTCCCACTACGATGAATCGCCGCCCTGTAGGCGCTGTCGATTTTGCCGCGCTCTCGCGCCTTGCGCCGGAACTCGCGGAAACCTTTGTCACCTTGGCCAGCGATATCGCCCTGGTGATCGACGACCAAGGCGTCATAGGCACGGTTGCACTGGGCAATGGCACGCCAGCAGCACCCGGCGCCGGCGACTGGGTCGGTCGCGCCTGGGCCGATACGGTCACCGGCGAAACCCGCTCCAAAGTCGAAGAACTGCTGCGCGAAGCCAGTACCACGGGCACCTCGCACCGGCGCGAGATCAATCACCCCTCGCCGGCCGGCATCGACATCCCCTACTCCTACGCTGCGGTGCGCCTGGGTGCCGATGGGCCCGTGCTGGCCGTCGGCCGCGATTTGCGCGCCATATCCGGCATCCAGCAGCAGTTCGTCGAAGCACAGCAGGAGATCGAGCGCGAATACTGGAAGCACCGTCAGGCGGAGGCGCGCTACCGGGTCCTGTTCCAGGTGGCTACCGATGCCGTCCTGATCGTCGATACCGAAACACAGCGCATCCTCGACGGCAATCGCGCCGCCAGCGAGCTCTTCGACATCGCGCCCGACCGGCTGCTGGGCATGGAGGCCATCGCCACCATCGACCGCAGTTCGCGCCCCGCGGTAACCGAACTGCTGGCCACGGCGCGCGCCACCGGGATGTCGGCCGAGATCCGCGCCTGGCTCTCGGGCCGGCGCGTGAGCGCGCGCATCTCCGCGACCCCGTTCCGCTCGGCCGACGCCATGCTGCTCTTGCTGCGGGTGCGGGCTGAAACCAATGAAGTCGCGGCCGATGCCGACCGCACGCTGATCAAGCTGGTCGAACGCACGCCCGACTCCGTGGTGGTGGCCGACATCAGCGGCCGCATCCTGATGGCCAACCACGCCTTCATCGAACTGGGCGAATTCGCCGACGAAGCGCAGGCCCGCGGGCGCCAGCTGGGTGACTTGTTCGGCGCCGGGCTGCTCGATCTCATCTCGGCGGCACGCAATCGCGGCATCGCCGTGAAGCAGGCCGTGCCCTTGTGCGGCCTGCACGGGCAAGAAGCGCTGGTCGACATTTCGGCGGCGCTGCTCGCCGACGAGGACCAGGAATGCGTCGGCCTGACCATGCGCGTGCGAGCAGCCGATGCCCAAGCCACGCCGGGCCAGTCGCGCAAGATCGCCGACCTGGCCTCGGCCATCGATGCCCTGGCCGATCAGGTCGGCCGCAAAGGGCTCGATGAATTGCTGGCCCAGGTGCGCGAGCAGGCCGAGCGCTATTTCGTGCAGGCCAGCCTGCTCATCACCGAGGGCGACAAACGCGAGGCCGCGCGCATGCTGGGCCTGAGCACCCGGGAGCTCGATGCCCGGCTGCGCGACCTGACGGCTCCGCCGAACGGCGGCCCCGGCCCGGGTCCGCAGGCCACGGGCTAGGCGCATGGCCGGCCAGCAGTGGCGGCGGCCGGACCCCATCGGCGCAAAATTTCCGGAGCGACCCGGTGCTTAGCAGCCCGCCGTTCGGCAAGGCCGACCTGAGCAACTGCGAGCGCGAGTTGATCCATCTGGCCGGCTCGATCCAGCCCCATGGTGCGCTGCTCGTGCTCGACCCGGTCCGTTTCACGGTCGTGCAGGCCAGCGCCAACTGCAAGGCCCTGCTCGGCATCGAGACCTCGGCCCTGCTGGGCCAGGCGGTCGACGTGCTGGGCACGGATCTGTCGGCGACGCTGCGCCGGACTGCCGCGGAGCTGCCGGTCGAGCAGACGCGGCCGCTGCGCGCCTGCGTGCGCGGGGCGGATTTCGAAGCCTGCGTGCATCGCCACGCCGATGGCGGCCTGATCGTCGAGTTCGAGCCCTTGCGGCCCGGCAGGGGCGCTGCCGAAACCGTCAGCTTCGAGGCGCCGGTGCTGGTCGAGCATGTCGTCGAGGCCGTGCGCCGCATCGGTGCCGCCGCCAACCAGGGCCTGCTCTTCGATACCGTGGTACAGATCTTCCGCGATCTGACGGGCTACGACCGGGTCATGACCTACAAGTTCGACCCCGACGGGCACGGCAAGATCGTCGCCGAAGCGCGCCATCCGCGCCTGGATTCGCTGCTCGGACACCACTACCCGGCATCGGACATCCCGCAGCGGGCGCGCGAGCTTTACCTGCGCACGCGGGTGCGCGTGCTGGTGGATGTGCACTACGCGCCGGTGCCGATCGAGCCGCGCCTGCAGCCGGGCCTGGGGCGCGAGCTCGACATGTCGCTGTGCCATCTGCGCAGCATGTCGCCCTTGCACATCCAGTACCTGAAGAACATGGGCGTCAACGCGACCCTGGTGGTCTCGCTCATCCGCGAAGGCCAGTTGTGGGGCCTGATCGCCTGCCACCACGACACGCCGCGCAATCTGCGCTACCCGGTACGCGCCGCCTGCGAACTGCTGGCCGAGGTCATATCCACGCGCCTGGCCGCCATCGAGAGCTATGCCCACGCCCAGGTGGACATGATGG
>Ga0209698_10002412_pt1 | contig 21216 bp, 24 predicted proteins | sample LitLauG_LLR_2012_FD_187203 | JGI IMG/M metagenome (GOLD analysis project Ga0209698, IMG submission 187203) | Freshwater sediment microbial communities from Pennsylvania, USA - Little Laurel Run_MetaG_LLR_2012 (SPAdes) (version 2) | ecosystem: Environmental > Aquatic > Freshwater > Creek >...
ACGCACGCCTACCAAGATTCCACAAAAAGTTCAGATGATTAAAGAAGAAGAAGCACCCCCCGACTTGGGAGCTGGCGGAGTTCCGGGAGGCGTGCCGGGTGGAATTCCTGGAGGTTCGGTCGGGGGCGTGATGGGCGGCATTTTGAGCTCGCAGCCGGTGTCGGTTCCGAAGGTTGCAACGCCGCAGCGGATCCGGGTTTCCTCCGGTGTCCAATCAGGTCTTCTGATCAAGAAGGTGACGCCCAATTATCCGCCACTCGCGCGCCAGGCCCGCATTCAGGGGAAGGTCATCCTGCAGGCGGAAATCAGCAAAGACGGCACAATTCAGAATTTGCAGTTGATCAGCGGGCATGCCATGCTGGCGCCGGCCGCAATCGAGGCCGTTAAACAGTGGCGCTATAAGCCATACCTGCTCAATGGCGAGCCGGTGGCCGTGGAAACCCAGGTCGAGGTCAATTTCAGCCTGTCGGGAAGCTAGAGGTTTGGCTCGGACTGGCTTTTAGGTTTGTGGCGGTTTAAGTCCTCCCCCGTTTCTCTCTTCTTGAGACGGGAGACCAGGGCGGTTTGTTTCTGCGCCCGAGGGCGATTCTGCCCCGTCGATTTCTTTTTAGGATGCAACATACAGATCAGGCTCAGCTTCTAACCGGGGACGGGCGGGATCTGCAGCATTTATGTCGCTTCGGGGCGTAGTCCCAGAGGTGATTAAGGAAGGGTTGGACCGGGAAACGCGGTCGACCCGGACGAGCTAGCGCACGGATTTGATCAGTCAAGTCATGCGAGGAAAAAAGTTCCGAGGAGGAAAAGCAACTCATGGTCGTGAATCTGGCAGCAGTCGCACTCAGCAATTTGCATCTTCACGCCGCCTGGCTCTTTCAAGAGGCTTCGGTCGGCTGGGACCCGATTTCGCTATGGAAGCAAATGGGAATTCTGGCGAAGGTCGTGGTTATCGTTTTATTCATCATGTCAGGATGGTCGATTGGTGTCATGATCGACCGCTGGATGGCATTCAATGCGGCCCGCAATCAATCGCGCTCGTTCGCTCCCGCCGTAGCCGGAGCGTTGCGTGAGGGCAAGATTGACGAAGCCATCAAAGTTGCCGAGCGCAACAAGAAGAGCCACCTTGCCAAAGTTGTCACGGCGGGCTTGATGGAATTCAAGGCTCACCAGGACAGCCCGGGGGAAATTCCCGGCGAGACGATTGAAGCGTCCAAGCGGGCTTTAGAGCGCACGGAAGCGATCGTGCACGCCGAGCTGAAGCGCGGACTGGGCGGGCTGGCGACAATCGGTTCGACCGCTCCATTCGTCGGACTGTTCGGCACGGTGGTCGGCATTTTGAACGCCTTCAACGGTATCGCGAAGGAAAAGGCAACCGGATTGGCGGCGGTGGCGGGCGGTATTTCAGAAGCGCTCGTTACAACGGCAGTCGGGTTGTTCGTGGCGATTCCGGCCGTGATGATGTTCAACTATCTGACGGGCCGTGTGGAAGCGTTCGATGTGGAGATGGATAACTCTTCGAGCGAACTGATCGACTACTTCCTGAAGCGCCGCAGCATGCGCCGGTCATAAGTAACGGCAGCGCCCAGGCGGGCCGCACTTGAGTTGCTGGCAGGGCGCCGGTTACAAACCGGCGCCTGCTCCTCCTCACCGCGGCGGCGCAGTAAGCGGGAAGTTTCCGCAGGAGACGGAATTCCATGGCATTAGCAAAACGAAACGAAGGCGCCAAGGTTAACTCCGACATTAACGTCACCCCGATGGTCGACGTGATGCTGGTGTTGCTGATTATTTTCATGGTGGTAACGCCCATGCTGCAGCATGGGGTCACCGTGGATATGGCCAGGGTGAACAATCCGGCGCAGATGCCGGATGCCGACAAAGAAGACGCGCTGCTGGTGGCCGTGATGCGCGACGGGAAGGTCTTTTTTGGCACCGATCCGATCAACGTTGCCGACTTGACGCAGAAGATCAAGGATCGGCTTGCCAATCGCACCGACAAGCGAGTGTTTATTAAAGCCGACGCGCGCGCGAAGTTTGGATCGGTGGTCGAGGTGGTAGACAATGTTCGCGCTGCCGGCGTGGACCAGCTCGGGTTGCTGACGGATCAGAAGAAGGCAGGAGCGGTTCCGCCGCCGCCGGGAGCAACGACACCAACACCTACGGGCGGACAATAGTTTAGGCGACGCGGACAACAGTGTCCGCGCTACACGCGCGGCGAAGGCGCCCGCGTCACACGAGGAGAACGATTATGGGAATGGCAATCGGCGGCTCAAGCGGGGGGCCGAACGCAAATATGAACGTCACGCCGCTCATTGACGTTCTGCTGGTGCTGCTGATCATCTTTATGGTGATCACCCCACTGACGCCAAAAGGGCTGGATGCGCTGGTTCCGCAACCGCCGCCACCGAACCAGAAGGCGCCGCCCCCGACACCGGACCGCACGATCGTCGTGCAGTTGATTGATCACGGCGCAGGAAATGCTCCCGGGCTCAAAATCAATCAGGACGATGCGACCTGGGAAACTCTGCAGGGTCGGCTGGAAGACATTTTCAAGACGCGCGCCGAGAAGGTGATGTTCGTCAAGGGCGATGACAATGTGCCCTTTGCCGATGTCGCCAACGTCATCGATATCGCGCACTCGGCGGGAGTCGACAAGGTGGGCTTGATCACTGCAAAAATCGAGGCGGGCGGCTAGAATACGTCGTCGAGAGTTGCTGCACGGGCGCGGATAACTCCACGCGCCTCCGCACCCCGCTCGGCTCTCCCAGAGTGGTGCTCACAAGACGGGCGCGACCTGGGGCACTACATGCTCTTTTTACTCCGCCGCAAGGAGATTCATAAAGCAAATGAAAACGACTCACAGGTTGCTGGTGGTTTTTGCCGCCGCTGTGGTGCTGCTCGCCGGGACGGGTTGCGCGAAGCTCAAGGCGCGCGACCATCTGAACAAGGGTGTGCAGGCCTACAAGAACGCGAAGTACGAACAGGCGATCGATCATTTTCAGCAGTCGGTCGCGCTCGACCCGACCCTGATCAACGCGCGCCTCTATCTGGCGACGGCATACGCGCAACAATATATTCCCGGTGCTGATACTCCTGACAACAACAAATTCGCCGAACAGGCAATTGATCAGTACAAGCAGGTTCTTGACAAGGACCCCAAGAACATCAACAGCATCAAGGGAATTGCGTACCTTTATCTGCAGATGAAGAAGTTCGATCTGGCGAAACAGTTCTACAAGAAGGCGTCGGAGGTCGATCCGAACGATCCCGAGCCATATTATTCGGTCGCAGTGATTGACTGGACGCAGACCTACATTCCGCGCCAGGAAGAGCGCGCCAAGCTTGGGTTGAAGCCCGATGACTCGCTACCGGCGAAGGATAAGAAAGTCTGTGCCCTGGTGAAAGAGAAGAACACCGCGAACGTTCAGGAAGGCATCGACAATTTGAATAAGGCGCTGCAGCTTCGCCCGGATTATGACGATGCGATGGCCTACATGAACCTTATGTATCGCGAACGCGGCGACATTCAGTGTGGTGATCTGGCCGCTCGCGCCGCCGATTTGAAGACGGCGGATGAGTGGGTCGACAAGACGATGGCCACAAAGAAGGCGAAGGCGGAGAAGCAGCCGGGCGCGGGTAGCATCGTCATGGATCAGAATAAGTAGAACAGTACCCGGTACCCAGTACCCAGTAGCCAGTACCCAGTGGGCGGAAAGCAGCCACTCGGTGCTGGCTATTTTCGTTTGCAGACATTGTGTGGCAGATCACACGTGGATGTGATCTGCCACATGCAGAAGTTCCCTTTGCACGGGTAGAATCATCGACAGCCCGGATGTGGGCGGCCTGAGAATGTTCAAGAAGATCCTGATTGCTAATCGCGGAGAGATTGCTGTGCGCGTGATGCGCGCTTGCCGCGAGATGGGCATCTCGACCGTTGCCGTTTACTCTGAAGTCGACCGCGCCGCACTGCACGTCCGCAAGGCGGACGAGGCGTACCCGATTGGGCCGGCGCCGGCGTCGGAATCCTATCTGCGGATGGACAAGATCCTCGACGTGGCGCGCCGCTCGGGCGCGCAGGCGATCCATCCAGGCTATGGATTCCTGTCAGAAAATGCGAAGTTTGCGCAGGCCTGCGTTGATGCCGGCATCAAGTTTATCGGCCCGACAGCGCACTCCATGGAAATGATGGGCTCGAAAACACGCGCCCGGCAGCACATGGAGAAAGCGGGGGTACCTTTGGTGCCGGGGACAGCACGCGGACTTTCCTGTGCCGAGGAGGCGGAAAGAGTCGCCGAACGGGTGGGCTACCCGGTGATGCTGAAAGCGGCGGCTGGGGGCGGTGGCAAGGGAATGAGGCTCGTGCATACCCGCGAGGAACTTCGTTCGGCGCTGGAATCGGCACAGAGCGAGGCGCAGCGTTCTTTTGGGGACAGCGAAGTCTATATCGAAAAAGCCATCGTCAATCCACGGCACATCGAGATGCAGGTATTGGCCGACGACCACGGGAATACCGTGTGGCTGGGCGAACGCGAATGTTCCATCCAGCGACGCCACCAGAAGGTACTTGAGGAGGCGCCGTCGCCCATCGTGGATCCCGACATGCGACGCCGCATGGGGGACGTTGCCGTCAAAGTCGCACAGGCGGCCAATTACACCAATGCTGGCACTGTCGAGTTCCTCGTCGATCAGCAGAAGAATTTCTACTTTCTCGAAATGAATACGCGGCTGCAAGTCGAGCACCCGGTAACGGAGTTGACCACCGGTTTTGACCTCGTGCACCTGCAGATTCGCATCGCGAACGGCGAAAAGTTGCCCTTCAGCCAGCCCGACGTGAGCATTCGAGGACACGCGATCGAATGCCGTATCTACGCTGAGGATCCCGACAACAACTACTTCCCAAGCCCGGGGAGGATTACGCTGCTGCTCGCGCCGTCTGGGCCGGGCATTCGACGCGACAGCGGAATGTACGAGGGATGGAACGTTCCAATGGATTACGACCCGCTACTGGCCAAGCTGATCGGCCATGGAACGGATCGTTCGCAGGCGATTATGCGGCTGCAACGCGCGCTGTACGAATACTTTGTCGCCGGCATTAAGACCAACATTTCGCTGTTCCAACGCATTTTGCGTGACGCCGATTTCCAGGCGGGAAGGCTGGATACGGGGTACCTTGATCGTCTGCTTTCGAAACCCGATTCGGACATCGCCACGCGTGCGCCGGAACCGCGCATTGCCGCCATCGCTACCGGGATGTTTGCCGTGCTCGATCCCGCTTCTTCTACCGCCAATAATGAGAACGCTCCCGACGCGAGTCCGGTCATTTCCAACTGGAAGGAGCAAGGACGCGCGGAGGGGCTGCACTGAATCGTATGGTCTATGACGTAATCGTCGGCGGCAAACCGCACCGGCTCGAACTGGAAAAAGCAGGCGCCGGGTGGAAGTGCCGCCTCGATGGCAAAGAGGTGCACGTGGACGCGGTGCTGCCGCGCCGCGACGTATTGTCTTTGCTGGTCGATGGCCACGCATTCGAAGTCAAGCGCGAGCAGACTGCGACGGACCTTCACATGTGGGTGGGTAGCACGCGGTTTGCGGTCGAGTTGCGTGACCCGCGATCGTTGCGCGCCCGGAAAGGGGCTGCGCTGGATGAAAAAGGGCCTCGGAAGATCCTGGCTCCGATGCCCGGGCGGGTGGTGCGAGTGCTGGTCGCGGAGCAAGCGGAAGTCGAAGCTGGGCAGGGCATCGTCGTCGTCGAGGCGATGAAGATGCAGAACGAGATCAAGTCGCCCAAGAAGGGCATCGTCAAGAAAATTGGGGCGATGGCCGGCACCGCTGTCAACGCCGGAGATGTGCTGGCGATTGTGGAGTAAACCACGAATGCATCGGCTCATCCTGTCCTGAAGCCTCTGATAGAGCAATGCCACCTGTGCGGCATCTTCTTTCGCCCCTACGGAGCTTGGCGGCATAGGGTCGTTGGCGTCCGGCAGCTTGCGCCGTGGGCTGCAGTCTTCCGCCGCCTCCCGGCCAAGGCAACTCTTGAGTTGCCATAACCCCGAGTTGCCATAACCCCGCCGATTGTGGGCCCGCGAGGTCCTTCACCTCCGTCATCTAAGATCGCTGAGCGGCGGGGCTTATCATGATAAAAGTGGAGGTGTCTTCTGAAGCTGCAGCGCACTATTAGTTTCGCAACTTTGGCGATCTCGATTGTGACGCTCGTCCTCGTGCTCCGCAGGCCGTCGCCGGTTGCTGCGCCGGTGGCGCCGGCCGTCGCGGCTGCCAATGCACAGTCGTTCCAAGAGAAACTCAATCGCCTGGAACAGCCCAAGGCGACTGGGGAAGGCGAGAGCGAGGTTCGCATGAATTCTGCCGAGGTAAATGCAGCGCTTGCCCAAGCTGCTGGTTTGTTGCCTGCTGCGGCTTCGGCATCAGGGACGGCGTCGACAAATGCAAACGGTTCCTCCACGACGCAAGTCCCCGGAATGGAGTTTCCCGGTGCGGTGCCAAACATTAAGGATTATCAAGTCTCGATGGATGGCGACATCGTGCGGGGACAATTTCTGACGCAGATCGCGGGCAAAGACGTTTATCTGACTCTTGCTGGACACCTGGGAGCCAAAGATGGCTATGCCACTTTCGACGCCACCGAAGTTAAGGTCGGTGATCTCTCGGTTCCCGCGTCGCTTGTCAACGGAGTGCTGCAGAAGAGACTGGCGGAGCAGCGCGATCAACTTAAGCTACCGGACAAAGTTAAGGACCTCAAGATCGAAAACGGCGAGCTCGTCTTTGTAGAAAAATAATCCGGCACACGAACCTCCATCGCTCTAGCAACATCTTCTCCTCTTGCTGCCGTGGTGGAAGGGCGAAAGCGAAAACGACACAGAACACAGAGGTCCACAGGGAAAACCAAAAACCTCGGTGCTGTTCCTGTCGAAAAAGACTTCCTGCCGCGTGGCAGAAAATGCCTGAGGACCTATCGCTTCAACGCATCGGATGCAGAATTTGCCGGAGGCGGGACACGAAGGGTTCCACTTCTGAGACTCTTTTAATGTCCAGCTAATTGGTTTCTAATCGTCTTGGATTCAAATCGGCAGCATGACAACCTTTCCGATGCTGCCGCCCCACCGTTCAGACCATGTCCTGGTGGCCAGTCCGAACAGCGTAGTTCGCCAACGAGTTCTTGAGAGTCTGCGTCCGCGAGCGCACGTCGAACAGACCGCTGGGGGAGCGGAAGCTCTGGGTCATCTGGAAGAGGGGGTTTGGCAGGTCCTATTTCTCGACCGGCGGCTTCCCGATCTGGATGCTGAGGAACTCAGCCAAACTGTGCGCCAGCGTTATCCCACGGTAGAGGTCGTGTGGCTGGACAATGAAACCACTCCTGCGCCCGACCTCGTCGAACCGCGGGGCGCTTTGCTTGACGCAGCGCGAGAGAGTGCAGGGAACGATGGAGATCAAGACGACTATGGGAGCAGTAGCGATCGGGAGAGCAGCACGGGGAACGATTGCGCTGGAGACGGGGCGCAGTTTCGTGCCCCCGACGAATTGGGCTGCGCGCCGCTGCCGGGAATGATCGGCTTGTCTGCGGTCATGCAGCCTGTCTATCGGATGGTGCAGCTGGTTGCGTCGCGTGACACAACGGTCCTGATTACCGGGCCGACGGGCAGCGGCAAAGAGTTAGTGGCCCGTGCGCTGCATCAATTGAGCCCGCGCGCGGCACGTACCTTTGGGGTTGTGAATTGTGCGGCCATCCCCGAAACTCTGCTCGAGGCCGAGCTTTTCGGATATTCGCGCGGTGCATTCACCGGGGCACTGCAATCTTATGCAGGGAGAATCCAAGCCGCCCATCTGGGCACGCTTTTTCTGGATGAAATCGGGGACATGCCGCTGAGCCTTCAGCCGAAGCTGCTTCGTTTTCTAGAGCAGAAAGAACTGCAGCGGCTGGGGAGTTCGCAAGTCGTGCGTGTGGATGCGCGCGTGGTGTCCGCCACGAATGCCGATTTGCTCACGCTGGTGCGGGAGAGAAAATTCCGCGAAGACCTTTATTACCGCCTGTCGGCGTTTCCGGTGGCGATTCCGCCGCTGCGCGAGCGGCCCGACGATGTTGTGCAGCTGGCCGCCTACTTTGTTAAGAGACTTACGATCTGTCCACCCGCTCCGATCTTGTCGGAGGAGGCGGTGGCGCTGCTGGTGTCGCATAGCTGGCCTGGCAACGTGCGCGAGTTGCAGAATGTAATCGAACGCGCGCTGATTCTGGCTGCCAATCAGACCGTCATTCGGCCCGCACACCTCATGCTTTCCGATGCGAGTTTGCGGAGCTGTGCGCCCGAGCGATAGGACATCTTCGTCGGTACTCGCCATGAGAGCGTTCTAAGGCAATTTATGCCGGGGTGGCACGAGTTTTGCAAAAGAGAAGTTTATGTCTACCTCTCTGCCCCCAACAGTCGATCGCGGGCGGGAAACCGACCATCCGCTGACGCGGGCGTTCCGCTCTTTACGGAAAAATCGGTGAGTGGTTCGAAAAACTAGGGTTTGCTTCCGAGCACGATGTCACCACCGCGCTCGCCCTGCAATGGGGATGCCCCGTCGTTTCCTCGCTCGACCCATCGACCGTCGATTCCCCCGGCAACATCCCGCTGCCTATCCTGGAATCGTTTCAGATGATCCCGATCAACTTTGCGCCTGCGACTAATACGCTTTACCTCGCATTCGGAGAACGCGTGGACCATGCGGCGCTCTATGCGATCGAGAGAACTCTCGATTGCCGGACGCAGCCCTGCGTGGCGAGTCGCAAGAGCATTGCCCGCCAGTTGGAGTCGATGCGCCAGTTGAGCCGTTCGGGGGATGTCGAGTTCCTGACGCGTGACCTGAAGGAAATTGCCGGGATCACGTCCAGCTATGTGACTCGATTGAGCCCGGAAGACGTTCGGGTGAGCCGCGTGGGAGGCTTCATTTGGCTTCGATTGAAGTCCAGTTCGGCGGCCACAAACCTCGTGTTCCGCCTTCAATCGGAGTCCCGTCCATCGCGGCCGGCTATGCTCGCAGAACGTCCCTCGTCCTCATCCATGACGGCGGTTGAACATTCGCAGCAAGACCGGTACGAAAGCGCCGTGAGGGATGTGAGCCTATAGAGTTCGCTTAAAGAGCGGCACAGCGAGCCCCAGTGTGATGATTGCGAACAAGGATAAGTAGAGGATGTCAGGCGCAACCGCGGCCAGGCCCGTTTCCTTGAGCAGCAGCGACTTGAAGCCGTGCACCGCGTAGGTAAATGGATCTACGACCGCGATTGCCCGTAGCCAGGCCGGAAAAGCTTGCACCGGATAGATGGATCCGCTAGGGAAAAAGAGAAGCGTATTCAGGATCCCGAAGATGGCGCGCGGCACCAGCGGATCTTCCACGCGCACCATCAGCAGGAACATCATGCAATTAAAGGCTGAGGCCGTCACGACCACCATCAAGAACAGACCCAAGATCGTGCCGGGATTGAATATCGTACCGACTCCCGCAAGGAGCGATCCGATCATTGTGATCACGACTCCGGTCAGGATCCCCTTGATCGCGCCCGCGCCGTTCAACCCAAACACCAGCTCCGCTTTGGTAATCGGCGTTACCAGGTACCCCTCGTGTACGCCGCGGGCCTTGTCGTCGATGTACAACATGCCGCCGCCGATCATCGCCGAGACAAACATGGCAAGCGCAATTGAGCCGGGCAACAGATACTTCATGTACTCAATGTAAGGATAGAGTTCCACTACATTGAGCGCAGTCTGTTGCAGGAGCCGCGGGGAGATGTCGGGCTGGTTCAGAGCGTCCGTCAATTCGGTCAGCGTTGTCTCCATGGTCGAACTCATGAAGTTGTCGCTGTTATCGACGATCAGGGCGATTCGTGGGTGGTTCTTCTCGTATACCATCTTCGAATACTGCGCCGGGATGATGACCGCGCCCTGGATCTTGCCGTTGCGCACGTCTTCGCGCGCCTTCACCTCATCACCATAGGGAACGGTCACGAACGTTCGAGCGGTTGCGCGAACCGAGTCAAAGGCTTCCTGGATGCGAATCGCCTGCGTCCCGTGATCCTCGTCCACGACCCCCATCTTGGCGTCGCGAATCTTACCTCCGAATGCGTTTCCGAGCACGATTAGTTGGACTAGTGGGAAAATCATCGACACCATCATCAGCGTCGGCGATCGGAAAAACTTGCGCATCTCGCGCTCGATAATGGCCAGCGTACGATTCATGGTTGCATCCCCGGGCGCTGTGGCATTACGAATTGATAGGCCTTCACCAGTTCGTCGCGCAGTTGCCGCCCTGTGTAGTGGACGAAAACATCATCCAGCGTTGTGTTCTGCACGGTGAGCGTTTTGATCGGCACTTTCGCAACCACCGCCATCTCCACCAGATCGGTGGTCGTGCCGGAGCCATTGGCGGTGAGGACGCGGAACATCCCGGCGCTTTCGTTCTGCACTGAGGTCACGCCGGGCAGGGCTCGAAGCCGATCCTCCCAGTCGCCGGGCGGGTTCTGGAACTGTGCCTCTATCACGGTGGATCCCGGGACTGTAGCCTTCAACGCTTCTGGCGAATCCAGGGCTACCAGTTTTCCGTGATCGACAATCGCGATGCGGTTACAGAGCCGATCCGCTTCGTCCATGTAATGCGTGGTGATCAGCACCGTGAGCTTGCGCTTGGACTTGATGTTCATCAGCATTTCCCAAACGGCCACCCGCGAGACCGGGTCCAGCCCGGTTGTCGGTTCGTCCAGAAAGAAAATTCTCGGACTGTGCACCAGGCCGCGCGCAATTTCCAGACGCCGCCGCATGCCGCCTGACAACGTCTTCGTCTGCGCGTCCCGCCACTTTGTCAGGTCCACCGTTTCCAGCAGTTCATCAATCGCTTCTTTACGCTGTTTCGGCGGGACATCATAGAGCTTGGCGTAAATCGACATGTTTTCTTCTACCGTCAAGTCGAGGTCGCTGGTCAAGGCCTGCGGGATCACACCGATCGTGCGTCGGGCGGCGTCCGGGTCCCTGCTGACATCGTGTCCGGCAATCCGTGCCGATCCGGAGGTGATGGGAATCAGTGTCGTCATCATGCGGATCAGCGTAGATTTTCCGGCGCCGTTCGGTCCCAGCAGTCCGAAGATTTCTCCTTCCTTCACCGTGAACGAAACGTCATTCACCGCCGCGAATTCGCCATACTTCTTCACGATGTGATCGACCTCAATCATATTGGGAGCGTCCGCGGCAATCTCGTTGCGCAGGCTGAGTTCTGCAGCAGCGGCGGTGATGCCGTTCGAGGTTTTGAGATCGGTCCTGTTCACTTCGTCACTCATGGCTTCCCCGCAGATTCTGCGCTCTTGGTTTCCGGATTCGCTTTAAGCAGCGATGCCGGTACCAGGACTTCGGCCGTCATCCCGGGCACATAGGCGCCCTTTGGATTCTCAAGGTGCACCTTCAAGACCAGGGTCCGGATGTCACGCTTTCTGCGGCCCACGTCGCGCTGGGTGGCAAAATCCGCTTCCGCCGCCTTGTAGAACACTTTTCCTGGAACTTCCGTTCCTCCGGGCATCCGGATTTTCAGCGTGTCGTTATATCCAATGTGATCTGCCTCCGTCTCGGGAATCGCTGCCCGCACCCAAGTGTCGCTGAAGTCCACGACAGTCACGATCGCCTGGCCTGCATTCACGACCTCGCCTTCGCGGGCGGCCCGCACGAGTACGGTTCCCGTGACTGGCGCGTAAATCTTGGTATAGCCCAGGCGCACTTCCGCTTCTTTGAGTTGCGCGATGGCATTCTCCGTTTGAGCACGGGTCGAGGCCACTGTGCTCTGAGCCGCGGTCGCCTGGTTCGTACGCGCAATCGCTGAATTCAAATCGGCCTGCGCCGCCGTTACCTGCTCCTGCAGGGACTGTACACTCGCCTGCTGCGCTTTCAGATTCATCTGCGCCTGGACCTTCTCCTGCTCGGAAGCGACACCGGCATCCGCCAAGCCGATCATCCTCCGGCTGTCACTTTCGACCCGCACCAGCATGGCCTCCGCCTGCGCCAGTTGCGCACGGGCGGACTGCAGTCGCGCCTGCGAATTTGCCACGTCGCTCGTGGTCGAGCCCTTTGTTGATTTTTGCGTGTACTCGTTGGCACTTACCTGGGACCGCAGGCTTGCAATCGTTGCTGCCGCCGCACGCTCTTGGGCCTCCAGTTCCGAGGGGTCCAACACCGCGATCAGATCTCCTTGCTTCACCTGCGTCCCCTCATCCACCAGCAGCTTCAGAATTCGTCCCTGGATTTGCGGACTCACGACGATCTGGTTCGCGTCGACCGTACCTATCAACACCAGGTCGCTTCCTCGTGGCGTGGAAAAAAAGTAATAGGCTGTAGAAATCGCGACGATGATTCCCAACAGGATCAAAAATTTGTTTCGAGCATTCATTCCAATCTCCTACGCCTTTGAAACCCGGTCACCTTGACCCTTGAATAACGCCGCCGAAATGAACTCCAGAACAAACTGTCGGCGTTCTGCGATCCGTTCCTTCGACAGTGGATCCACCTTGAGCAGCGTTTTCATGGCGGGTGCGGTGCTGAAATAAAAAATGATCACCCCGACCATGGAGGGCAGGAAGTCCATGGGATTTACTGTTCGAAATTCTCCCGACTCCGCTCCCGCGCGCAATGTTTCCGCAACTCGGCGGTAGATAGGGGCAAAGTACTCGCGCGCAATTTGCTGCATGTGAGGGCTGCCCTTGGGACCGACACGCATCCACTCCGCCTGCACCACCCGCGGAAAACGAGGATTGGCCGCAATGTAGTCGAAATACCGGCCGAGGTACTCCAGAAGCTTCTCGCGCGGGCCGAGGTCGCTTTCGAGCACCGGCATCACCCGGTCGCGCAAGCCGCTGAAGACGTGGTCGAGGACTGCTTCATAAAGCGCATCCTTGTCTTTGAAGTAGTAATAGAGGAGGGCCTTATTGACGTGTGCGGCGCGCGCTATCGCATCGGTGCGTGCCCCGGCAATCCCGTGTTCGGCAAACTCCGAAACTGCTGCCCGCAGGATTGCTGCGCGGCTCTCCTCAGGCTTCCCGCGTGTTCCGAAACGCGCGCCCGGGGGGGGCGCGGTGACCACTCGTCTCCCTGCCGTCGTTTTCTTGCTCCTCGTCTTGGTCGTCGATGGTTTCATCTCTTAATTAACCAGTTAGTTAGATTATACTCGAGCCCGGGGCGATTCGGCTACCCCTTGCTGGACAACGCAAGGCCGGGTGTCGGGCCGGATTGCATTGCCTCTAGAGGGTACCAACCGCAAATAAGCTTTAGTTTCGCTGCGAATTCACCTCATTGTGATGCGAATCACAGACGCCTGTGGGCAGGCCGGGCCAGCATGGCGCAGAGGTCTTATGCTAGAGAATCCATTTTCTTCCATGCGCCAAAGCATCGTCGACGGCGCGCCCGACAGGGCTCTTGGGTTGGCCCAGGAGGCGGTTGCCACCGGAATGTCGCTGCTGGAGGCGATCAACAACGGCTTCGTTCCGGGCATGCACGACGTTGGCGAGCAGTTCGCACGAGGCCAGATGTTCCTGCCCGACATGATGGCGTCAGCCGAGGCGATGCGCGCAGCCATGGCCGTGCTTGAACCCGAACTGAAGAGGTTGGGATCGGAACGTCCGATGGCGGGGGTCGTGTTGTTAGGGACCACCAAGGGAGATATTCACGAGATTGGGAAAATCTTGGTGGGAACGCTGCTAACAGCGCATGGCTTCCGCGTGCACGATCTCGGGGTTGACGTTCCAGGCGAAAAGTTTGCTTCCAAAGCGCGCGAACTGGACGCCGATATCATCGGCGTCTCCGCGCTCCTGACCACGACCATGCGCAACCAAAAAGGCGTGATCGAGTCGCTGGAGAAAGCAGGATTGCGCTCGCAGGTCAAGGTGATGGTAGGAGGAGCGCCGGTGACGCGGCGATGGGCGGAGGAAATTGGCGCTGACGGGTATGCCAAGGATGCGATGAGCGCGGTCGCGCTGGCCCGCGAGTTGATGGAGCAGAAGGCACTGCCCTCGGTGACGGAGCCGGCATGAGGCCCAAATTCACGCTGCTGGATAAGCCGCTCATCGAACGCATTCTGGAAGAGGCCTTTCAGCTCATCGAAAATCCTGGGGTGCGAGTCGCGCCGTACGTGGTTGAACTGCTGCGCAGTGCGGGAATCACCGTTGAAGAAGGCGTCGCTCACATTCCCGCGCCAAGGGCCCGCCGGGCGCTGGAGTCGGTGCCGCCTGAATTTTATCTTTATGATCGCCGCGGCCGGCCGGCAGTGCATTATGGGGGAGATGACGTCCACTTCGATCCGGGCTCGTCATGTCTGAACATTCTTGATTCCGATACCCAGTTGCCACGTCCGGCGCAGTCGGCGGACCTGGTGCGACTGGTGCAGGTGGCAGAGATGCTACCCCAGTTTGCCGCGCAATCTACGGCCATGGTGTGCAATGACGTGCCGGCGGAAATCGGCGACTGGTACCGTCTGCTGCTCGTGCTGTGGTATTCAGAAAAACCGGTAGTCACGGGCGCATTTTCTGCCTCAAGTTTGCATACGCTGCTCGAACTGGTCGCCATCGAAAGTGGAGGCCAAGACGCGCTTCGCCGCCGGCCGCGGGCCATTTTCGATGTGTGCCCTTCGCCGCCGTTGAACTGGTCGGAGTTTGCGTCGCAAAATATGGTCGATCTGGCGCGGGCGGGAGTGCCGGCGGAGATCGTGAGCATGCCGCTGTCGGGAGCGACGGCGCCGGTGACGCTGGCCGGGTCCATCGTGCAGCACGCCGCTGAGTGCATTAGTGGAATTACGATTCATCAACTGGCGCAACCGGGAGCGCCCATCGTTTGGGGCGGGGCGCCCGCGATCTTTGACATGCGGACGGGAAGAACTCCCATGGGCGCTATCGAAACGGCCATGCTCGATGTGGGCTGCGCTGAGGTAGGAAAATGTCTCGGCCTGCCGACGCATGCTTATATGGTCGCCGGCGACGGCCGCCTCGTCGACGCTCAGACTGAGATGGAGAGCGGCATGTCGGCAGTGCTGGGAGCGCTGGCGGGAATCAACATGATATCAGGCGCGGGCATGTTGGATTTTCTCGCGTGTCATAGCATTGAGAAACTGGTGATCGATGCTGAGGCCATTGCGTCGGCGAAGCGCCTTATTGAAGGCATTGCACCGCGCGGCAGTTCGTTAGCGGTGGAGATGTTCGCGCAGACAGGACTGCAAGGGGACTTTTTGAAATTGAAGGAAACACGCGCGCTCTTCCGCGAAGAGCAGCATTTTCCTACCTCGGTGATCGATCGAGGTCTTTCCATTCCGGACGCGGGGGCGCCAAACATCCTGGATCGCGCGCGCCAGCGGATTGAGGAATTGCTATCCGCTTACCAGCGCCCGGTGCTGGCTCCCGATCGCGAAACAGAACTGATTGACTTCGCAGAGCGGGAGGGAAAAAAAGCGGGAATAGTGGGGTTGCCCGAGATACTCCGTCCATCCGCTCACGTTTGATTCCCTCCATTGCTTACTTGAAGGTTGGCACTACGTCAATGGGGAGACGTCTGCTGAGGCGGCGCGGGGCAGGGGCGACCTTGCCCAGTTGTCGTGGATGGTGTGGTGCCGGTCGATGTTGTGCCGTTTGAGTTATTCGCCGATGGGGCGGCGGGCGAGCTAGTGCTCGGAGTTGCGGCCTGAGTGGTAATCGCACCGGAGTTTGCGTCGGCTGCTACACTGCCCGGCTCAGCGCTCGAATTCGCTGGGTGGCCGGCGCCAGGAGTTGTGCTCGGCGTGGCGGTTGTTGGGTTGCAGGGGATGGCGCCAGGCACCGGTTGGGTCGTAGTGCCGGAGCCTGGAGTTGCCGTCTGTGCTGGAGGAGTCGCTGTCTGTGCAGGCGGGGTGGCGGTCTGCGGCATTGGAGACGCTGTTTGAGGCGGTGCCGCTGGACGCGGGGGAGGAACGACGGGCGGAGCCGGAGCCTGTGCTTGAGCGAACAAAACGCCCGTCTGGGCAAGCGCCAGTATTACCGCAGGACAGAGGTACGTCAATCGTGCTTTCATGAGAACTCTCCCAATTTCATTTTTCATTGTGGGAGTTACAGCGTGCACTTGCTATCCGGTGAAACCCTTAGCAGGCACCGGTCGCCTGAATAGGAAGTACGGTGGAAATCTTTTGCACGTACAAGAGGAAGTCTTTCACGCCGCGTGTGGGCCTTGGAAAGCATCAGGGTTCTTGTGATTTTCAGCGTCCGACGGAGAAGAGTCCGGCTGGGTTGCCTGAACAATGTTGTTGCGAACTGCGTAGAGAACGAGTTCGCTGACGGAGTGCAGGCCCAATTTACCCATGATGTTACTGCGATGGGTCTCGGCGGTCTTGACACTGAGTTGTAAGAGCGACGCAACATCCTTGGTACTTTTTCCCTCGGCAAGCAGCTTGATCACCTGACTCTCTCGCGGAGTCAACGTCTCCTTCTCCAGTGAGCGGCGGTTGCCCCTAAGGTCAGAACCGATGCCGGCCTGATTTACCTTCGGGCTGAAGTAATTCGAGTTTCGTTGAATGACCTCGATCGCGCCGACCAACTCGCGAGCGGCATCCGATTTCAGGATAAGTCCCTTAGCGCCGATCTGTATGGCCGTTTTGGCTGCCTGGTCGGTGTCATAAATGGTAAGGAACAAGATTTTGGCCTTGGGATTCCCGCCCAGAATTTCGCGGGCGGCATCCAGACCATTCATGTTTGGCATTCCGATGTCGAGGGCAATCAGATCCGGTTTTGATTCTGCAACCTTCTGAACTGCATCCTTCCCGTCAACGGCCTCGGCACAGACCTCCCAACCTGGGTGCGATTCGATGAGCGCGCGGATTCCCTGGCGCACAATCTCATGGTCATCGGCAATCAGAATGCGGAAATTGGACATCCTTACGTCCTCTCCAGAGTGCGCCGAGGCTATTCACAAACGAGCCGATTTGAACCCTTTAGATGCTATTTTTTCTTGTACCGTCGCATGTACAACGCGTACATACAGCAAATGCTGTAGCTCCCGACGATAAATGCTGAAGAGATTTCCTCCCGCAAGTCGGCCGTCCAACATTTGCCTTGCACTTGGTCCGAATTCATTGATTCCTGCCCCTTTCTTCGATGATTTAGTTTCTGAAGTGAGGCTACGGCGGAAAAGAGAATACAGTCCATCCAGCGGATGTTGTATCTCTCTGTGAACACAGCTTCTTCTAAGACAGGGCCATGGAAAAAAAAGGTTTGGTTCGAAACTCGAGTGAGGATGTGACTAGGGCACTGTACAGGATTGCCAGTATTCTGTTTTCGGGCGGCGGGTCCTATCGTTCTCTCAAGCCCGAGGCGAAAGCCGGCTGGCTTTAGGGAGTCGATCGACTTTGCCGAGGAATGCAAGCTTTTCTCGGGAGGAGCCCCATGCAATTTCGAATACTCGTAGCCGACGATCATGAAGTCGTCCGGCGCGGCTTGTGTGCTCTTTTGAAATCGCATCCCGAGTGGGAGGTTTGCGGCGAAGCCAGTGATGGACGCGAAGCAGTTGAAAAGGCCCTGAAACTAAATCCCGACGTGGTCATTCTCGACGTCGGAATGCCAAACCTGAACGGCCTCGAAGCGACGCGTCAGATTGTCAAAGCGAAGCCGCACATTAAAATCCTGATTCTCACCTTGCACGATTCTGACCAGCTTGTACAGGAAGTATTGAATGCAGGAGCACGCGGCTTTCTATTAAAGTCCGATGCGGCGCGCGACCTGGTGACCGCGGTGGATGCTTTGCGGAATAACAAGATCTATTTCACTCCCAAGGTGGCCTCGATGGTCCTGGAAGGTTATTTGCGAAGGAATGATGATGAGGCAGAGCCGGAACCTCCGACGCGAAACCGCCTTACGCCCCGCGAGCGCGAAATCGTACAGCTGCTGGCGGAGGGGAAAAGCTCTCGAGAAGTTGCGGATGCGCTGGGGCTGAGCGTAAAGACCGCCGAGACTCACCGCGCCAATATTATGCGCAAACTCAATTTACATTCCGTCAGCGATCTGGTGCTGTATGCCGTCCGCAACAATATTGTCCACGTAGTTCGACCCCCTTATTAGGGCCGGCTCGCATTGTTGGATCCAGAGCGGTCTTGTTCCAATTCGTTAACTATCCCACCCTTCTGACTGTCGAGGTTAGTCGACCATGGAAGGCAGGACGGCACTGACTTGTTGTAGCCTGCGCTGAGTTTGGCGTTTTCCGGGGCGAACGCTCATGTTGTGCATTGGCGTCTGCCACGAAGAATCCCCTCTCATGTGATTTGGCTGAAGACCATTTAGGGGAGAATCCGCACTGTCGAACATAAGGGCCAGAACCTCAGAGGTCGCGAAATACTCGACCGCTCCCGATGTCATGAAGCCGATCATCGTGGTTGTGCCACCAATGTATTTGCCCTGAAGATGGCGACCGTTCCTGAGGTGAATGGAATCGGCGGCAGTCACAGTGGAACAAAGCGCGATCACGAGCACGAATTTGTTGATGAACCGCAGAATCTTCATTTGACGCCTCCGACGAAGTGAGGCCCCGGCGTTCGCATTACGCTAGTTCTTCCCATTCCCGCCGGTCCATACAGTGACCCCTGTATTTACGGAAGGGCCGGTGCATCGAACGGCAGTGCATCAGGGATTGAAAGCGTTTCCCTGATGCACTCCCAAATATTCACCCTATAACTTAGGCGATCCGCCTGACCTTGCCGCCCGACTTCTCGCTCTTTGAAGACTTGCCCCGGCCCGACTGGGATCCGGCGGGGCGCGACGATTCGCCCTCTTCGAGGGCTTCAACATTGATTTGCTCAGCGAGACTCGAAAGCGTTTCGTCCGCTTCCTTCTCTTCTTCCAAGGTCTGTTCCAGGCTCTCGGCGGCGTCATCGAATCCCAGGAGGGTTGCATAGGTGCGGGCCGTGCCATAGCCGGCCATCTCGTAGTGTTCGACACGCTGTGCCGCCGCTATGATGGCGGCGTCGCGTACTTCCTCGTTCGAGACTTCTTTCACGAGTTCGCTTCCTTCCTGGAGAACGCCTTCCATCCCCTTACATTTTTCGTTCTTGGGATACTCCCCGAGTTCTTCGCAGATCTGTTCGAGTCGGCCGGCTTGGGTCTTAGTGATCTCGAGGTGCCCGGTCAATGCATTACGAAGTTCGTCCGAGTGCGCGGCATCAATCATCTTGGGGAGCGCTTTGATGATCTGTTGCTCCGCGCTGTAAAGATCCTGTAATTGTTCTACGTAGAGTTCCTGCAATGAAGTCGTTGCCATGAGTAAAGCCTCCAGATGTTTGGGTAACTAGATTCGTGGCCGCCAGTTCTAAAACCCTACACTCCCTCTCGAAAATGGCGAGGGGCAAATGCCGATTGGCGCGATCGGGGCCAGCCAGCACTTGCCCGGAAAGGTGGGTATCTGAGGAACCACTTTGATACTGGGGCGAGAATAAAGAGCCGGTGCGGGTTGAACAATCCTGACAACCCTGTAGTTTTTCGGAAGAGTGTCCTTAGTAGTAGATGCTTCTTCTGCAGATTGTTTTACAACTGCAGATTGTTTTATAACCGTGGGAAATGATTTGTATTCCCCGAAAAGATCTACCCAAACTATTTTGCAGGCATCCGGGCGTGCAAATTCTTGCACCTAAGGCGCAAGGTCGCTATAAGAGCGGGCCTGCTTGCCGCCGCCTACAGTTTTACATCATGGAACCAGTTCAGCTACCGGAATTACTGGATGTACGGTGGGCTCGGGGCACCCTATCGTCGCAATGCGTGGGCGTAAGGAATCGAACCTTCGCACGCGCGACGAAAGGAGCTCCAAGTGAAAAACGAACTGAACTCCACGGACCGCCATCAAGCTGATATGGATCTTGTGCGCAGAGCGCAAGAGGGTGATCCCGACGCTTTCGCCAACTTATTTAATGCCCACAAAACCAAGATTTATTCTCTTTGCCTGCGCATGACCAGCAATACGGCAGAGGCCGAGGATTTGACCCAGGATGCATTTCTCCAGGCATTTCGCAAGCTCGCAACCTTTCGCGGAGATTCCGCGCTTTCAACCTGGCTGTACCGGGTTGCGGTGAATACAGTGTTGATGCACATGCGCAAGAAGGGATTGCATGCGGTGTCGCTCGACCAGCCACTCGAGCAGCCTGATGGATCGGTGAAGCGCGAGCAAGGGAAACTCGATGATCGCCTATCCGGCTCCGTCGACAGAATCGCCCTAACCCGGGCCATGAAGGAATTGCCCGCGGGCTATCGAACAATTTTCGTGTTGCACGAAGTCAAGGGGTACGAGCACCACGAGATCGCGCGCCTGCTCCGCTGTTCGGTAGGGAACTCCAAGTCGCAACTTCACAAAGCGAAGACGAGAATGCGAGAGCTGCTGGGGCTGGAACGTCGCGAAGGTGCGCCAACATCCAATGCGAAGTCGGTTGCGGCCGAGGAGGTCGCTGCTCAGGCGGACTCTGCATCCTCTCAGTCGTTACCTTGGGATCCCGGCCTGGAAGCGGCCTAGGTAGAAGCGCCGAGACGTGACACGCCGGGCATGAATTCGACGGTTGAGAAATTCTGGAGGGCCGAGCAGCACATTGGTCGAGGGCTCGTCGACCGGCTCCCGCTTGTCAGCAATTATGGCTTCTAATGTTGCGAAGTGTGAACCCGAAGGATCCTCAGGAGGAACCATGCGCCGGGAAGACATCATGAAAGCAGACCTGCTGAGCGAAATCGTGTTGATCAGTAGCGGCTTGGCGATACTCGTATCCCTGCTCATGGTGTTAGTCGTTGCCCTCACAGGTGTATCGCCAACCTAGGTGAACTCTTACCGGCTATTTGGCGGGCGATCGGCTCGACTTTAAAATCTTCTCGATTTCTTGGCACTGTTTCCATTCCTTCTCGACACAACGGTTTGATTGTCAATGCCATCTAAAGCGACCACCTCGGGATGCAGTCGGATTTACGGGGTAAAACAGATGCGAGTATCCCCTATGGACTGTATTGATGGGCCAATGCGTACGGGGGACACTCATAGCCGGAGATCAATGTGCCATGAGAAGGCCCAAGACGTTCAAACCGGGAGACCTCGTCCCCGAGTCAGGTATCTACGCGGTTTTGCATTTCACGCCGCACATGTTGCTGGAGCGAAAGATGTGCTTCGAGGGAATGCGGTTTCAACGCTGCAGGATATGCCCTCTCGGCGTGTTGTATCGACTGAAAGA
>Ga0209698_10002414_pt1 | contig 21197 bp, 15 predicted proteins | sample LitLauG_LLR_2012_FD_187203 | JGI IMG/M metagenome (GOLD analysis project Ga0209698, IMG submission 187203) | Freshwater sediment microbial communities from Pennsylvania, USA - Little Laurel Run_MetaG_LLR_2012 (SPAdes) (version 2) | ecosystem: Environmental > Aquatic > Freshwater > Creek >...
GAGCACTTCTGCTGGTAGTTTGGGCCGCACTGGCCGCAGCGCCGAAAAGCTCGGCAATACCTGCTTTCTCGCGCAAGTACCAGACGTCCTGCACCACCTGCCACAACAACTATCCTGAATTGAATGATTTCGGAGAAGCATTCAAGAAGAACGGGTTCAAGTTCCCGAAGGACGACGAAGTCTTCGTGAAAGAGCCGCCTGTTCTGCTGGGGTCAAAGGCGCAGAAGGAGGCGTTTCCCGGCGCGGTTTATCCAGGGGAGATCCCCGGTTACCTGCCTATCGCGTTCCGCTATGAAGGCAATTTCAACGTGCATCGGTCCCAGCCAGCAGGGTTCATCGCACAGAGCGGATTTACGCCAAGGACGGATCTTTTTGTACCAAACACGTTTACGATCCTCGCTGTGGGGAGCTTTGGGCAAAACCTCTCATTCTGGATCGATGATGACATTTCTGTGGGGGCGGTCAATGCCAATGGTGGAATGGGTGACGGCTGGCTGAAATACAGTGACCTCGGCCACGGCTTAGGGCTACCCACGAATTCTCTGAACGTCCGGTTCGGGCAATTCGAATTGGACCTGCCGTTTACACAGGCAAAGAGCATTTATCTCTCCCCCTTTGACATATACGGCGAAGGGAACGTAGCGGGTGCGCTGGGTACTGCAAACAATTCGACGATTTTTGGATCGCCGCAGCGCGGTATCGAGTTCGGTGGCACACCGAACAACGGCAACTTCGACTGGTCCGTCGCGCTGACGAACGGCAGCAATACCAGTACCGCGACGCGCAGCTCCAAGGATGTATACATTCGTCTTTCACAGAGGTTTAATCTGGAGCGCGATCCGGAAAGCCGCAATGCGATCCAAGCGGCGGGGCCGACCGGTCCTCGCGACCACACATCGGTCCGGTTTGGATTCTTCTATTACTACGGTAAGAATCAGCAGAACCAGGACGGAGTGCTTTTCCCCGGTCTGGCCACCATTGAGGAACCCTTCTACCGCGTGGGAGGCGATCTCCGCTTTAAGTATCGGAAGCTGGAACTCTTCGGACTCGGGATGTTTGGTCACGACGACAACCACACCGTCACGCCCGGAGCGCCCCCGACGCTTGCGAGTGCTCCCGCCGTGAAATTCTCCGGCGGGTTTGCTGGCGCCAACTACTGGTTCCATCCATGGCTGATTGGAACCTTCCACTACGACGCGGTGAATTCACACGCAGACTTTGTCAATAGTCCGCTGCCCTTGAACTACCACACGCGGAACCGCTTCAGCCCTGGGTTCCAAGTTCTGGTGCGGGCCAACATCAAAGTCGTCGGCGAATATCAGTACACATTCGGTCAGCCATATGCAGATCCGGCGAACCCGACCAATACGCTCTATTTCCGCCCAAATACTTTCCAGGCCGGAATTGACTACGTGTTCTAACCCAATCTTGATCAGTGACAGAAACGCAAGACAAACTGAAATGAGAGGAATGCAATGAATCTACTTAGAATCGCAGCTAAGGTAGCACTCGCAGCAAGTCTCATCGCGGTGATAGGCGGCGCGGGCCGGGCCAATGAAATCAAGGGCAAGGTGAGCGTGCAGGGCATCAAGTCCGCGGAAAACATCGCCGTTTACGTCGATGTCATTCCGGACAAGAAATTCGATGCACCGAAAGAGCCCGTGGTGATCGATCAAAGGAAAATGGCTTTCATTCCGCACGTCGTTGCTGTGCAGCAGGGAACCACGGTCGAATTCTTGAACAGTGATCCCGTGGGTCACAACGTCTATTGGCCTTCCATCAGTGGCAATAAGAAGCTCGCTCACAACCTCGGCACGTGGCCGAAGGGCGACAAGAAGCCGTTCCAATTTAACGATTTGGGTGTTGCTTCTCTGCTGTGCAACGTGCATCCCGAGATGTCTGGCTACGTCGTTGTAGTTCCAACTCCCTACTTCGCGGTCACCGACAAGGACGGCAATTTCGAGATCAAGAACGTTCCTGCGGGAAAGTACACCTTGAAGACGTGGAGTGAGGACGGCAAACCAACCACACAAGCCGTGGATGTGAGCGGCGCAACCGCGACCGTTGATTTGACGGTCAAGAAGTAATAGAAATGGGGCCCGGTCGCACTTCGTGAGCAGCCGAACTAAACTCGTCGATCTCGAGTGGCTCGAGTCGAACTTCCCCTGCATGCAGGCCTGTCCCGTCCATACGCAGGCCGGCCGTTACGTCTCCCTCATCGCGCAGGGGAGGTACGAGGAGGCGTATCGCTACGCCCGGGTCCCTAACCCTTTTGCCTCTATTTGCGGCCGTGTCTGCGGGCATCCATGCGAGCCCGCCTGCCGCCGCGGACAATTTGATTTACCCATCTCCATTCGAGCGCTCAAGCGATTTGTTACCGAGCGCCACGGACCGGAATCGCGCAATCCGATTGACGTATTTCCTGAGAGGCCGCGGGAATTGCGTGCGGAGAAGATCGCGATTATTGGGTCGGGCCCAGCGGGCATGTCAGCCGCGCATGATCTTGCGCTGCTGGGCTACCCCGTGACCATCTTCGAAGCCGCGGCTGTGCCAGGTGGAATGATGCATCTCGGCATTCCCGAATATCGGCTGCCGCGCGATGTCTTGCAGGCCCAGATCCGGGAAATTCTTGAACTCGGTCCTGAACTCCGTCTCAAAGCACGACTCGGCAAGGACTTTTCGCTCGAAGATCTTCGCCGCCAGGGCTACAAGGCCGTTCTGCTGGCATTCGGCCTGCACCGCAGCCGCGACCTGAACTTGCCGGGGAATGATTTGGATGGCGTAGTGAAGGGCATCGATTTTCTGCTGAACGTCAATCTCGGCTACCGTTTTCAGATCGGCAAACAAGTCGTGGTCATTGGCGGCGGAAACGTGGCTATTGATGTCGCACGCTCCGCCATGCGCGAACAGCAACAGAAACTGTTGACCGACATTGCGGGGGTGGTGCTCCCCAACGAGTTGACTTCCAGTGAGATGGACGTTGCCATGAAAGAGTTCATGGACGTTTCCCGGCAAGCGTTGCGCATGGGAGCTCGCGAAGTGCATCTCGTTTGTCTCGAATCCCGCGAGGAGATGCCCGCTTCGGAAGAGGAAATCGAGGAGGGCATGGTCGAAGGGATCAAAATGCATCCCTCGCTCGGACCGAAGCAGTTTGTGGGCAAGAATGGCAAGTTAACGGGGCTCGAAGTGATCCGCTGCACTTCTGTCTTTGATGCCCAGCGGCGATTCAGCCCCACTTTTGCGCCGGGCACGGAAACAATCATTCCCTGCGACACGGTGATTCTGGCCATCGGGCAATCCTCGGATCTTTCGTTTCTCAAACCCGCGGACGGCGTTGAAACCACACGGCAAGGGACCGTAAAGATTGACCCGACTACGCTCATGACCACGGCGTCGGGAATTTTCGCTGCTGGGGATATTGCCTTTGGCCCCCGCTTGATTATTAACGCCGTTGCCGACGGAAAAAAGGCTGCGGAAGAGATCGACAAGTTCATCCGCGGCACGGAGTGGAAGCCCAAGGCCCAGTTTGTTCAAATCACGGTGCTCGATCATCACGAGATGAAGGAGCAGTACGACGAATACTCCCGCCTGACAGTTCCGGTGATTCCGCTCGAACGCCGCACCGGAGTTGCCGAGGTCGAAACCGGCTTCACCGAGGAACAAGCCCGGCAGGAAGCCTCGCGCTGCCTGCAGTGCTGGGTCAATACGATTTTTGAAGGGACGGAAGCCACCGGCAGTGAATGCATTCTTTGCGGTGGTTGTGTGGATGTCTGCCCGGAAAATTGCCTTCAGCTTGTTCCGCTTCGCAATTTTGAATTTTCCGACGAGACTCGCCAGCAACTTGCCGCGACATTTGATTCGCGCGAGCTCGAACTGCTCCACGTGTCTCCGGCAGAACTGAACGCCGCCGAAGGCTCCGTGATGGTCAAAGATGAAACGATTTGTATCCGCTGTGGTCTCTGCGCCGAACGCTGCCCGGTCAACACCATTACTATGGAAGCCTTTGAGGTTTTCGATCGCGATCCGAATCTAGTCCAAATTGAGGAGATGGTTCTCCAGCCATGAGTGACGCAAAAAGTGCTTCCGTCCCTACAGTGCCGGGCTCCCTGCCAGAAGTGAATGGCATCACCCGGCGCGATTTCTTGAATGAAATCACGCTGGGCGCTCTTGGAATCGCCGGCCTGGGCTCCGCCGTGGTGACTTATCAATATTTTTCGCCCAATGTGTTGTTTGAGCCTTCGACGACCTTTCGTGCCGGCAATCCCGATCTCTATCCCATGAATTCGGTGACCTTTCTTCAGGAACAGCAGGTCTACATTGTTCGTCTTGGCGAGGGTTTCTACGCCGTCTCTGCCGTTTGCACGCACCTCGGCTGTGTCACGCAATGGAAAGCAGATGCGGATCAAGGTAAGGGGCAGATCCAATGCCCCTGTCACGGCAGCAAATTCAGGCCCGACGGCTCCAAGGTCGAAGGCCCGGCGCCACGGCCACTGCCCCATTTCGCGATCTCACTGACAGCCGACGGGGAGCTTCTCGTCGATAAGCTGCAAAACATTAAGCCTTCGCAAGTTTTGAAAGTTTGAGGGAAACGATGGCAACGAGCTTTCAATCCGCCCTCCAAAACCTTCGTGAGACGAAGGTCTGGAAGTCCATTTTCCGCCGCGGCCCGGCGAATACCAACCGCACGCGCAGCCTCGCCGTCTTCGGAAATCTTTTTCTACACTGGATGCCGGTCAAGGTTCGTGAGAAATCCCTTCGCGTCCGCGCCTCGTATTATCTAGGCTCAATCTCATTCATTCTCTTCATCGTGCTATTCGTCACTGGCATTTTGCTTATGTTCTACTACCACCCCGCGGCGCCGCATGCGTACCGCGACATGAAGGATCTTCAATTCGTCGTTTCGAACGGCGTTTTTCTGCGCAATCTTCACCGGCTAGCGGCACACTTGATGGTCTTCGTGGTTTTCTGGCACATGTTCCATGTTTTCTACCGCGGGGGATACAAACCTCCACATGAGTTCAATTGGGTTATCGGTGTAGTGCTCCTTCTGTTGACGCTATTCCTCAGCTACACCGGCTATCTACTACCCTGGGACCAGCTCGCGTTCTGGGCGGTGACCGTCGGCACGAACATCATTTCCGCGATGCCCTTCATTGGCAACAAGATTCGTTTCATTCTCCTCGGCGGCAATATCGTGGGAGAAAATGCCTTGCTGCGTTTCTACGTACTTCACGTTGTGATTCTCCCGCTCGTCGCCTTCCTGTTCATCGGGATTCACTTCTGGCGCGTGCAAAAAGATGGCGGCCTTACCGTAAAGCCTAAGGACGAAGATGGAAAAGAATAAAATCGAGACGGGATTCAGCTCGGACGCCAAGAAAGAGCCGCGGCGCATCGTCTTTGTCACGAAAAAGACCTCCGCGAAAGTCGTCGGCGAACGCGGCCCGCAGCTGATGGCTTATCCTCATTTACTGATTCGCGAGGCGATTGCCTTTCAAGCGCTGGTGATCGCCATGGTGCTCGTTTCCCTGCTTTGGGATGCGCCCCTCGAGCAACTTGCCAATCCTCTGCTCACGCCGAACCCTGCCAAAGCGCCGTGGTACTTTCTTGGCCTTCAAGAGCTGCTGCACTTTTTCCCGCCGTTCGTTGCGGGGATCTTGATTCCCACGCTCGTGGTGGTCGCGCTTATCGTCATCCCTTATTTCAACGTCAATATTGAAGGCACGCCTCTCTGGGCGCGACGGCCGTCACAGAATCTGAGGGCGATACTGATCACGGTTCTACTTTTGCTCGCGCTGCTTGCAGCTTTTCACGCCTGGACGATATTCGTTCCCACCGCTCTGGTTGCCGCTCTCCTGGTTTATTCCTATGCCAGTCGGGAAGGAAAGACTGGGTTCCTGCAGACATTGGCAACCAAGCCGCTCTCCTGGTGGGTCATGACTTGGTTCATCGCCGTTTCAATTTGTCTGACTGCTGTCGGGACTTTCTTCCGGGGTCCCGGCTGGTCCTGGGTATGGCCTTGGGGGATTCATGCCGGCTGAAGAGATGGGCAAGTTGACGAATCGAATCCGTCTGGTTTTCGCGGTGTCGAGCCTGGTGTTCCTGGCGGTCCTGGCGATCTCGCCTTTCAAGGATTATCGTCGCGAGTGGAAACAGTACAAGCGCTCCTACCTCCGGTTTGCGCAGGGCCGCCCCGATACCAAAAAATTGATAGCCGATTACAGCCCCAGCATTGATCAGATCTGGCTCCCGGGGATGAACGTGGTTGACCGCTGCACGACCTGTCACCAGGGGATCACGCAGACGAGCCTCTCAGACAAAGCGGTGCCCCAGCCTTTCCGCGCGCACCCCGCGATTCCCCACAATGTTCGTGATTGGGGATGCACCATATGTCACCGCGGACAAGGTCCCGCGACGGAGGTAGCCGAAGCCCACGAATCCACGCTTGCCTGGGAACAGCCCGTTTTGCCCGCCCACTTTATTCAGGCTTCTTGTGGCACCTGCCATCGGTCCGACTTGCCACAGACGCCGCAACTGACTCGCGGCCGCCAGCTTCTGGGAGAATTGAATTGCCAGGGCTGTCACCGCTTACCCGGGATTGAGCGCCCGGCGATGCTTGGCCCCGACCTTTCCAGTGTCGGCACGAAAGTCAGCCGTGAGTGGATTTATAAATGGCTGAAAGAACCGCGCACCATCCTCGATAAAGACGGCAATGTCACCGTAAACGGGTATGAGACGGAAGACGAGCCGCGCATGCCCAAGTTCCGTCTCACCGAAGACGAGCTTCGCGGCGTCTCCGCCTACCTCAGCGCTCAAAGAGCCAAAACCCTCGTTCCGTACAAGATCACTGCGGGTGTGGTGGCTGCGTGGAGCAAGAATCCGGAACTGGCCTCACAAGGTGAGCTGCGCTTCCGGCAGATGTTCTGCTCGACCTGCCACTCACTCGCAGTCACGCGCGCCGGTGAGACAAAACTCATCGGCGGCAACATTGGCCCGGAGCTCACCAAAGTCGGCAGCAAGGTTAATCCCGATTGGCTTGTCACCTGGCTGCGTGATCCGGAGGGTTACCTTCCGCACACACGGATGCCGAGGTACGGCTGGTCCGACGAGGATCTTTATAAGGTCACGCAATACATCGCCACCAAACTTACGGACTCCGATTTGCTTACCGGCGTTCCCCAGCTTGGCCAGCCAACCGAACAGGAAATCCAACTCGGCCACCGGCTCTTCCTCGAAAAGGGCTGTGCAAGCTGTCACGTGATCGAAGGCTTGAATCCGCAAAAAGATTTTGGCCCGGATTTGAGCGCGCTGGGCGGCAAGAATGCCTCGGAGCTGGAATTCGGAGCCGCCAAGATTCCGCACAATCTAGTTTCCTACATCCAGGCGAAGTTGCAGGATCCGATTTCCGTCAATCCCGCGGCGCGCATGCCGCAGTACAACTGGAATCAGGGGGACCTCGACGCTATCACGGCTGCACTCCTGAGCCTGAAAGGCGCGCCGCCAACAAGCGCCCTACAGAATCTCGTCGTACCGCGCAAGGAAGTGGGATTCCATCCAACCGGCTCTTTTGCGGAGGTCTACGAGCGCTACAAGTGCTACACCTGCCACAAATTCAACGGCTACGGCGGAGATCTCGCTCCGGACCTTACCTACGAAGGCAGCCGCGCGCAGCGGCCGTGGATTGTGGACTTCTTGAAGAACCCGCAAACGCTTCGCCCGACTCTCATCCTGCGCATGCCGCAATTCAATATGAGCGACAAAGATGCGGCCACACTCGCCGAATATATGACGATGGTGTTGCAACATCCCTCCGCGAACCCTGCGAGCGTAGATGTAAAGCAGTTCACGCCGGCCATGGCGGCCCTCGGGAAACAACTCTATGAGGTCAAGTATCAATGCCAGTCCTGCCACACGATCGGCGGTTCAGGAGGATACGTTGGACCCAATCTCAATAATGCAGGTGGCTGGCTGACACCCGCCTGGACCGAATCCTGGCTCAAGAATCCGCAAGCGCTGGTTCCAGATACCATCGAGCCGCGGCGGAACTTCACGGAAAATGAAGTCCAGGCGTTAACCGCCTATCTGATGACTCTGAGAGCCGGTATCAAGCCGCAAAAAACGGCGCGCCTTAGCGGATCAAGCACCGTGGCGCTGGGAGCAGGCCGATGAAACCTCGCATCTGGATAAGCTCTCTTCTGTTGCTTGCTCTTGCCGGCATCTCCGGCTGCCGCAAACACGCCGAAACCGCCAAGATTGATCCTCTTTTGTCCGCGTACGATAGCGAAGCCGATTGGACCGATTCGCAACGCGTCATTCCTCTGGGCTATCAGCAGGCCCAGGGCAAACGCATCTTTTATCAACATTGCGTGTGGTGCCACGCCGATGCGACTCCCGCAGGTCCGTCGAACCGTTCGAATCTCACCCCCGTTCCGCCAGTGCTGAATGACGGCGCAACATTGAATGCCGAAAGCGACGAATACCTGCAGAACATCATCACGCTAGGTGGTAGCGCGATGGGCAAATCCGCGATGATGCCGCCTTACGGCCGTATGCTCTCCGGGGAGGAAATTCGTTCGGTCATTGCTTTTACGCGCGCCATCGCGCAGCCACCTTACCAGCCTCCGGGCCGTCCTGGATCGCAATACTCCGCCAAATAGGAGATACTTTCTTTGTGACCCATGAGTTTGAAACTGCGTATTAGCTTCGTCCGCCGAACCATTTTTCCAGTCGTCGCCCTCCTGCTTGCGTTCTCCGCGTGGCCCGCGTTCGCTCAGGTCAGCCCCGCCGAAGTCCTGAACCCGGACCTGAAAGCGGTCGAGCAAACTTATTTTCAGCAATTGAAAACCATCAACCAATCCATCGCTCGAACGAAATTTCCGTTCCCTTTTTATCTCAGCCGCTTCGTGGGACTCGATCCCACGCAACAAGCAGAAGCCGATTCCCGCGGTTTGGAATTCGTGCGATTTCAGGATCGGGTTATCCTGAAGGTCAGCGGAAATTACAACGCTGCTTATGACACAATCCGTCTGACACAGAATGAACGATCGGCTGATACTTTTCGCAACGTAATTCTTCCTATCCTGAGTCTGGTAACGGCCGCTCTGCCGGAAGATGTGGCTTGCGACGGTATCGGTTTTGAAATTTCACATCACACCCGGACGAAAGATCGCAGTTACGATTTTGAAGGGAAGGAGACTCTCGTTGTTGTGCTGGACCGCTCAGATGCCTGGACGCTCTCTCGAGCGGGCACCGATACGGAGCGCCAGGAAATCGTGAATCGTTCCAAAGTCTTTGTCAGCGGCGTTGACTACGGACTCTCTCTTACAGAACGCGACCCCCTCAATGTGCAATCGCTTTCGCGCTCGGTTCCCGCAAAACCGGATGCGACTTCCACGGCGCGCTCTTCCACGGCGGTGGCCCGTTCCTCTCTTTTGAAACCAGTGCTCGCGGCACCGGCTGCTCCGCCTGCCGTGCCTGGCCCCGTGGAACCGGCTCCCTCCGCGGCCAGCGTGTCTCCCTCTTCACCCACGCCCGAGGAGCCAAAAGCCGCTGCGCCCGCGCCAACCCAAGCGGACGCGGATCGCCTCAGCGAAAAGTACCAAGCACAGCTGACCGCCCTGGCAAAAGTAGGGGCCGTTAAATTCCATTTTGTCAATTATGCTCCGCCTGCATTCGTGGTTTTTCACGACAAGGTGGCACTTCAGATTACATTAAGGAATTCGCTTCAGTTTGGGCCCGCGAAAGGTTCGATCTACAAGAGAGCCGCGCAGAGCTTCGATCTTTTTCTTGCTCCGCAACTGAAGGATCTTTCGGAAAAAATCTCTGCGGATCTGGAATTTCAACTTTTTGACTTTTCAGTGCTGAACAAACTGTCTCCAGGAGCAAAAGGAACTTCCGAAGCCATCGAATTCATCTGCCGGCGGAACGCGCTTCGCCAGTTCGTCGACGCCGAGATCACCAATCAGCAACTTCTGGATCAAAGCGTGGTTCTCGTAAACGGCGTGCGCATTGCTCTCAACCTTCAACTGGTCGAGTAAACGCTACTTTCTTCTTCGCGGGTGTTAGTGAGCGGTCAGCGTGGGCTGCGCAATTGCTCTCACGGAGGGCCGCGCATCTTTTCAAAAACCCGCTTCGCATCCTCGAGTTTTTGAAGAACGCTGTTTTTCTCTGCCTGCGAATTCCAAGTGGGATATTGCGAGGTTGCTTCGATGACCCGGTCGATCCAGCCGGAGAAATACTTCGCATCTTCCGGGGAATGCGGCGGCTTTCCACCGATCATGAAGTAAATCGGGCTGGTCGTGGCGTACACGTAATTGTCCAGCACCGGATATTCCGCGTTGTCGCTTGATGCACGAAGCACACACCAGCCGCTCTCTTTCAAAGGTAGTGTTCCGCTGGCGTCCACTGAGTCACGCTCTCCTTCCAGCTTCAGGGATTGCAAAACCTGCCCGTTGCATACGACTTCCAGATGGCCTACGGGCACGATGGACCGCAGCTTCGCCGTGAACGCCACGGCTGATTGCGCCCCGTCAAACTTCAATTCATCACCGATTCGCTTGCCAGACAGTGTGAATTCCAGAAGCGGTCCGTTGGTAGCGAAGGTCCGTCCTTTTTTCAGCGCTTCGTAGAACAGTTCAACATTGAGCGGCCATTCCGGCACCCAGGCGTAGACACGGTTTAATCCCACTGGCCCGCGCAGGGACGCGAAATTCGCCATCGCATCCGTTCCTGCGCCTGCCGGAATTCGGAATCCCAGATTAAGCAGCCGGTACCACACCGCAGCTGTCGATTTGTGGTCGCTGAACCCTACAATCTCCATGTAATCCAATTTTCCAAATGCCACATCCACTGGAAGCTCATCGGTAATTCTTTGCGGTGGATTCGCGAACGGATCAGGCACTTCGTCAAACGGATGCACAGCTCCTACAAGCGCCCCTTGCGCGTGCGCCATGTCGTACACGTCCGCGTTCATAGGATACAAACTCGCCGCCGCCGTGTTTGGATACCCCGCGTAACCCGGCAACAAAAGATGATCTTTGAGATTCAGCAGTCCCCGGTGCCCCCAATAACTCGTATGAAACTCCTGCCCGTGAATCAGGAGGACGTCTGCCTCGGAAGCTCGATCGATCCCTTTGCCGCTGTACGCAAGATCCGGAAATCGCTGTTCCTTGTTGACCACGAGATTATGGATGATGTCCAGATCTTCGGCCTCGGCTTGTTGCAAGAGGTGCAAAGATTCATTCCTGTATGTTCCGCCGTAGTTCATGTGTACGTGCAGATCGCTGCTCACCCATTGCCCGATGTCGCCGGATTTCCAATCGAAGGGCTTGAGCACAAACGTTAAGCTCTCGCGGTTAGCCTTTCTCGTGTCCACCACCCGGTGCAAGGTGTGATGCTCGAGACCAAATACCACATCGAAGGTAAGCAATCCTTCTGGAACATCGATCTGTGTTGTATGCCGGGGCTTGAAGCGCGGGGGCTTGCCTGCTTCGGGAACGCCAAACTCCAGCGTGTTAGTATCCATCCAATAAAAGTAGTGAGCCTCAAACGGCCGCTCGTTCCGGTCGAAGCCATCATCCGCATGAATCCACGCGTTTGCCGGTGCATAAAATTTTCCATTTTCATCGGTTACGGAAACTCTTGCCAGCTCTTCGCTCCCTTTATCATCCAAAACCGCGATGGCAATCGCCCTATGCGGCCGGATGTACTTCCTGTTTTCGGCATGCAGTTCCTCTTGCCTCCCGCCGGGCATGTCCTGCAGCCACAGCTCGGTATTGCCATTTTGATTGGAGATAAGTGCGAGCCTTTTTCCGTCTGGCGACCAGCGGACGTTGGTGTCATCCCAATCTCCGTAGGAAATGGGAAATGAGTCGCCCCCGTTCGCGGGCATCACCCACAGCTGGTGCCACTGCCGGCCAAGGTAGGAGCTGTACACCATTCGCGAGCCGTCGGGAGAAAAATCGGGCCGTGCTTTCCAGTTCGTTTCTTCGTAGTGAATCTCGCGCGCTTCGGCGCCGGGTTCCGCTTTCATTCGCCAGAAGCCGCCCGTGCCATGAATGTGCCCTTTGTTCGAAACGAACAAAATCTCCTGGCCATCTCTAGTCCAAATTGGACTAGTTTCCATGTCGTACGCGCTGTAATAGTAGCGCGGCAGTTCACTCTTCGTTTCGCCCGTCAGCCGTGCAACATTTTCCAGTTTGTGGTCACGCACATCGCCCCGGAAAATGTGAAACCGCTTGTTGTAGGAAGTTGATACGAACACGATGCTCTTCCCATGGGGGGACCACCTCGGCTCCACATTCACCGCGCCTCCGCTGGTGATTTGTTGAGTCTTTTTTGTCGCCAAGTCCAGCAGCCAGAGCTCGATGGCATCTTTTTGGTACGAGGCGTACACAACCGTCTTCCCATCCGGCGACCAGTCGGGCTGATAGTCGTAACCGGCCCCATCCGTTATTTGCACTGCGTCTTTCGAATCGATCTTTTGCCGCCAGAGAGACCCAGCCATCGAGTAGATCACTTCGTTCGAATCGGGAGCCCAGGCCACGCTGCTAGGCCCGCTGGTGAGTTGCGGCAAATACATCTCGCGATAGTAATAAGGATGAGGGAGATCGATCTGCGGCAGAACCGGCTTGCGTTGTGCCGCACACGGCAAGATGGCTGACAAGAACAGCAGGCATGAACAGAAGGATTTTCTCGTCAAGCGGTTCCTCCGCTGCTGTCCGCGAGAGCGGCAGCGCCCAGCCGAGAAACTATTAGAGTCGCGGTGTGGAAGCAATAGTTCTTCGAAATAATTCTAGGCAAGCCCGGCCTTAGAGAGAGGCAATTCACGAATGCGTTTTCCGGTCGCCGCAAAGACGGCATTGTAAAGCGCCGGCGCAAAGGGCGGCAGGCCGGGCTCGCCGATTCCGGCGGGCGGTGCATCGCTCGGCACGATGTACACATTGGTCTCTCGCGGCGCAACGTTCATCCGTGCTACCCGGAACGTATCGAAATTAGATTGGTCAATCACTCCGTTGGTCGCTGTGATTTCTCCGTAGAGAGCCAGGCTCGTTCCCATCACGGCGGCCCCTTCGAATTGTTGCCGTACCATCTCCGGGTTGACGACCGTACCAGCGTCCAGGGCCGTGTCAACTCGCTTGACGCGCACTTGCTCGGCATCGTCGACTTGCGCTTGAACCACAGTAGCCACGTAAGTCAGGAAACTGCGATGCATAGCGATTCCCCATCCGGAGCCATTGCCTTGTTTCTGTTTGCCCCACCCCGCCTTTTCCGCGGCCAGTGTTAACACGCGCCGGTATCGGGCCGTATCAATCGGATACTGTGCATAGTCACCGTCGTAATTCGGGAATTCCTTGGGAAGTTCGCTTCTGGGAATGACTCGGTCCGGCCCAAGCAATTGAAGCAAGTACTCGAGCGGATCTTTTCCCGCGGCATGCGCGAGCTCATCGGCGAAGCATTGAATTCCAAACGCGTGATAAATGTTTGCCACCGACCGGAACCAGCCGATACGCATGTGGGTGGTGGCCGGCCCGTTTTCCGCACGGAGATTCGGCAGTGCAAACGGAAGGTCCGTGAACCCAAGGCCGAGCTCATCCGGCGCGGAATAATTTGCGCTGGCGTCGAATGTCGAACCGATTGGTGGAAACACGGTTCGCTGCAGCCATGCCGTCGGCTTACCATCGGATCCCAGAGCGGCCTTCATGTACATCGCCGCCACCGAGTGGTACGCGTCGAACTTAATGTCGTCCTCTCTGCTCCAGACGACCTTGACGGGTTTGCCGGTCTTCTTGGAAAGCACCGCCGCTTCCACCGCAAAATCGGGAAACGACTTGCGCCCGAACGCGCCGCCGAGCAGCGTAACATGTACGGTCACATCTTCTTTCTTCAATCCTAAGGCCTGTGCTACGGCATCCCTTGCGCCTTGCGGCCCCTGCGTGGGAGCCCACACCTCGGCCTTGCCATCGCGGTACACCGCAAGCGCCGCGGGAGGTTCCATCGAAGCGTGCGCCAGCAACGGCGCGTAGTATTCCGCTTCGATGATTTTTCCGCCCTTCGCGAAAGCCGCGTCCACGTCCCCGCTTTCGCGCACCACTTTCCCCGGCTTCCGTGCCGTTTCCTGCAGCTCCTTCTTGTATGCGTCCGAGTTCCAGACGCTGTGCGCGCTTTTTTCCCAATCCACCTTCAGCCTTTTCCTTCCCTGCATCGCCGCCCAGGTGTTGTCGGCGAGCACTGCCACGCCGCCCAGTGCTTGAAAGCCGACGGGCGGCTTGAAGGCATCTATCGTCACCGTTTGCTTCACGCCAGCCACGCTCAGTGTCGTTTTGTCGTCCACCGACTTTACACTGCTGCCGAAGACCGGCGGATGGGCCACGCTCGCGTACAACATTCCATCCATGTGCGTATCCTGCCCGTACGATGCTCTGCCCGTGCACATGTCCTTCAGGTCGTAGCTGGCCGTTCCTTTTCCAATGTATTTCCACTCGCTGGGTGGCTTTAGCGTGATCTCTTCCTTTTTCGGGACTTCTAGGTTGGCGGCAGTGGCAGCCAGGTCGCCGTAACCAAGTTTTCTCCCCGAAGATTTGTGCACGACACTATGAACGCTGGTCGTGCATTCCGTTGCCGGAACTCCCCACTTCTGTGCCGCCGCGCGCACGAGCATCAGCCGCGCCGTCGCGCCGGACTCCCGCAAAGTGGTAAAGAAACTCCGCACCGAATGTGATCCATCCGTATCTTGATCTCCATACTTTTCATCGCCGGTCGCCTGCACCAGCCTCACGCGCGACCAATCTGCGTCCAGCTCATCCGCCACGATGCGCGGCAAGGCTGTGCGGCTCCCGCTTCCCATCTCCGAACGGTGCGCGATGATGTATGCCGTTCCGTCCGTATCAATCGCCAGATAAACGTTTGGCTGCCACGACGCTTTGGCCATGGCATCTGCAGCGTCGGAATTCGCAGCGGCCGCGAATAATTGCTCAGGCATCCAACGCACGCTCAAAACAAATGCACCCGCCCCGAGTACACCCTTCAGGAATCCGCGCCGGCTGCTCAGAAATTCACGATCATCATGCGAAATATTCTCTATCTGAATCATGCACCCTCGCTAAATCGATGGATGAAAATAGCAACAAAATCGAGTATTGCCAGGCTCCATCCTAACGCCATTCCGTATTCTTTCAAGTACAGGTTCTAGTGTTCCGGCCAAGCGCCCAGCGCGCGCCTCAGATCAACAAGTTGCCCGAGGTGGTAGGAATTGTGGTCCGCAAGGAGCAGCGCTTCGCGAAGAACCGTCTGGCCTTCGCCGTGCGGTATCCTGCCATACAAGTCAGTCTTTGGGTTTTTCACGAATTTGATTATTTCTTGGAGATCGTGTTGAAACGCAGCAACAGCTTTGTCCCAGGCGGCTTCATCCGGAGGTCCCGGCGTTTTAGGCCAATAGCCCTCCGGAAAACCGGGCGAAACGTGTTTCGGGTTGCGGCTGAATTCCAGGATGTCCCACTGAGCGATCCTCACATGCTCGAGTAGCTGCCACCCCGTGTGCGGCAATCCTTCGACATAAGCACCACGCTTCGCTTCCGGGAAGCCCTCGATCGCATCCATAAAATGTACGTGCGCGCCGCCACCCTTCAAGAGGGAAACGACGTGCTCGCGCACTTCCTGGTCATGATTTCCCGTTTTGCTCTTCTTTGTTGCCGCTTTTTTCGTTTTTTTCTTCACTGGAATTCCCTACTTTTCTGAGAGGAGCACCCGTTGCGGCTTATCCGGAACAGGATGCAAAGTTGTCTTCGACAAACCCCGCGTTCGCAAACATCTTCTCATATTGTGAGGGGCTAGAGGCAGCCCTTGACGAGATACGCCGTTAAATCGATTGCCGGAATCCTGCCCCTGCTGGCATACTTTCTCTCCTTGCGGCGAGCAAGTGGCCAAGCATGAAACGTGAATATCACCGCTGGTATTCCCACCGGCTCGGTATCGAGCTCGGAGTTGTCGTCTACGGGCATTGGGGCCCGCCACTCCTGGGTTTCCCGACCAGCGCCGGCGACGAGTGTGAACTCGAAGGCCAGAGCATGGTCGGCGCGCTCGGAGATTTCATCGACGCAGGAAGAATCAAATTCTTCACGGTGAATTCAATCAACGGACACAGTTTTTACAACAAGGGCGCGCATCCTTTTCACCGCAGCTACGTGCAGACCGTTTTCGATTCCTACCTGTGTGAAGAAGTTGTGCCCTTCATCTGGGACAATTGCCAGTCTCCCGGCATTGCCATCTCCACGATGGGCGCTTCCTTCGGCGCGTACCACGCGGCCAACTCCCTCTTCAAGCATCCTGACGTGATCAAGCGCTGCTTCGCGATGTCTGGCGTGTACGACTTGCGCAATTTCATGGACGGAATGTACGACGACAATTTTTATTTCAACAATCCCGTCGATTATCTCTCGAACATGACGGATCCCTGGTTTTACGAGCAGATCGGCAGCTGTGATATTCACATCACGACCGGCACGGGCCCGTGGGAAAACAGTGGCCCTACGTACCGCCTCTCTGAAATTCTCTCCAGCAAAGGCATCCGCCATTCCCTCGACAACTGGGGCCCCCAGGGCGGCCACGACTGGCCGTACTGGAAGCACCAGATGCGTGAATATATCTCTCAGCTTTTTTGATTTTGCGAGCTGTTTTAATCTTTTAGTTCGAGCCGAGGAAGTCAGGCTAGGCCGAGGTGCTCGAGCTGGTAGTGGCCTTTTTCAATGACCTGATCGCTGTCGATCCAGACGTTGCAGTTGCGGGTTAAAACGTCGACATGCGTCTTGGATTTCCAATTAGCGTGTGTCTGACTGCCGTACGGATCCCCGAAGGCGATATGGACGCCCGGGAATTTTTCATCCTGCAGCAAATTGCCGATCATATCGGATAAGCCGAAATTGGTGCCGAAGGCCAGCTCGCCGACGCGGTCGCTGTTTTCGTCCGTGTGACAGTACTCCCAGAATTCTTGTTCCAAATCCTTGCGAGCGCACTCCGCACGAACCAGTCGGCCGCCCTGAATTTCCAGCACCAGCGGAGTGGCCTGTAAATCCCCATACTTGCCATTGAAATGATCGCCAGCGGTGGCGTCACAGACGAATGTGCCGTCAACGCTCGCCGGAGTGGTAAAAACTTCGCCAGCCGGAAGGTTGGACCAATAGCGCGGGCTGATCAATCCGCTGGTTTTCACCCAATCGAGGCCCCGGTCGAAATGCGCGGCGATGGTTGTGCCGGCTTCGGTCTTCACCGTCAATGATTCCGCAGCGAGCATGCGCTCGCGCAACTTGTCGCTCAGCCGGTCCACCATGCGGTAATCCGCGCGCATGCCCTGCTTCATAATCTCTGGCGTCACGCCCACCATGTGCGCGTAGCGGATCTGCCGGCGCTCCACGACGCGGACAATGGCCATGCGCGCACCCAATTCGCCCGGCTGTGGGGTCATGCACATCAGGCCCACGTCCGCAGTTTCCAGCGCGTTCAGTACATCCGCAGGAGCCGTGCGCATCGGACGAGGTCCAAAGTTTTCCAGTAGCAATCCGGTATAAGGCGCCTGCCGATCGTCCAGCGCGGCTGCGATACTTGCGGCTACGGTCCGGCTGGCCTCGTCGGCAATGAGCGCCACGTGTTCGCCGGGACGCACCCCCAGGCACGTTTCCACGGCGTTGTGCGCGCCGGGCATCAATTCTGGCGATGGAGATCCAAAGTTCATTCAAATAATTCTACTTGAATCGGCCGGATTTTCTAGCCCTGACAATCCAATGAGTCTCTTTTCTCAACTGTCCACCCGACCGGCCCTCAAACTGTCAGAACGGACAAGGACGCCGGGGTTGGGCAGAGAACATGGGTGCCGCTTCATGAAGCTGCTGCTGAATTTCGCGGGCTCACCCGAAACGCCGGCACTTGGCCGCCGCCACTGGTGACATTGGCAAGGCCGGTGGCGCTCAGGCGCGTAAGGAAGCCAGCGAGTTTTCCGCGGAACAAGTAAGGTGCGAAATCCACCAGCATGTCGCGGTAATCCACTTTGCCGACGTTTGCGATATACGGAAAAACTTCTCGGCGGATGGGAATGCGTTCCTGAACGATCCAGGCGCCATTCTTGGCGGTGAGTGCGCGCTCGATAGCCTCGTCCCACGCGCCCTCCCCGGTCTCCCAGCCAAGAGTCACACCTGATCCACCGTACTCATCGCTTGGCTTGAGCACCAGGTTCTCGCGTTCCTTGCGGATGAAGGCGAGCAGATCAATCCTCCGGCCGTAATGCGCGGTGTTGATGTCCGCGACGACGCGCGTCCATGGAATATGCTTTCGGATCAATTCGCGTTCACTGTGGGAGAAGAGTGCACCGTTCTGCTCATCGGTCAGCAGGGCGAAAAATGCCTTCACATGAGGAATCTTGCAGCGGAAATTATTCGCCACGCAGACGGCGTTCGCCGAATAGGCTTTGACCAGCGCCGAACACTCGGCCGGTTTGGCGACGATGTCGTTGATCAGTACGCGACGGTAGACGAGATCAATTTTCTTGTCCTGTGCTACCAGGGATTTGCCGTCCCACTCCAACTCCCGCGGGTCGGCGACGAGCGTGGGGATGCCCATGCGTTCGAAGCGTTCCTGTAGGATTTCAAATTCGTTCCAGGTGGGAACGCCCTCCCAATCTACAATGGCGATCTGCGGTCGCTGCGAGGATCCGCCCCAATCCATGTAACTCAGGATCAGGGCATCGAGAAGTTTCGCGCTGAGCGGATAGCTGTGGACTTCGTATTTTTTCGCAAACTGTCCCATCACTGGAAGTTCGAGAAAAATCTCCGACAGGACTTCCGAGTAACCAGAGCCGGCGGGAGACTCGCCATTGTATTCCGCAAATTTCAAAGAGTCCGGAAGCAGGAATGCGTCGAGCCGGGACGCTGTGCTGGCCGGGCCGTACCCAACTGGAATTCGCGCCAGCCGCTCCTCTTCTTCGCGCAGATGCAATTGCGCAAAAAGATGTTTGTCGTTGAGTGCGGCCAGGACCACCCGCTCGCCAAGTTCTGCAACCGTTTCCGCTACGGCTCTGACCCGCTCTTCGTCTTCAGGGGAAAGAAAAAAAGGACGCAGAAACGGGCAGTGGACGCGGTCGCCAAATGTCAGTTTGGCCCTGCGCATGCGCTTGAACAATTCTTCCGGGAGCGCAGGGACTCGCAGGAGAATGGCCTTTAGGATTTCATGCCACTCCTCCGCCGGCGACGGAGGCAGTACCAGGGGTGTTGGAGCGCTGGTCATACGGATTTAATTCCCACGGAGGCCGATACTGGACCAGTCGCCGAAGCTTGTCCTGCTGCAGCGCTTTTCGGCGCGCCCGTGAAGCCTGCGGCGGCGCCGATACCCAGCATTTCTTCCCAGCGCGGCCAAGGATTCGAAGCCTTGCCGTTCAGCGCGCGGTCGATCACCAGCCGCGCCATTTTTTCCACCACGTGGTCGAAATAAAACTCCGTGATGCGGTCGCGCTCGAAATCCGGAGCAGGATTCAGGAAATCGATGGCGTAAGGCACGCCGTCCTTGACGGCAAACTCGATGGTATTCATCTCGTAGCCAAGGGCTTGATTGATGGTCTGCGCGTCTTTCACCACGCGCGTGCCGAGTTCCGCGCTCAAATATTGGTGATCCACCAGATACTTGCGTTCCTTGGGGTCGTAATGCACCGGCAGTATGTCCGTCTTCCCAAAGGTAAAGCAACGCACGTATTGCTTGAAATCGATGAACTCCTGCAAAGTCATGCAGTACGGCGAAGTCTTGTCATACGCGGCGAGCAATTCCTCTTTGTTGTGTACCTTGTAGACGTGCTTCCAGCCGCCGCCTGAAAATGGCTTGAGGATGGCCGGGCGTCCGACGTAATCCAGCAATCCTTCCCAATCCATTGGATATTCGAGGTTGTGGAGTGACTCGGAAGTGATGTCCACATCGCTGGGGTAACCCTTCTGCGGTAGGAGCACTGTTTTCGGTATGGCGATTCCCAGCTTCGCGGCTACGGAGTAGTTGAAATACTTGTCGTCAGCCGTCCACCAGAAAGGATTGTTGATGACGTAGGTCCCCTGGAGCACAGCGTGCTTCAGATAGCCGCGGTAATATTCCACTTCATGCGAGATGCGATCGACAATGACGCTGTATCGCCCAGGCTCGCCCATTCGCGTCCCGCCCAGCTTCACGAATTCCGCCGCGACACCATCCTTCTTCCCTAGCTCATTCACGCGCACAATAAAAGCCGGCGGAAAGCTGTATTCGCGCCCGCAGAGAAGGCCAACCTTTTTCATTTCGTGCTCCTGTCAGTTTCCTGAGGAACTGGCTCGTTTGCGATTGCCGTTAGTTCACGGCGTGTGCTGAAGAAGTTCTTGGCTCGGTGACGCCCCCGCGTGTTTCGGCCACCAGATGGCGCACGACCGCTTTCAGGTCCCCAGTCTCTTGGTACACGCGCAATTGCCGGTCGGCGCTGGTGCCTTCGTTCATGATTGTGTGGACGTACTCGACCGCGCTGCGGCTCCCGAGATCATCGACGACGTCGTCAACGAATTCCAACAGCTCCGGAATCAGTTGCCGCATGGGAACTTCGGCTTCCTTGCCAAAGTCAATCATCTTTCCGTCGATTCCGTAACGCGCGGCGCGCCACTTGTTTTCTTCGATGAGCGCGCGGCGGTAGAGCCGCCAGCTCACATTTCCCTGATAGAGGCGGTGCAACTTCACTATGATCGCCTGAGTGAGCGCGGCAATGGCCACCGCTTCCTCGACTCGCGTCGAGACGTCGAACATGCGGAATTCCAGCGTGCCGAACGTGGGATGCGGGCGCACGTCCCACCAAATCTTCTTTCCGTTGTCGATGCAGTTCAGTTTCACGAGAAGATTCACGAAATTCTCGTAAGCGCTCCAGGATTCAAATTGCTCGGGCACGCCGGTGCGCGGGAAGCGGCGGAACACCGTCGTGCGGAACGACTTCAAACCCGTATTTCTGCCCATCCAGAAAGGTGAGCTGGTTGAAAGCGCCAGAAGATGTGGTAGGAAGTAGCGCACGCCGTTCATCATATCGATAGTCGTCTGTTTGTCCGGCATGGCCACGTGCACGTGCATGCCGAAAATGAGCAGCGATCTCGCCAGCTGGCCCATCTCCTCGACGATATGTTCGTAGCGCTCGCCCGGGGAAATGACCTGGTCAATCCAACTGG
>Ga0209698_10002415_pt1 | contig 21195 bp, 19 predicted proteins | sample LitLauG_LLR_2012_FD_187203 | JGI IMG/M metagenome (GOLD analysis project Ga0209698, IMG submission 187203) | Freshwater sediment microbial communities from Pennsylvania, USA - Little Laurel Run_MetaG_LLR_2012 (SPAdes) (version 2) | ecosystem: Environmental > Aquatic > Freshwater > Creek >...
TGGATTCACCGGCGATGGAAGACGCGTCCGCCGGGCGAGCCGCCTTTATATTGAGCCTGAATCAGCGAGAATTGCAGCCGCTTTTCCACGCCGTCCACGCGGTCCAGCCGCACACGGACCTTATCACCGATGGAAAACTGCTTACGCGTTTTGCGGCCGACGATTTTGCGCACGTTCTCCTGATAAGCGAACTGGTCGCCCAGCAGCGTCTCGATCGGCACCAGGCCTTCGATGAACATTTCGGTTAACTCAACGAAAAAGCCGAAGCGCTGGGTGGAAATGATCAGCGCGTCGAATTCCTCGCCCACGTGCTGGATCATGAACTTCACTTTCTTCCACTCCACCAGTTCGCGTTCTGCTTCGGCGGCGCGGCGTTCGGTGTGGGAGCACGCTTCGGCGATCTCGCGCAGATCATCTTCGTAGATTTTCCCCTGCAAATGCGCGCGTAAAATGCGGTGCACGATCAGATCCGGATAGCGGCGGATGGGCGATGTGAAGTGCGTGTAGCTTTTCGCGGCGAGCGCGAAGTGGCCCACGTTCTGATCGCTGTAGCGGGCCTGTTTCAGGCTGCGCAGCATCAAATAACTGAGGATGCGTTCCTCTGGTTTGCCCTCGATTTTGTCCACAAGGCGCTGATAATTCTTCGACGTGAGGTTGGCGTTGTCCAACGCTACGATTTCGCCCCGGAACTTCTTCACCGGCGCCGCGCCGCCCGCCAATGAATAGCCGAACTGCACGGCGACCTCTTCGAATTCCAGCACGCGCTTCGGATCGGGTCGTTCATGGATACGGAAAATCATGGGCAGTTCAGCGGTTTCGATGTGCGAGGCTACCGCTTCGTTGGCGGCCAGCATGAACTCCTCAATCAAACGATGCGCATCGTTTCGGGCGGCGCGCTTGATGCCGATCATTTCGCCGAACTCGTCGAATTCCAACAGCGGCTCCGGCAGATCGAAATCGATGGAGCCGCGCCGGGTGCGCTTTTTATTGAGGATTTGCGCCAGTTCCTGCATCAGCTCAAAACGCGCGGCAAGCGGCGCGTAACGCTCACGCAACGCCGCGTCGCCTTCCAGCACGCCGTGCACCGCAGTGTAGGTCATGCGCTCTGCGCTGCGGATGACGCCCTCGCAAAATTCCTGCGCCACCACTTCGCCCTGGCGGTCGATTTCCAGCAGCGCGGAAAGTACCAGGCGATCCTCATTGGGACGCAGCGAGCACTGATCCGTCGATAGTTCGAGCGGCAGCATCGGCACAGCGCGGTCGGGAAAATAAACGCTGGTGCCGCGCAGCGCCGCTTCGCGATCGATGGCCGACTCGGGCTTGACGTAATAACTGACGTCGGCGATGTGGACGTGCAGCGCGAAATGGCCGTTCGCGAGGCGATCCACCCACACGGCATCGTCAAAGTCGCGCGCGGTTTCGCCATCGATCGTCACGATTTCGAAGGTGCGAAAATCGCGGCGGCGGGCGAGTTCTTCGAGTGGAATCGTGCGCTCGATGGCGCGGGCCTGGTCGAGAACATCGTCCGGAAATTCGTGCGGGATGTGGTGGCTGCGGATGAGGATTTCGACGTCGATGCCGAAGTCGTCGGGCTTGCCCAGGATTTCGGTGATGCGTCCGATGGGGCGGTCGCCGTCGCCGAAGTCGATGATTTCGGCGTTGACGATCATGCCTTCCAGATCCTCCACGCGCGTTACATCCACTGTACGCGCGCCGACGCGGTTGGCGGATTTTTTCTTGGGAAATTCCATACCTTCGGGAATTTCGATCCATTGGCGGATGCGGTCTTCGTGAGGGACGACGTAGTTGCCGCGGCGGCGCACGCGAAATTCGCCCACAACCGAGGGGTGGGCTCGCTTCACCACGCTGAGGATTTCGCCGTGCATGCGTCCGCGGTCGCCTCGCTTCAGGCGAATGGCCACGCGGTCGCCGTGCATGGCTTTCAGCGCTTCTTCTTTCGCGATGTAAACGTCGCCATCGACGCCGGGGATCGGCTTGTCGGGGATGACGAAGGCGTAGCCATCGCGATGGACGTTCAAGCGTCCTTCGATTTGCTTACTGGCTTTGACGACGCGCTTCTTGGGAAAGGCCACGATTCATTATCATGTATGCCATGGAGCTGAAATCCGTACGGCTGGAAATTCCCGAAAATGGCAACATTATTGTGGGCCAGAGCCACTTCATCAAGACGGTGGAGGATATCTACGAAGCAATTGTGAACACAGTGCCACAGATGAAGTTCGGCGTGGCGTTCAATGAAGCGTCCGGCGCGTGCCTCACGCGCGTGGATGGAAATGATGAAGCGCTGAAGGGTAACGCCACGCGCAACGCGCAGGCCATCGCGGCGGGGCATACGTTCGTGGTGGCGATGACCGATGGGTATCCGATCAACATCCTCGGGCGGCTGAAGGCGGTGCCAGAGCTGTGCACGATTTTCTGCGCCACTGCGAATCCGGTGGAGGTGATCGTCGCCGAGTCAGAACAGGGGCGCGGGGTGTTGGGCGTGATCGACGGAAGCTCGCCCAAGGGTGTGGAGAGCGGGTCGGATGCGGAGTGGCGGCACGGGTTTTTGAGGAAGATCGGGTATAAGAGGTAGTTGGCCGCCGATGAACGCGGATAACGCCGATCTCCGTGCTAAGGGAGCATTGTTTTCGGATGGGCTTCCGCGGCGAACTTTATGAGAGCGAAACGGTTGCCTTTCCAGTTGAAGTAATAGGCGCCGCATGAGTCTCTGTTCTTGAAATCCCGGCAGGCATTCCGAAGGACAAGCAGACTGCTATCAGGCCGGAGGTCAATTTCCATATCGCTCAGGTTGTCGAGCGGGACATACAGCTCTGAGCCGGTACTAGACAGCGGCGGGTCGTAGACTAAGCCCGTCTTTGCATCCACGATCGCCATCATTACGCATTGTGAGCCGCAACCCCAGCGAACGGCATAATAGTGTCCTGCGAAGTTCGGGCCTTTACTTTTGATCGGGTTCTTCCAATTGCCACTCCAAACATCTGAGCCCCCCCAACACGCCGTTTTGTATTCGAGTTTGGTAGTTCCGCTGCTCTGGCGTGGCGATGATTGGCATTGCTGGGGTTCCCCGAAACACTTCGGCCACAGCGTAATCCCCAAATTGTGGAGTGACTGGGGGCTGCCCACTCTGCGCCCACATAACAAAAGGGGACAGTGTGGTCCAGATGAGGGCAATCGTGAGGCCGCGCATGCACCGATTTTACCTCGCGCCTAAGGTTGTATCTCCCACTCACTCAGAAAAGAACTCTCGCCGGAGCTCCGCCTCCGCAATGAAACGGCACGCCTGCCGGAAGATTGCATGAAGTGTGCCTCTGTCGATCTCCCGATGATTGGGGATGGTAGGTGTTTGGGTTTCGCCATGCTCCAGAACCCGGCGCACCTTTACATGGCTGCCCCGCTGAGAGTGGATGAAAACCAAACCGACTCAGGATTTTCAGGACCTCGGTTCCGGATAGCGTACGCAGCTTCGGCATCAGGCTACGGCTTCAAGCTCCATGGTGGCCAGAATCGTGGGATTATTCGCGATGCCCAGTGCGGCCAGGTCTTCGCCTTCCAGGTGAAGGCCGATTGCCTCACGAATGTTTACGGCCAGTTCATCGAGGGTGAAGGCTTGGGTGACCACCGGTAGATCGAGGCACTCAGCGACGAACTGACGATCCCCCTTACTGATGCGGACCTGAATCGTTCTTTTCATTTCGCTCCCCACAGCTCCCAGTATGCCTCAGTGGGGCCACTCAGTTTGGGGTGGTTAGCTCAAGGTTGATGCGGGCGCCGTCTGGCTGGATCTTCACATCGCGGAAATCGCGGATTAGCGGACTATGTTTCAGTTGATCGGCTCCGGCAGTCGTGAGCAGGCCTACTACCTGCATGCCGGCACTCAAACCGGCCTCGATGCCGGGGCGTGTGTCTTCGAAAACTACGCAATCCTGCGGTTCCACGGCCAACTGCTCGGCGGCCTTCAAGAAGCCTTCCGGATGCGGCTTGCCGTTACGAATCTCGTCGACTGGAACAATCACCTTCGGGAGCGGCAGGCCCGCACCGGCGACGCGCGCCTCTGCCAGCGCTCTCCATGCGGACGTCACGATCGCCCACGGATGGTTTCGGAGCGCATGCAAAACTTGCTCGGCCCCCGGCACGGCCAAAATGCCTTGGAGTTGCGTTTCCTCGAAACGCGCCATCTCTTCCAGCTCCTCGGTATGGTCCCGGCCGGGGAAAAAGTGTTCCATCGTGGCAACGGTGGGGCGGCCATGTGAGAACGTAAGCACGGTTTCCAGGGGGATGCCATGGCGTGCGGCCCACCAGCCCCAGGCACGTTCGACGACGCTGGTGGAATCGACCAGGGTGCCGTCCATATCGAACAGAATGGCTTTACAGGTGAGGTGGATCATGCTGGCCATGTCTCACCATGATGTCAGACAAGAACCTGAGGCAGTTCAGCAGTCAGGAGCGAAGGGGCCCGCTGTGTCCGCTGGTCGGGCTTTATCGAGACTGAGGCATTTGCGGTTCGGGACACAGTAGGCAGTCCCCTTCGCCAGTGCGGCTTTCCCGTGCACGGGCTCGTTAGCCCTTGAGGCCGGCCCAGACGCCTCGCATGTAGGCGAAGCTCTTGATCATGTTGGGTAGAGGATCCGTGTCGTCGATCTCGTATTCCAGGTTGATGTAGCCCTGGTAGTTCATCTTCTTCAACTGCGCAAACAGCGCCGGGAATGGGATAATTCCGTCTCCGCACGGCTTCTGGCTTTCTTTTAGCTTGTAGTCGCCCAGATCCTTCACATGCATGTCGAGGAGGCGCGGGCCCGCTTCGGCGACCGTCGAAACCAGATCGACGCCGGTGCGGCAGGTATGGCCGATATCGATGCAGAGACCGCAGCGCGGGTCCATATCTTTCACCATGGCGAGGACGTCCTGCGGGCGCGGGAAGTTGGGGTCCTCGGGACCGTGGTTGTGGACCGCGATCTTGATGTCGTACTCACGCACGAATTTTTCCAGCTTCGGCAGAATCGCCTTATCGGGCATGCAGACGATGGTGGGCATGCCGCACGCCCTGGCGTATTCGAATTTCGCGCGGATGTCGCCCTCGTCGGCGCTGCGGAAATAGATCGTCCCGCCGCCGACGATTTTCAGTCCGGCCTTTTCGGTCTCCGCCACGGCCTTTTTGATCTCGGCGGGCGAGGACGTCATCGGCAGATGGAAATCCTTGTAATTGATGTAGTGCGTATTCAGCTTCACCGTGTTCAAAATGGCAATTTTTCGGCTGAATTCGCGGAAAGAATAGCTTGCCACGCCGAGGCGGAACTCCATCTCATCGCCTTGCTTAGCGGGTTCTTCGGCAAAAACGTTCATGGCGGAAAGCGCTGTCGCGGCGAGCGCGCCGCCGAACAGATCGCGTCTTGATGTCTTCATGGCCATCTCCTTCTTAATACCCTATCAGAGCGTTGTACTCTGAAGCGTGAGGCCTCCGGAACAGATTGCTCGGCGCGCGGCGATGGTGAGCATTGCGATCAGCGTGACGCTGGTCGCGGTGAAGATCGGGGTGGGGATCGCGGCGCATTCGGTGGCGCTGGTGTCGGACGGCTTCGAATCGGGCGCGGACATTTTAATGTCGGGACTGGTGCTGTTCGGGCTGTGGGTGGCGGCGAAGCCCGCCGACGAGGAGCATCCCTACGGGCACGGGCGGTTCGAAATTCTGACGGGCCTGGCGATCGGCGCGGTGCTGGCGGCGGCGGGCGTGGGAATCTCGTGGCGGTCGATTGCCAATCCTAACGATCATGCGCCGGAGGCGTTCGCGCTGTGGCCATTGATCGGCGCGACGGTGCTGAAGGGTTCGATGTGGTTCGCCAAGCGGAGGATTGCCCAAAAATCCGGCAGCGCGTCTTTAAACGCGGACGCCTGGAACGACGCCGTGGACATGTGTTCGGGCGCGGTGGCGCTGCTGGCGGTGGGAATCGCGGTGTTCATTCCAGGGATGCACGAGGCGGATCACTGGGGTGGGTTCCTGGTGGGGCTGTTCGTGATTTTCTTCGGGCTGCGCGTGATGCGGGAGACGGCGCTGCAATTGATGGACACGATGCCAGAGGGCGAACGGATGCAGGAGATCCGCGCCATCGCGCTGCGCGTGCCCGGAGCGTTGGGAATCGAAAAATGCTTCGCGCGCAAGACGGGGCTGCGCTACCACGTGGATCTGCACCTGGAAGTGGACCCCGATTTGACGGTGCGCGATTCGCACAGGATTGCGACGGCGGTGCGGGATTCGCTGCGCCGCGACGTGGATTGGGTGGAGGATGTGCTGGTGCATGTGGAGCCGCATGCGTAGCGGCGTGCGCTACGGTTTGGGCATATAGGACACTAGAAGCGAGTGGAAAATCGAGCGATTGCGCATCTTTTAAATGAGACCGCCGACCTTATGGAGGTCGCAGGCGAGGACTCGTTCCGCATCCGCAGCTACCGAAACGCGGCGAGCGCAATTGAGAGCTACCCGGAGTCCATTTCTTCGATCGTCAAAAACCCCGAGCGCAAGGTGACCGAGATTGCGGGCATCGGCAAGGGCATTGCGGCGATTCTGGAAGAGATCGAGCAGCGCGGCAGCTTCGAGCGCCGCGACGAGATGCTGGAGAAATATCCCGAGTCGGCGCTGGAGCTGCTGAAGATTCAGGGGCTGGGGCCGAAGAGCATACGGGTGCTGTTCGACCAATTGCAGATCACTTCGATCGACAGCCTGGAGCGCGCCTGCAAGGAGCAGAAACTGCGGGAGCTGCCGCGCATGGGCGCGAAGCTGGAAGAAAAAGTGCTTCGGTCGATCGCGCAGTACCGGCAGAGGCAGGGGCGCTTTCTGTTGAACTTCGCGCAGCGGGCGGCGGATGAGCTGACCGAGTATTTATCCATCGAGGGCGTGGAAAAGATCACGCCCGCGGGCAGTTTGCGGCGTGGAAAAGAGACCGTAGGCGATCTGGATTTGCTCGTCACGGGGCCGGGCGCAGCGGCGGCGCTGGAGAAGTTTGTCGTGCATCCCAAGGCCGAGGAGATCCTGGGCAAGGGCGAGAACAAGGCGAGCATCCGGTTCGGCTACGAAGGCTTGCAGGTTGATTTGCGCGCGCTCGGGTCAGACCATTTTGGAGCGGCGCTGCAATATTTCACCGGCAGCAAGGAGCACAACGTCGCGCTACGGCAACGCGCGCTGAAGATGGGGCTCACGCTGAATGAATACGGACTCGCGAAAGTGGACGGCGGCGCGATCGTCGCGAGCCGGACTGAAGAGGAACTTTACGCGGCGCTGGGATTGGCCTGGATTCCTCCGGAGTTACGCGAAAACTCCGGCGAGATCGAAGCCGCGGCCGCGGGCAAGCTTCCGAAGCTGATCGAGCGTGGGGATATTCGCGGTGATCTGCACATGCACACGACCGAAAGCGACGGCCGCGCGACGCTGGAAGAGATGGCCGAGGCGGCGCGCGCGATGGGCTACGAATACATCGCGATTACCGATCATTCGAAGGCTCTGGCGATGGCCAACGGCATGGATGAAAAGCGCGCGGTGGCGTTCGCCCACAAGGTGCGCGAGATGGATCAATCGGGGCTGGGGCTGCGCGTGTTTTCGGGGATCGAGTGCGATATCAAGCGCGACGGAGAAATGGATCTGGAGAACGACGCGCTGGGCGAGCTGGATTTCGTGATTGGCAGCGTGCATAGTTACATGAATCTGGAATCCGCCGAGATGACGGACCGCTTGATGCGGGCGCTGGAGTGTCCGCATCTGCGGATGCTGGGGCATCCGACCGGACGGCTGCTGCTGAACCGCGATCCGTTCCCATTCGACTTCGATCTGATCGCGGGAGAAGCGGCGAGGCGCGGTGTGTATCTGGAGATTAATTCCAGTCCGGAGCGTCTGGATCTGACGGCGTCGCTGATCCGAGCGGCGAAGGCCAAGGGATGCAAGTTCGTGATCAACACGGACGCGCACCATCCGAAGCATCTGGCAAATATTCAATATGGCGTTAAGATGGCCCGGCGAGGATGGCTGGAGGCCGGCGACGTTCTGAACACGCATTCGGCGCAGGAATTCGCGCGCCTCATTTCTCACTCATGAAACTTATCGAATCGAAATTGCTACTGGAAACCCCGATTTTCAGGGTCACGCGCGACGTCGCACTGGACCCGGACGGATTTGAGATTACACGCGCGATCGTCAAACACGGAGGCTCCGCGGTGGTGATGCCGGTGGATGAGAAGAAGCGCATCCTTCTAGTGAGGCAGTTTCGGCTGCCGGTCGCGAATTATTTATGGGAGCTTCCCGCCGGTCGTATCGACGAAGGCGAGAACGCTTTGCAGGCGGCGAAGCGTGAGCTGGGCGAGGAGACGGGCTATCGCGCGAAGAGGTGGTCGAAGCTGGCGGAGTTTTACGCGAGCCCTGGTTTTCTGGCTGAAAAAATGACGATTTACCTGGCCACGGGATTGACCGAGGGCAAGCAGACGCCAATGGAAGACGAGCGGATCGTGATGCGTTGGTTCACGTCGCGCGAGGTGGATGAACTGATCGGCAAGGGCAAGATTCTCGACGCCAAGACGCAGATCGGTTTCCTTAAGTGGAAACGCTACGCAGGTAAGTGAGCATCTGCTGGAGCGCCTGGGCGCGGTGGCTGACCTGCATTTTCGCGTCGGTGGGCGCTTCGCCGAAGGTGCAGCCGAAGGGCTCGTAGAAAAAAATGGGATCGTAGCCGAAGCCGTTTTCCCCGCGCGGGGCGTCGGTGAGGCGTCCTTCGACCGAGGCGCGAAACATCTTTTCGAGCTCACCGTTTTTCACCAGTGCGATGACGCAGACGAAACGGGCGGTTCGATTTTCCACGCCTTTCATTTGCGCCAACAGCCAGTCGTTATCGAAATGCGCGGAATCGACGCCAGGGCGGCCGTTCAGTGCGTCCACTTCGATGCCGGAGTCGTCGACGAAGAGGTAGCCGTTCGCGTGCGCGCCGTAATAGCGAGCCTTCAACAGCGCATTTTCTTCGAACGTCTTGCCAGTCTCTTCAGGCGGAGACAGTTTCAACGGCACGATTTCGAAATCCGGCGCGGCGAGCTGGAATTCGCGCAGTTTGCCTGGGTTCGACGTGGCGCAGTGGACTTTCACGCGGCCTCGAACTGTTTCTGAATGGCGATGAGATCAGCGACGCCTTTGCGGGCGAGCGCGAGTAGCGCGTTCAATTGGCCGTCGTTGAAGGCGACCTTTTCCGCGGTGGCTTGCAGTTCGACGAACTGGCCCGCGCCGGTCATGACGACGTTCATATCCACTTCGGCGCGCGAGTCTTCGTGATAGCAAAGGTCGAGCATCGCTTCGCCGCCGACAATGCCGACGCTGGTGGCGGCGACGGAATCGCGAATCGGATTCTTCTTGAGCGATCCGTACTGCACCAGCTTGCGCAGTGCGATGGACATGGCGATATAGGCTCCGGTGATGGCCGCGGTGCGCGTGCCTCCGTCGGCCTGCAGGACGTCGCAATCGAGGATGACACTGCGTTCGCCGAGCGCGTCCATGTCCACGACCGAGCGCAGGGAGCGGCCGATGAGGCGCTGAATTTCCATGGTGCGCCCGGAGGCGCGGCCCTTCGACACTTCGCGCGCGGTACGCGTGGCGGTGGCGCGGGGCAGCATGGAGTACTCAGCCGTGACCCAGCCTTTGCCGTGCCCTCGCAGGAATCCCGGCACGGAATCTTCGACGGAGGCAGCGCAGAGCACGCGCGTGTTGCCCACTTCGATCAACACGGATCCTTCGGCGGTGAGCAGGTATCCCGGCGTCACGGTGACGGGCCGCATCTGTGCGGCTTCTCGATGATCGATTCGCATTTATTTTCCAGAGTTCAAGAATTCGTAGAAGAAAAAAAATATTACCAGCAAGCCGGCGATGAGAATGAACAGGCATGGCAGCAGTCCGCGCGCGGTTTTCTCGACCGGCCTTTTCTTGACCCCGCGTGGCTTGAATCGTGCCATAACTATGCGACCCGTCCGAGCATGGTGGCGGCCTGACGGAAAAATTCGTCGAGCGCGCGCAGCGATGATTCCTCCCAATCCTTCAGGGTAATGGAGACGACCGCGCGGTTGCGTTCCGCCAACGCCATCTGTGTGGCGAGATACTGCGCGCGATGGTAATCGGCGTCTTCGCTTTCGCGGATGAGGATGGTGGAAAAGCACCCGCCGTGGCCGATGATCATTTCGTGAAAGGAGTGATTCATCGCCGGACCTTCGTACACGTCCGCCGGCATTTTCAGACGCGCACGAAAGAGGCGTTCGGCGGCGCGTTCGAGCGCGGATTTGACGGCTCGTCCGCGGGCGGAATAGCGCGTGTCGCCGAAGAACGTGAGTTCACCGTAGGAGTCCGGGCCATCCACAAGAAAGCGCTTCACGAGCGCGGCGTACATGGCCGGCGCGGTGGCGGCAGCGGACTGAACGTCCGGTGGAAGGCGATCCCAACGCAACGTGACGCGGCCTCGCCAGGTGGATTGGCGCGGCGTTTCGTAGTAGGCGCGCCACTGTTTTGTTTTCGCGATGCCTCCGGCGCGCTCGGAATCAGCGAACAGTTTATTGGTAATGGATTTGTAGAGTTCGACGTTGGGCTGGGTGACAAAGTTTATATTGCGTAACCACGCCAGACCGAAGACCGTGTAGTGGACGAACTGCATGTAGCGCGAAAGCGGCGTGTCCTTGGGGATCGTGAGCAGCGCAGCGGGATAGCCTGCGCGGCGGAGCAATGCGAGCTTCTCCTTAGGCTCGCCTGATGCACCTTTGAGTTGGACGCTCCAGAAGACGCGATCCTGCTTCGGGTCCCTAGGCGAACGATAGTTGGGCAGCTTGATGCGTTCACCGATGACGATTTTCAGGCCGTATTCGGCTGATTTTCCTAGGCTTTCCTCGAAGTCCTGCTTGGTCCAGATGCCCGCCCCGCTCCATTCGCGAGGAAGCATGAGCGTGATTTTGTCGCGGCCTTCCAAGCCCTGGACGTGCAGAAACGACGCCAGGCGCCAGGCGGCTCCGATCTCATCTTCCGAGAGAAAAGTACCTTCCATCCAGGCGCGCAGGTTGACCCCGGCGAGACCGAGCGGATACAGACTGCCTCGATTCATAGGCGCGCTGTGGCGTCCAGCAGTGGTGTTGCGCTCATCGAGTTGCACCGGCACGCGCGTATAGCCGCGCGCTGCGGCAAACTTGTCGAGCAGCGAACCCGGCAACGTCATGTAATAAAAATTGGGACGCGAATCGACGCCCGCGGCGTCGTACATGGCGGCGAGTTTTTTCAGATTGAGCACAGGCTCGAACGACGTCATCCCCATTGCCATGCCAACCACCAGAGTGCGGCGCAGCAGATCGGCGAGGTCGTTGCCGCCGCGCCTTTTCATTGTGGCCAGGATGCCATCGAGCTTCGCAGGATCGGTGGAGTCGAGCACGAAGACCTTTGGTCCGCGGCGCAGCAGACCGGCGGCTTCGTACATTGCTTTGTCCTCGGACGAGCCTCCCATGCCGGCCCAGATGAGAAATTTCACGGGCACGCCATGGGCCTGTTTCACGCGGGCGACGATATCGCGAAGTTCGCCGGTGACTGCTGTGGGCCATGCGTCCAAGTGTTCCGTAGCCTGCCAGACGAGGTCGAAGACACCGTAGCCGTTCTTCGTGACCCGGCCATGTTCCACTTCCATACCGAGAGGGATCAACGCGCCGCGCGCGGGGTCGAGTGAATCGAGCCCCTTGCGGCGGGAGCGCGCGCTGAGGGCCTGGAGAGCCTTCAGCGGAGAGGCTGTTTCGAACCGGACGAATGCGGAAGAAGAGTCGGGCCGGTCGTGATAAAGCGAAAGGATCACCTATAAGATGTAGCATAAGATATGGGCCTGCCAGCGTCCCCGGCCGCGCCGCGCGCGGTGGAAGCGCCGAAATCCGTCGAGCGATTTTTTGAATTTTCGCTGCTGGGGATGCTGGCGTCGGGATTCTTCGCGGTGGCCGCGACGGGTTACCTGGATTGGCCAACGGAGGCTCTAACAGCGGCGGCATTGGTGGTGCGCGCGTTGATGGCGGCGGGGTTGGTGCGGCGCGCTGTGCCGGGGCGCGGGGCAGACTGGGCCGCGGTCGCCTTCCTCGGTTTTTCCATCGTCGACTATTTCTATTTGTCGCGCGCATTTTTACCGGCGACTCTCCACCTGGTCTTTTTCCTGCTGATTTCTAAAGTGCTGACGGCGCGCACGCCGCGCGATTTCACGCTGCTGAAGATTTTGGGCGCGATGGAATTACTGGCCGCGGCGATGCTTTCCGCCAGCTTGTCTTTCCTGGTGTTTCTGGCGTTGTTTTTGTCATTCGCAGTGGCGTCGTTCGCAAGCGGAGAAGTGCGGGCTTCGGCCCTGAAGCGAAATGGAGTCGTGCGCGGCGGATTGCGCGCGTTTCCGCGGCGTTTGGGCGCGCTGTCGCTGTTTCTCTTCGTCGGCATTCTGGGGCTAACGTCGCTTCTGTTTTTCGTGCTGCCGCGGACGGCGCGGATGGCGATCGAACGGTTCGCGCCTGGGCGCTATCATCTGCCGGGATTCTCGAGCGAAGTCACCCTGGGGCAGATCGGGGAAATCAAGCGCAGCAGCGCCGCGGTCATGCACATCCGCAACGCGGACGGGCGTCCTTTGTACGTCCGCTGGCGGGGCGCGGCGCTGGCGGAATTCGACGGCAGGCGTTGGTACAACCCACCGGGCGGCGACGTCCAAATTCGTGTTCCCCGCGAAACGCACACGGTCAAATTCCCGGTGCCGGAGCATCCGCGGCGCGGGCAGTTGCTGGCCTACAACGTCCAGTTGACCGAGATTGCCGCCGACGCGCTGTTTTACGCGGGCACGGCGCAATCGGTAACGATCGACGCTCCGCTGCTGTACTTCACTCGCGGAGGGACGCTGCGCGTCGCGGGTGTGCCGACCAACGGGCTGCGCTATTTTGCGTCGAGCTACGTGGAGGAAGAGTACGCGACTCCGCGCACGCCTCCCGATCCGATGACGCCGATTGAGCGCGACGAATTGCTGTTGTTGCCGAATCTGGATTCACGTATCGCGCCCCTGGCGCGCGAGATCGTGAAGGCCGCGGACGGCGACGCAGCGAAGGCGGAAGCGATCGAGCGCTATTTGCGCAAGAACTACGGCTACACGCTGAAACTGCTGCCGGCGCGGGTGCGCGATCCGCTGGCGGTGTTTTTGTTCGACCGCAAGAAGGGACACTGTGAATATTTCGCATCGTCGATGGCGGTGATGCTGCGGACGGTCGGGGTGCCCTCGCGCGTCGTAACGGGGTTCATGGGCGGCACGTTCAATCCGATCACGGGATGGCAGGTGGTGCGCGCCTCTGACGCGCATAGCTGGGTGGAAGCGTGGGTTCCGGGCCACGGATGGACGAGCTACGATCCGACGCCGCCCGATCCGGCGGCGGCGCAGAATCCGCTCCTGGCGCGCGCGGCGATGTTCCTGGACGCGGCGGACCAGTTCTGGCAGGACTGGGTGATGAGCTACGATCTGGAGCGGCAGAAAGGGCTGGCGTCTCAGGTGCAGCGGTCGGGCCGGTCGCGGCGGCACTGGCTGGGCGCCTGGTTCGATGGACTGACGAATTGGATTCCGCAGATGGGCGGCGGCTCGCCGGGGACCGCTTCGGCCACCATTTTCGGCGCGCTCTGCGCGGTGGCCGCTGCGGCGTTTTTCGCCAAGCCGATTTGGAAATGGGCGCGCGGATCGCTGCAAATCCGGCGTCTAAAACGGGGTGAGGGTGAATCGTCGGACGCAGCGCTGCTGTATCGAAGAATGCTGGCGCTGCTGGCGCGCAGAAACATTCAGAAGCCCGCCTGGCTGACGCCCCAGGAGTTCGCGCGCGTGATGCCGGCGAGCGAGCTATCGCCCGTGGTGGAGGAACTGACCTCCGCGTACATGGAGTTCCGGTTCGGCGGAAAACGGGACGCGGCGCCACGCATGGTGCAATTGCTCGATCAACTTGAGAAGATGTAGGACGCCCTACATCTTATGATCCCGATTGCACGTATCATTATCCGGACACTGCTGCAACTCCTGTTTCGCGCCGAGTTGCGCGGCTACGCTCCGCCGAAAGGCAAGACGCTGATCGTGGCAAACCACCAGTCGTATCTGGATGGATTGCTGATCGGCGCATTTCTGCCGTTCGCGCCCACCTACCTGGTGCATTCGACACAGGCGGCGAAGTGGTATTTCAAGATCCTGCTGGGCGCGATCGACCACCTGGTGGTAGATTCGACGAATCCGATGGCGATGAAGTCGGTGATCGCACTGCTGGAATCCGGCGCGCCGGTGGTGATTTTTCCCGAGGGCCGCATCACGGTGACTGGCAGCCGGATGAAGATTTACGACGGTCCGGCATTCGCGGCGGCGAAATCCGGCGCGCACATCCTTCCGATTCACATCGACGGGCCGCTGCATTCGCATTTTTCGCGCATGACCGGCGACTTTCCGCGGCGCTGGTTTCCCAAGATGACGCTCACGATGCACGCGCCTCTGCCTCTTCCCATGCCGGAGGCTCCGCGAGCGCGCGACCGCAGGCGCATGGCGAGCGACGAACTACGCCGCATCATGCAGATCGCCGAGTTCGACTCACGCGAGCAAACCACCATTCCACAACTACTGCTGGATAAGGTGAAGCTTTACGGCCGGGATCGCGGATATATAGAAGATATTCGCGGGAAAGAAGAATCGCTGGGCGATTTGCTCAAAATGACGCTTGCGCTGGGGCGGTTGACGTCGAAATACACGAGCGAGGGAGAACGCGTGGGCGTTCTGATGCCGACCGCGACGCCGACCGCCGCGATGATGATGGGCTTGATGGCCATGCGGCGCGTGCCGGCGATGCTGAATTACACGTCCGGCCGCGAGGGCCTGGAGAACGCGTGCCACATCGCCGAGGTGAAGACGATTTTCGCATCGCGGGCGTTCATCGAAAAAGCGAAGCTCACCACGATGATGGACAACTTCACCGCGGCGAACGTGATTTATCTGGAAGACGCGCGCGCGCAGTTCGGCATTTTCGACAAACTGTGGCTGGTGCTCTACGCATTGCGATTCCCGCAGCGGGCGGTGAAGAAAACGCGGCCGGCGGACATGGCCGTGGTGCTGTTCACGTCCGGATCGGAGGGCAAGCCGAAGGGCGTCGCGCTGAGCCACGCGAATATCCTGGCGAATTGCGCGCAGGCTCGCGCGGTGATTGAGATTTCGCATCGTGACAAGTTTCTGAATGCGCTGCCTTTGTTTCATTCCTTCGGATTACTGGCGGGATTGGTGCTACCGCTGAGCTGCGGCGCAAAGATTTTTATGTATCCTTCTCCGCTGCACTATCGCGTGATTCCCGAGATTGCCTACGACCGCGATTGCACGGTGATGTTCGCGACCAGCACGTTTTTAGGCAACTACGCCAAGTTCGCGCATCCCTACGATTTCTACAAAGTACGCTATGTCGTCTGCGGCGCCGAAAAAATGAGCGAGGAGGTGCGGCGGACGTACAGCGAGAAGTTCGGGCTGCGGCTGCTGGAAGGTTACGGCGCGACGGAGTGCTCGCCGATCATCTCTTGTGACCTGCCGATGTCGTTCCAGGTGGGCACCGTGGGCGAACTGGTGCCGGGGTTGGAAGGGAAGCTCGCGCCGGTGGAGGGCATCGACGAGGGCGGCGAGCTGCATGTACGCGGGCCAAACGTGATGATGGGCTATTTTCTCGATAAGGCTCCGGGTGTGTTGCAGCCGCCGCAGTCGCAACTCGGCGCAGGCTGGTATGACACGGGCGATATCGTCGAAATCGACACGAAGCGGCACATCCGCATCAAGGGACGCTTGAAGCGGTTCGCGAAGGTCGCTGGAGAGATGGTGTCGCTGGAAGTGGTGGAGCGCATCGCCGTGGCGGCGTCGCCCAAGAGGATGCACGCGTCCACGGCGGTTAAAGAAGAGGCGCGCGGCGAATCCATCGTTTTGTTCACAGACGACGCGGCGTTGAAGCGCGAGGCTCTGCTGAACGCGGCGCATGAAAACGGGTTGCCGGAGTTCGCAATGCCGCGGCGCATCATCTATATTGACAAGATTCCGCTGCTGGGCAACGGCAAAAAAGATTACGTGAAACTTCAGGCGATGGCCGCCGAGGCAGCGAAGAAGTGATCGGCTATTCCAAGCGCGAGCAGTTCGGCTGGTGCATGTACGATTTCGCCAATTCGGCGTTCTACACCACCGTCATCACGCTGTTTCTTGGGCCGTATCTCACAGCGCTGGCGTCGAACGCAGCGGACGCGGCGGGCTACGTGCATCCGTTCGGCCTTCACGTTTTGGCCAAGGCTTATTGGAGCTTCGCCGTAGCGCTGTCAGTGATCGCGCAGGTGCTGTTCCTGCCGGTGTTCGGCGCGGTGGCGGATTATGGGCGGCACAAGAAAGAATTTCTAGGTGCGACAGCGTACCTGGGCGCCGTGGCCACCATCGGCATGTTTTTCCTGAAGGGCGGGGACTACCTCATGGGAGGTCTGCTATTCCTGATCGCCAACGTGGCCTTCGGCGCGGCCGAGGTGGTGTACAACTCATTTTTGCCGGAGATCGCGGCGCCGGAGGATCGCGACACGGTGTCGTCGAAGGGCTACGCGATCGGCTACATCGGCGGAGGCGTGCTGCTGGCGCTGAATCTGGCGTTGTTTTTGGGTGCGTCGAAGATCGGTATCACCGAAGGAATGGCGGTGCGGATCAGCCTGTCGTCGGCGGGCGTGTGGTGGGCCGTGTTCACGATTCCGACGCTGCTGACGCTGCATAATCGCGGCGCGCAACGGTGGTTGAGGGCGGGACAGAGCGCGGTGCTGACGGCGGTTCGCCAGCTCGTCCACACCATGAAGGAAGTGGGCAAGTATCCGCAGACGGCGGTCTTTTTAGTCGCTTACATGCTGTATAACGATGCGATTCAGACGGTGATCACGCTGTCGTCGCAGTTCGGCAGCGACGAGCTGAAGATCCCGCAGGCTCAGTTGACCATGACAATCCTGATGGTGCAGTTCGTGGCGTTTTTCGGTGCGATGGGTTTCAATTGGCTGGCAGCGAAAACAACAGCGAAGCGTGCGGTGGTCGCGAGCCTGCTGATCTGGATCGGGGTGGTAGCTTACATTTATTGGGTCCACACGACGGTCGCGTTTTTCCTGATGGCGGCGATTGTCGCGCTGGTGTTGGGAGGTAGCCAGGCGCTGAGCCGGTCTCTGTTTGCGCAGTTGGTACCGAAGGGGCAAGAGGCGGAGTATTTCGGCGTGTACGAGATCACGGATAAGGGAACGAGTTGGATCTGTCCCACTGTCTTCGGGCTGGCGCTGCAGTTTACCCGGAGTTTCCGCGTGGCGATTTTGTCGCTGCTCGTGTTCTTCGTCGCGGGGACCCTGGTCTTGATGAAAGTGGACGTGAAAAAAGGCGAGCACGACGTGGAGCGTCAGGCGGCGTAGATTCTGCGCACGTGACGGGCGATCGAGTGAGGGACGAGATGCTCCCAGGGTTCGCCTACTTCGATGCGGCGGCGGATTTCGGTGCTGCTGACTTCGCTGTAATCGCGCGGGAGGTGCAGGCGTTGGACACGGTGGCTGAGGTGCGGAGGCGGTTTGTAGCTGCCTTCGCGGTCGGCTACGAGGAGCGCGAATTCTTCGAGCATTCTTTCGATTGCCCCCTGCTCGCCGTAGTCCCAGCCGACGATGCGCTCCGCGGCGTCGCGTCCGCAGATGAAGACAATCTCCGTGTTCGTCTCATGCAGCTCACGAGCGATCTCGATGAACAGGCCTTTTTCGGTGACAGCAACGCGGCAGCCTGCAAGACGGAGCATCTCCACACGGTCTTCCAGCGCGGCTCCGTGAAATTCCTTGTGAGGATAAGCGCGCGGCACGGCGCAGATCACCTCATCGACATGTTGCGCAGCGGCTTCAGCCAAGGCAAGATGGGCGCGCGTGAGCGGGTTGAACGCTCCGGCGAGGATTCCGAGTTTCTTCACCGCTTTTTCGCGACCGCGTGCCGGTGCGGCATGATGACGGATTGAACTAGGGTTACGACCGCCACAAGGATCAACGCGGCCGCTGCAACGCCCGCGACCAGCCAGCGGCGGACCCGGGACCGCGGCTCGGCCTCCACGCGGATGCCGACCACGGGCGCAGCCCCGACGCCCGCTGCTCGCACGGGGACGGATGCGTTCACCGCACGCGGCATCTCAATCACCCGGCGGACGTGCGGCATCACGACGCCTTCGCGATATTCCAGCTCCTTGACGAGGCCGACGATCATCACCGGCTCGTCCACAAGCGCGCCCTCGCCGACAAAGCCGCGCGGCACGCAAAACTCGGTCTTTGTTTTCGTGTTAACGACCAGAAAATCCGTCCAATTCGCGCGGCGCAGGATCCACTCATTGTGTTCGACGTTAACGATGGGCGGGTAAAACGAGAACGGGCGCCGCTTCAGGCCTTCAAATGACGCAGGGATCGGCGGTCCGGGCATTTGCTTTTATTGTACAGTGAGAGATTCGTGAAGCTTGCGCTCTTCTTTATTTTGCCGCTCGCCGCCCAACAGGTGCATGTGGATTACACCTGCACGGCCGAGGACATCGACGCGTTTGGTTTGAGTTGCTCCGAGCAGCGTCCGTGTCCGATCTTTTTTGAAGTGTCGGCGGTGGATGCCATCGGCTCCACTGTTTTTGTTGCCGGCGATATTCACACCGCAACCACGACGCTTTACGGCGTGCTGCTTTCCACCGACGACGGCGGCGTGAGCTGGAATGAAGCGATTGCACGGCTGCGCAGCACTGCGTTCGAACACATGCAGGTGCGCGGCGACCATGCGTGGCTGAGCGGCCAGAAGTTGGAGCCGCTGCCGAAGGATCCGTTTCTACTGATCACCACCGATGGCGGAAAGGACTGGCACGCACGCCCGTTGTTCGAAGAGTCACGCTTCGGCTCCATCACGCAGTTCTGGTTCGATTCGGCAACGGCAGGCCAGTTGATCTTCGACGCTTCCGTGGGGAAAGACGTGAAGCAGGAACTGTACGCGACGATGACCGGAGGCGAGAACTGGGAGATCAAGCAAACCAGTCCAAAGGCGCTGAAACTGGCAGGCACGCACGCATCGGCGTGGACGGCGGCGGCTCCGGCGGGTTCGAAGACGTATTTGATTGAGCGAGGCGCGGGCGCGCGCAAGGAAACTCTGGCTCGATTCCTGATCCACATTGGAGACTGCAAATGAACGCGATTGAGCTGGAGCTGTTCCGGCATCTGATGGTGTCCATTGCCGAGGAGATGGGCGTGGTGCTGCGCAAAACCTCCTATTCGGCCAACATCAAGGAGCGGCGCGATTATTCCTGCGCAGTGTACGACGCGGCGGGCGAGACGGTGGCGATGGGCGACCACATGCCTGTGCACCTGGGCGCGATGCCTCTATCGGTGCGCGCGGTGATGGACGCGTTCGAACTGGGTCCGGGCGATGTGGCTCTGGTGAACGATCCGTTCCGCGGAGGCACGCATTTACCGGACATCACCGCAGTCGCTCCGGTGTTTACGCGCGGATCGAAACGACCCGCGTTTTATCTGGCGAATCGCGCGCATCATGCGGACGTCGGCGGCATGAGCCCTGGATCTATGCCTCTGGCCCGGGAAATTTATCAGGAGGGGCTGCGGCTGCCTCCAATCCTGATTCAGCGCAAGGGTGTGATTGATCGCGATCTGCTGCGCATGATCTTGTCGAACGTCCGTACGCCGGAGGAGCGCGAAGGCGACCTGCGCGCGCAACTCATGTCGATCAAACGCGGCGAGGTGCGGCTGCACGAATTGGTGGCGAAGTACGGCGCGTCGCGCGTGGCCTCGAACATGAAGGCGCTGCAGGATTACAGCGAGCGCATGATGCGGGCGGCGATTTCGAAGCTGCGCAATGGGACTTATCGATTTGAGGATTGCTTAGACAGCGACGGGATTACTCCGAAGCCGGTGTGGGTGCGCGTTGCGGTAACCATCGAAGGCGATTCGGCGACGGTGGATTTCACAGGCTCCGATCCACAAGCTGCGGGTCCGGTGAATGCGAATTACGCGGTGGCGGTCGCGGCGACCATGTATGTGTTCCGGTGTTTGGTCGAAGAAGAGATACCCTACACGGCGGGTATTTTGCGGCCGATTCGCGTCATTGCGCCGGAAGGGACGGTGGTGGCCGCGCGAGCTCCATCGGCGATGGCAGCGGGCAATGTAGAGACGTCGCAGCGCATCACGGACACGGTGCTCGGCGCGATGGCGAAGGCGGCGCCGGGTCGCATTCCGGCGGCGAGCTCAGGAACGATGAACAACTTGAGCTTCGGCGGCGAGGCGGCGGGCAAGGCGTTCGCCTATTACGAAACCATCGCGGGAGGCATGGGCGCGTCGCCGGTGGGCGATGGCTATAGCGCGACGCATACGCACATGACGAACAGTTGGAACACTCCGGTGGAGGCGTTCGAGCATCAGTATCCACTTCGGATTGAAAGCTATCGCATACGGCGCGGGTCGGGTGGCGCAGGCAAGCATCGCGGAGGGGACGCGATTGTGCGCGAGTTCCGATTTCTGGCCGACGCCGAAGTGACGGTACTGTCGGATCGTCGCGAGCGCGGGCCGTACGGGTTGGCCGGAGGGTCGGCGGGGAAGCCGGGGAAGAACACGCTGCTGCGCGGCCGGAAAGAGATCGCGCTGAAGGCGAAGACGCGGTTCGATATTAAGGCCGGCGAGGGGTTGAGGATTGAGAGCCCAGGCGGAGGCGGTTGGGGGAAGTGACTTTGGAGCCTTTCCACACGATTCAGGGCTTGGTCGAAGCCTGGTGCGACCGGCGTTGTCTGCGCGCGCTTCGCAATGTGCTGCAAGGGTATCCGCTGACTTCTCCGCTCGGGGATGGATGGGGCGAGTTGTTAAAGGCCTTGCAGAACGTGCGAGCATTTGCTCGGGATGAGTTGACGCGTGGGGAGATGAAGACGTTGGATGAGTGCATTCGAGTGGTGGAGCGGGTCGTCTATCGAAGCGAGTGATCTGTCCTGCCGCAGGCGTCGAGAGGAGTCTCGACGCGGCACGACGCGGTTGTACAGTCTCATGACATCCTTTACACATGGTATCGGTAGATCCTTTGCACGCCGAGGATCGTAAAATGGCCTCCTACGGGAGGGTCATGTGGCCTG
>Ga0209698_10002416_pt1 | contig 21193 bp, 10 predicted proteins | sample LitLauG_LLR_2012_FD_187203 | JGI IMG/M metagenome (GOLD analysis project Ga0209698, IMG submission 187203) | Freshwater sediment microbial communities from Pennsylvania, USA - Little Laurel Run_MetaG_LLR_2012 (SPAdes) (version 2) | ecosystem: Environmental > Aquatic > Freshwater > Creek >...
GGGCAGAGAGTTGGAAGCGCGCGCGAGCGGAGCCGGGGGCGACGGGTTGGGATGTTTTTTGGGTTTGGTTTTTGCGGACTGCCACCACATCCAGGCAACCATGCCGAGCAGCACGAGCGCCAACAGCCAGTAAAATCCGCCGCTGCCGTTCCTGGTCGAGTTGCGCAACTGGTATCTAATCGGGTGCCGCCGCACGTCCCGAGACTAGCAATGGTCCACCATTCTTGCCTACGAATTAAACGCTGACATCCCCCGACATCGCCCGGGCAGGGGTGGTCGCATGCGGAGTCAACACGAGATCGTTGATGAGTTGCGCGGCCTGGTCAACGGCCACGTGGTCCATGTTTATGACCAGGTGATAGAGCAGTGGATTTTCGATGTCCGCATCGAAATGTTTCTTCAGGTACCGGGCACGCCCGAGGTCTTCTTGCTGAACGCGCTCGGCAGCGGCTTTCGGGCTCAACCCCTCGATGCGTTCCATGTTCTCCCGGCGCCGTTCGAGCGAGCCGATCAGCCGGATGTGCCGCACGTGCGGCAGTTTGGCGGTGACGATGTTGGAGCCGCGACCGAGGATGATCACATTTCCGAGCTCGGCGAGTTGCAGAATGGTTTCCGAAGTTTGCCGGACCATCGTCCACTCCGACGGATGCAAGCCGAACAGTTCGTCCATGATGTCGTCCAGGAGCGGAACGCGGTCTTCGGGCATGAACTTCGCCAGCCGTTCCGGCAGATGGTGGTCGGCCAATACTTTTTCGACGAGGTTGCGGTCAAAGATGGTCCACGGCGGCATGTCCCTGGGCGCGCGGGTCTGCAACAGACTGGCGAGCATTTCGGCGACGGCGTGTGCGCCGCACCCGGTTTGCCGGGAAATCGTGACCGCGTGTTTCGCGTAAACTTGCGGCGTGGAGACCGCATTTCTGTTCGGTGTCTGAGCGTGGCTGTTGACAAAGGCAAGACAGCGTTCATAGGCGGCGGGTGCGATCATAGAACCTCCAGTTTGTTTTGACCGTCTGGCAGTGCGGTCAACCCGGCGCCGCCGCCGGTGCGAACTTCTCCCGGCGGTTCGTTTTGCTCATTGATCCAGTTCATGCCGTTACGCCTGGTTGACCGCGCCACTCGCGTCGGTCGGGTTGTTGTGCTGGTTCAATGTAATCCAGGATGAGCAGGATGCCAGCGGACGGTGCTTTTTTGAGTCCCGCTAATCAGGCTAAAAGTTTTGATTACTCATGCCTCAAGTTGGGCGGTGGCGGGCCGGCTGCCCGAGACCATGGTTTCCGACCGGTTCTTACATTTCAAAAAATGTCTTGAGTTTGCGGAGGAAGTTGGTCTGGTATTCTGTTTCTTTCGCGGCGAGTGCGGCGCCGGGCTGGCTGTGGGCGGCCACCAGGTCCTCGGTGGCCATCTGCCGGTGGGCCAGGAGTTCGCTCAGCGTGGCGAGCAGTTCGGGATGCTCCTTGAGACTCGCGGCCAGCACGCTCTTGCGGATCTCGACCACCTCGCAATCCCGGTTGGCCTGCACCGTCGCGCTCCGCCGCTCGCCCGTCAACAGCGACATCTCGCCGAAACAATCACCGGACTTCAAAGAGGCGACGTGCGTCTGGTGGCCGTTGCGCCTCACCGTCACACTGGCCTCGCCGTTGACCAGGATGAACATGGAATCACCTTCGTCGCCCTGCTCGATGAGTTTTTCGCCTACGCCAAAATGCGCCACCTGGCCGCGTGGCAGCAGCGCGTCGAGTTGCACGTCCGTAAGCGCTTTGAAGAGCGGTTGCTGGCGCAAAATATGGCGCGCCGCCGTCTGCACTTCCTGCTCTTTGCTGCGGCCCGGCCGTTCGATCTGCACGGTACGGATTGGGAAGGGTATTTTGATGCCGTGCCGGTGCAGGCCGTACCAGATGTTGGTACGGATTGCGTCACAGACTTCGTAATACAGCGCCTGGTCGGGCAGCCAGAATTTGATTTCGTATTCAATGGAGGACTCGCCGAAGTTTTTCAGGTAGACTTTGGGTTTGGGTTCGGGCGCGATGCCTTTGGCATTGGCCGAGGCGTGGAGCAGCACCTCCTTCACGCGCGTCGGCGGCGCGGTGTAGTCCAAACCGATGGAGAGCCGCATCGCGTGCAGTTTGGTGGGCCGGTTGAGGTTGATGATGGTCTTGCCGGCCATTTCGCGGTGGGGGATTTCGATGGAAATGTCGTCGTTGGTAACCAGCCGCGTGCCGCGCCAGTTGATTTCAATCACCTGGGCGTATCGTTCGTTGACCAGCAGCCAGTCCCCTTGCACAAACGGTTTGCCCACCTGGATGGCCATGCCGGCAATGATGTTGCCGATGAGGTCCTGCATGGCCAGGCCGATGACCACCGCCAGGATGCCGGGCGCGATCAGCAGTTCCTTGATCGTTTTGTCGTAACAAACCATCAGCACCAGGAACGCCGCAACCACCAGGATCCCCAGCCGCGCCACTTCAGTCAGGAACTTGGGCACGTCCACACGGTGCCGGTCCCGAAAATACACCTCCCAGACGTAGCGATCCACCAGGGCGATCAAAAACATTGCTCCTAGCACCAGCACGGCGGCTTGCAGGTGGTTCAAGAACGGCCACTGCAGGCCCAGGATGAGCGCGGGCACGTAAACGGCCAGGGAAAGCGCGAAGAGATGATACAGCCAGCCAAGCCGGACGCCCTGCTGGCGCTTCAGCCGCCTTCCCCCAAGCACGAGCAGGCAGTACAACCCCGGCACCGAGAGCAGGAGCAGTAGATCTTTGGTGGCGTCACTCAGCATTGGAAATGACGCATATCATAAATCCGAATGCCTGACAACCTCCCAATGGGGCGGTGGGTTCAGACTTGGACACCGGTTGTGGTCGCCGAGGTTTCGTAATTGAGCCACGGCCCAAGCCAGCGCTCCATTTCCGAAAGGGATTTGCCTTTGCGCCGGGCCAGATCTTCCACCTGGTCTTTACCGAGCTTGCCGACGGCGAAATACTTTGATTCAGGATGGGCGAAGTAAAGTCCGCTCACCGAACTGCCCGGCCACATGGCAAAACTTTCCGTGAGCTTGATGCCGGTGTGTTTTTCCACGTCGAGCAAGTCCCAGAGAATTTCCTTCTCCGTGTGATCGGGTGACGCGGGATAGCCGGCGGCCGGTCGGATTCCGCGATATTTTTCTTCGATCAAATTGGCGGTCGTCAGTCTTTCCAGTTTGCCAAAACCCCATTCGTCGCGAACGCGCTTGTGGAGATGTTCGGCGAACGCTTCGGCCAAACGATCCGCAATCGCCTCGGCCATGATGGCGTTGTAGTCATCCTGCTTCACTTTGAAGGCCGCAACAATTTCCTGCAAACCATGCCCGCTCGTGACGGCGAACGCACCGATAAAATCTTCTGCCTCCTGACTTCTGGCTCCTGACTTCTGTTTCGGTGCGATAAAATCCGCGAGACAATAATTTGGCGTGCCGTCGCGTTTCTCGATTTGCTGCCGCAGAAAATGAAATTTCGTGCGCAAATGTTTCCGCGAGCCGTTCGTGTAAACTTCCACGTCGTCGCCAACAGCGTTCGCGGGGAACAGCCCGTAAACGGCCTGTAGTTTCAGCGACTTGTTTGCAACAAATTCCGCAAGCATCTTCTGCGCGTCGGCAAACAGTTTGGTGGCTTCCTCGCCGTGCTTTTCGTGCGTGAGAATTTTCGGATAAACGCCGCGCAATTCCCAAGTGTGGAAGAAGGGTGTCCAGTCAATGAACGGCACGATCTCTTCGATGGAAACATTGAACGCTCCCGCGTGTCCGCGCGACGAACCACAGTCACATTTGCCGGGGTTGAACGCGCCAGACGACAGCGTGCGCACGCCGGTGAATTCAGGCTTTGGCACGTCATCGTATTTCAGCTTCGGCGCGTTAGCGCGGGCGGCTTCGAGTGAAAGTAGTTTTACCGCCGAGCCGGCATGTTGTTCGCGCAACTTCTCGTAGTCCGCGCGCAGTTGTTTTACAAACGCTGCTTTGCCGTCTTTGCTCAAGAGGCTGCTGGTTACCGGCACGGCGCGCGAGGCGTCGAGGACGTGAACGACGGGTTCGCTGTAATGCTGAGCGACTTTGACAGCGGTATGCGCGCGGCTCGTGGTCGCGCCGCCGATGAGCAGGGGAACTTTGAAACCAGTGCGCTCCATTTCCTTCGCGACGTGGACCATTTCGTCCAGCGACGGTGTGATCAAACCGCTCAAGCCTATGATATCGGCGTTCTCCTGCTTGGCGCGTTCCAGAATTTTCTCGCACGGCACCATCACGCCCATGTCGATCACTTCGTAGTTGTTGCAGGCCAGCACGACGCCGACGATGTTCTTGCCGATGTCATGCACGTCGCCTTTGACGGTGGCGAGGACGACTTTGCCCTGCGCCTTCACGACTTCGCCACGCGCAACCATCGCCGCTTTTTCGGCTTCCATAAATGGCGTCAGATACGCGACGGATTTTTTCATCACCCGCGCCGATTTCACGACTTGCGGCAAAAACATTTTGCCCGCGCCGAACAGATCGCCGACGACGCTCATGCCCGCCATCAACGGGCCCTCGATGACGGAAAGCGGCTTGCCATATTTCTTCAGCGCTTCCTCGGTGTCGGCGTCGATGTAGAGGTCGATGCCTTTCACGAGGGAATGAGAGAGGCGTTCCTCGACCGTGCTTTTGCGCCATTCTTCCTCGACCTTTTTGTCGGCAACGGTAGTGCCCGCACTGGCGGCCTTGAGTTTTTCACCGAATGCCACGAGATGCTCGGTGGCGTCAGCACGACGATTCAGCAAAACATCTTCGACGAGTTCCTTCAGCTCCGGCTCGATCTCTTCGTAAACTTCCAACATGCCCGCGTTCACGATGGCCATGTCCATGCCGGCTTTGATGGCGTGAAAGAGAAACGCGCTGTGCATCGCTTCGCGCACGGGATTGTTGCCGCGGAAGCTGAACGACACGTTCGACAAACCGCCGCTGACTTTCGCGTGCGGCAGATTGGTTTTGATCCAGCGCGTGGCTTCGATGAAATCCACGGCGTAGTTGTTATGCTCCTCGATGCCCGTGCCGACGGTGAGGATGTTCGGATCGAAAATGATGTCCTCGGGAGGAAAACCGACTTCGTCCACGAGAATTTTGTAAGCGCGTTCGCAGATGTGAATTTTTTCCGTGTAGCTCGCCGCCTGGCCGTTTTCATCAAACGCCATCACGACGACCGCCGCGCCGTATTTCAAAACTTTGCGCGCGTGTTCGCGGAATAGTGCCTCGCCACCTTTCATCGAGATGGAGTTCACGATGCCTTTGCCCTGAACGCATTTCAGGCCGGCTTCAATGACTTCCCATTTCGAGGAGTCCACCATGAAGGGAACTTTGGCGACTTCGGGTTCGCTGCCGAGGAGTTGCAGAAAGCGCGTCATCGCCGCGACGCCGTCGATCATCCCTTCGTCCATGCAGATGTCGATGATGTTCGCGCCGTTCTCAACCTGCTGCCGAGCGACCGCGACGGCTTCCTCGTATTTGTTTTCCTTGATGAGCTTGGCGAACTTGGGCGAACCCGCGACGTTCGTGCGCTCGCCGATCATGATGAATTGCCCGATCTGCTGCGTGAACGGCTGCGAACCGGAGAGGCGCAACGGGATCGCTGCGCCGGTGGAAAACTTAGTTTCCGTTTTCGTTTCGCGTGGCGGCTTGTTTTCCAAAGCCTTCGCAATCGCGGCAATGTGTTCGGGCGTGTTGCCGCAACAACCGCCGGCGATATTGATCAAACCGCTGTTTGCAAATTCGCCGAGAAAATTGCCCATGTCTTCAGGCTTCAAATCAAAGCCCGTTGGCGAAAGCGGATTTGGCAAACCCGCATTCGGGTAGCATGAGATTGCGGTGTTAGATTTCTCCGCCAGTTCCGCGAGAAACGGCCTCATCAAATCCGGGCCGAGCGAGCAATTGAGGCCGATGGCAATCGGCTTCACATGCTTCATCGCGTTCCAATAAGCCTCGATGGTCTGCGCGGAAATCATGGTTTCGCCACCGCGACCGACGGCGGCGGAAATCATGATCGGCAAAATCTTTTTGTCCTGCTCGAACACTTCCTGAATCGCTACGAGCGCGGCCTTGGCGTTTAGCGAATCGAATATTGTCTCAACGAGCAAAATGTCCGAACCGCCGGCGATGAGTGCGCGAACTTGATTGATGTAAGCCGCTTTGACTTGATCAAACGTGACGACGCGAAAACCCGCGTCATCCGCATCGGGCGAATTGGACAGCGAAACCGTCAACGGTCCAACCGCGCCGGCGACGAAACGCGCACGGCTGGTTTTGTTCGCGATTCGGTCGCACCATTCGCGACATTGCTTGGCGGATTGCTCATTTATTTCCCACGCGAGGTCGTTGAGGAATTTATTTTCAATGACGCCTTGATAAAACGCCGGGTCTTTGCGGCCGCCGTGTTCGCGCGGATCGTCCACGAAGAATTCGCTCTGGCCGATGCTCGTGGCGGAAAAAGTGTTTGTCTCAATGATGTCTGCGCCAGCTTCGAGAAAGCGGCGGTGAATGTCACAGATGGTTGCCGCCTGGGTGAGGGAGTAGAGGTCGCCGTTGTTCTTCAGATCCTTCTTCGAGTCCTTGAAGCGCGCGGCGCGAATTTCCTTTTCGCCCAGTCCGTAGGTGCGGATGGTCGTGCCCATCGCGCCGTCAATGATGACGATGCGCTCGCGGAGCGCACGGAGCAGGAGCTGCGCGTGCGGACTGAACTTTTGATCCTGAGTCACAGGCGCAATCTAGCCTAATGCGCCGGTTACGCCAAGTAAAAAATCAACGTATCAGGATATGAAGATATGTATTATTTTGCCGGGGCAGGTGGGATTTCTGCCGTTTGGTAGCCCTCAAGGCGATAGGTTGCGATGAAATTGGTCAGCGCCGGGTGGTGCAGGGCGTCCGTCAAAACCAGCGCGTTGCGGAAACGGCCCAGATCCAAATAGGTTTGGTAGGTTTTAGGAACGGGAATGAAGGAGGCTAGTTTCATCTGGCCGGCATTTACTTGCGCCATGTCCCGGTTTACCTCCAGTACGGCCTGCCGCATGGCCTGTTCGCTGGACCGGTTGGTCAAAAAACTGAAAGTAATTTTACCGTAGAAATTCGTGAAAAGCTGTCCGGCCTCCTGACGTATTTGTGGGGCGGTGAAGTGGGAGATTTCCTGCAATTTTTCCCGCTGTTCCGGCGTGACGAGCTCGATGCGCCCAACCATGACGCGCTGGAGTTCGGCGGGCAGCGAGATTTCCAGCGGCAGATAAAAATCCGTCCACGCGCGCGGCACGAGAAAAAAAACGCGCAGCCCGGGACTTTTGAAATACGATAATTCCCAGGTGTTCAACAGCGCCTGCGCTTCGTCGGCGAAAAGTCCGTCCGCGACCAGCGCCATTTGCAGCGAGACTTTCAACTTGTCCAGATTGTGGGAATCAAACTCGTCCGCGGCGAAAGTGGCGGGCGTGTGCGCGAGGATTTTCCTGGAATTGTGATCGAGTGTTAACGGCGGCAGCGGGCGAAACGCGACTTTCCCGCCAGGCTGAATGTCCGCCAGCCAGACCGGGCAGACGGGCAGCGGGCGGTCGCCAGGAAAATCCTCCAGCTGGCTCCGAAAGAGAAGTTCGCCCGTGTTCGCGTCGCGGGAGATTTTCAGCGGTGCATTGCGGTGCGCGACTCCGCGATAGAACAAAAACTTTTCGCTCTCGCCGTTGGTGGTTTGGACGGAAGCGGCCTGCACGGCGCGCGGCGAAGTCCAGACATGCGCCGTGGTATTGGTTGGCGGCCAGTGGCCGCCGAGGAGCAGCCGGCTCCAGGTCAACTGGCTTTCGGTGTTTGAACTCAGCGGGCCGAACTGAAACAGCCGCTGGGGGCCGAGCCGTCCGCTCACGTAGTCCTTGAACCCCGGCGCGGTGGGCCAGGCGTCAGGATAAAACTCCGTCAGCCAGCCACCGCGGAATTTCACCCGCACGTCCGCGTGCTGAACCCCAGTTTCGGACTTTGGCGGATGAAAATAAATCACCGGCGTTTCCAGCCGCATCGTCACGTCCGGATGACAACTCGGAGCGCCTTGGAAAAAAATGTTGGGAACCTCCGTCGGGCGCAACAGGAGGAAGCCGGCCAGCTCGTGGACAAACGGTGGAACCGGCTCGTCGTCGGTGTTGATGCCGCCGATGGCCTCTCCGGTCTCGTCCTGCAGCGAGGTGAACGTGCCCCATTCGTGAACCGCCCATTTCTCCGCCGCGCCGCCGCGCGCCGCCAGCAGCAGTGCCGCGAGGCTGAACGCGCCGAGGTTCCGGTGCCGTTTCGAATTCGGGATTTTCATGGTGAGTATTACCGAAGAATAGGCCGGCGAAGCGCGAAGTCAACTTTGCCCGCCAGCCCCGGCTGGGGCCACGCCAGTTAAACTGCCTGAGACGGTTGCGGTTTCGCTGCAGGTGCGGCGTTCCTCACGGCAGCAGTTTCACGCGGTAAAACCGCTGTGTGACGCTGCCGCTTGGCGCGTCGGTGTAAGTCAAAGCGAGTTGCGGCGGCGTTGCGAAGTTGGAGGCGCCGGGCAGGTTGGTCCAGGCGCCGGTCAAAGCATTGGCGTAAACCACCTGGTAACTGCGCCCCGGCATCGCCGCCCAGGTCAAGGCGCGACCGCCGGCGGCAGCGTTGGCGCTCAAAATCCGGAACCCGCGCGCCGGATCGCACAAATCGAAGGTGCCGTTGCCTGCCGAGTCACGCAACGCGGCGGTGGGGATCACGAGAAATTCATTCGTCTCAAGGTCCGGCCCCGTGCCGGCGGGGCATTGCGCGACGAGCGGCCCGCCGTTGGTCGTGATGTAAGCGGCGGCGCAGAGATAAACGTATGCCGGCACGGAGCCGAAGGCTTGCAGGAGATCGAGCGTGCCTTCCAGCGCGCCGGAGTTGGTCGCAAATTTTGCGCAGGGCCAGTTCGTGGCCAGACCGTTGGCGAACCAACTGACGTAACCGCCCTGGCTTTCGCCGGCGAGATACGGCTTGTTCGTGGACACGGCGATGTTTCCCGCCTTGGCCCACGGCGCGGGCGCGCTTGCCGCCGGCAGCAGTTGATCGGAAACAAAAAGGAAATGATCGTTCGGTCCGCTATTGCCCGGCGACCAGGTGGCGACGTAAAGCGTGGTGCCGCGCAACGCGCCGTAAAGCACCATGCCGCTGCTCGTCAGCAAGTAGCCGGCGGAGTCAAACACGCCGTCCAAAACAAACGGCGGAAAGTTCGTGACCGTCACAGAGGCGTTTGTGTTCACGGTGAAGCGGTAATCTGCGCCCGCGCCGCCGTTGTTGTCCCAGGCGCCGGCGCCGTTGTTGAAGTCGCTGTCCAGTTCGGTCGCGGAAGTGGGAATCGTCGTCGAGAACTGCCAGAGGTTGAGCGACGTGTTGAAGGTCATCGCCGGATCGGACGAAACAACTGTGGCCCATTTGTTCCAGCCGAGGTGAATGAAGACATTGCTCGCCGTGGCGATCGGGCCGCCCGCCGGCGTGTAGGAAATGGTGACTAAGCTGCCCGCGACCATCGGTGCGGGCGCGACGCAGGCGCGACCGTTGCAAAGATTTGGATTATTCGTCAGCGTCGTCGCGCACTTTGGTGGCGTCGGCGCGGAACGGCCCACCGCGTTCGTCGCGATGACGGTGTAGCAAAAACTGGTGTTCGCGCTCAGGCCGGTGTCGGCAAAGCCTGCCGTGGTGGTTGTGGCGATTGGCGATCCGCCGCGATTGACGACGTAACCGGTTGCCGTCGTCGTAGCGCTCCAGGTCAAATTGATTTGGTTCGTGCCCGCTGCCGTGGCCGATAGGACGGCGGGTGTGGGGGGTGGCTGAAGGGCGACGCATTGCGCGGCGGTTGGCGCGGAATTGCCAAGGCTGTTCGTCGCCACGATGGCGTAGCAGTAGGTCGTGTTCGACGACAGCCCACCGTCGGAATAAGCCGCTGCCGTCGTGGTGGCAATCGGTGCGCCGCCCCGGTTGACGACGTAACCGGTCGCGCCCGCCGAAGAAGTCCAGGATAAATTAACCTGGCTCGCGCTGGCGGCGCTGGCGGTCAAACTCGCCGGGGCGGGCGGCGGTTGCGGCGCGCCGTTCGTGACGACAGCAAAACGATAATCCACGCCCGATCCGCCGTTATTGTCCCACGAGCTGCTGCCGTTGTTGAAATCGCAGTCCAGCTCCGTCGCGGTGGCGGGATTCGTCGTGGTAAACTCCCAGCGGCCGGTGAGGGCGTTGGAAATTAGCAGCGGATCGGGGGAAACCACGGTGGCCCAATTATTCCAGCCGAGATGAAGGTGGAGATTTGTCGAAGTGGCAATCGGCCCGCCGGCCGGGCTGTAGGAGATCGTCACCGGTTGTCCCGCCGCCGCCGGCGCGGGTGAAATGCAGGCGCGCCCGATGCAGGCGTTGGTGTTGCCGCCGCCGCCAGATGAGCCGGAACCCGCGTCCACCCAGACGTGCTGAATCGGCGTTCGGTTCGTGTTGCCGTAGGCGTCCACGGCCAGGACGTAATAATCCACAAACGCGTTGGAGACGCCGCTGATCTTGGCGTAGTAATAATCCGCGAGGTATTGCGGCGTAACGCCCAGGATCGGCGTAACCACCCGCTTGCTCATGCCCAACGCCTGCCACGCGCCCGCCAGCGCGCCGCCGGCGTAAGTTTTGAACTGGTCGCTGGTCGGCGGGTTCGTGCCGTTGACGCGGAACAGCAGGCTCACGTTGGTGACGCCGGAAACGTCGTAGGCGTAAGTCCACACCCAAAAATCCGAGTTCGCGGCCACGGTGAGTTTGTAACCGTATTGGTTGCCGAAGTTGGTGCCGCCCGGATTCCACGGATGCCGTTGCGGAATGAACACCGTCGGCGGTGTGGCGTCCGCGGCGGGATTGCCCGCGAGAATGGCGTTCACGTTGCGGACGGCGTTGGACTGCGCGGCGACGGCCCGCTGGCATTCGTCGTCGTGGCAGCCGTAATAAACGAAGCCGCTGTCCAAGCTTGCCAGATAATAATGCCAGCCGAGCTCGACGGCGTTGGGCGAGCCGGAAAAGCTGCCCGGATCGCGCACCTGGTCAAGGTTTGGCGTGATGCCGGAAATTTGCTGCGCCGTCTTGACGCGATTCTCCGTCGCGATGATCACACGCCAGTTGTCGGCCTTGTCGCTGACGCCGAGGCTTGGATCCACGACGTTCACTCCGTTCGAGGAATAACTCGGCGGCCAGTGCCAGTTGATGAACATCGGCGAGCCGAAATCGCCATCGGCAAAAACCCAGCCGCCGTCCTCGACGTGGACCACGTCGCTGGCGTTCGGTAGAAAGTCGGCGATGAATTGTTCGACGGTGGTCGGTTCGTAGCCGTCGGCTGCCGCCGTGCTGGCCATGTTCGGCACCCATTCGTTGTAGTAGGACGAACCGCCGCTCCAGGCGTTGTCGCCGTCGTGCGCGCAAAAGACCAGCGCCGGTTTGCCCGGATCATTGCGCGCGGCCAGCGGCGCGATCAGCCCCAAATCCCACGTGCTGTAACTGTCCTTCCAGCCGAACACCTGGTCGCTGGGCGCCAGAATTAGTTTGGTCTCCGCTCCGGTGTCTGGGTCCACGTACCGGGCGTAGTGCAGTTGGAACCCGAACGGCATCGCCTGGATTGGCGCGCAGCCTCGGTCGATGCTCAGGCGCTGATAATTGCCCGCACCCTGCGCCGGATTCAATTGGTCGGCGCGGTTCGGCAGGTCGCACATTTCGCCGCCGGAACCGGTGACCACCGGCATGTCCGGGCACGCGCGGGCCAGATGCGTGTTCGCCACCACGCTCCAGTTGATGCCCACCATTTTCAAAATCGGAATCAGGCGCTCGGAGAAACAGGTTTCGGCCGGAAAATACCCGCTGGAGAGTGGCGCGATGTTGGTGTTCCAAAAGATTTCCATCTGGCGGCGCTCGAGGCGCAATTCCATTTCAAACGTCGCGTCGCTCAGGAGCGGGGCGAGCGCGTGGTGGTACGTGAAATTGACCAGATCCAGGCGTGGCTTGCCGCCGCTCGTCGTCCAGCCGCGCGCAGTCTGGTTCGCGTTGTTCCAGCCGGCGCCATAACCGAGCTGACCCGCGGCGGCGAGGCTTTGCACATTCTCAATCAGCGCGCCGGAATAGCTGACCTGCGCGCCGGCGTTGGGAAAGCTGAACAGGGAATTGATCGTGCTCTTCGGCTGGCCCTGGTAGGCGTTGACGCGGTCGGCGACGTTGAAAATTTGCGAGAGGATTTCCGGCGACGGATGCGGCCGCCCGGCGTTTTGCTGTTGGATCGTGTCCCAGGCGTTTTCGTAATGGTCGGTGCCGTAACTGCGGCGGTCGGGCCAGTAAATGGGCTGGTGCAGATGCCAGAGCCAGGTCGTATGCACGGCGGTCGAGGCCGCGCCGGCCGGCAGCGGCGCCAGCGTCAGAAACCACAGCCAGGCGGTGAAACGGCGCCGGGCGGTCTCGGCCAAATAATGAATCTTCATCTGAAAAAAATGTTTGTCGTTGCCGCACCTTAGCGGTTCGTTCCGGCGGAGACCACCGCACGATGATGCGGTGCCGAATTTCCGAGCCGCCGGTTTCCACCGGGAAAACCCCGGGCGCAAAATACGCATAAGCGCGGATTTGACACCATCAGTAAGAGGCCTACGTTGCATTAGTCATTAGGCTGAATTAGGAATGCGTCAGAAAAATTAATTAGATCGACCAGGGATGCCGCCGCCCGCGGGAGTTCAGCCGGGAACTGGTGGGGTGGCAAGCGGTTGGCACCGGTCCCGACGGAGTGGTTGTGCGACAGAATCAGAACAGCGGTTTCGGATTGGGAGGAATTCCCCGCAACGGGGAGGCAGCGGATCGTTTCCGCGCTCCCAGCACCGGTCGGGCCCCATCCCCTGGCGCGCTCGCCGGTCGTGTTGTGGCGTTGGTGACTTTTGGCGACAACCTGCCCAAGCAGTTCCTCGGCGAAAAAATCGCACAGACGGTGCGCGACGAAACCGGCGAGTCCGTTTTACTGGTGCAGTTGACGCCCGCCTCCGGCCCCACGGCCAGCGCCGGCGCTTGGGGCCCGTCCGCGTTGCTGGCGGGCGCCGCGGACGCACAGGCCGCCTTGCCCCGGAACAACGGCTCGATTTCGAGTCTGACCCTGCGGGTCAGCGATGGCGCGGGCGATGCCGGTGAGGTGGCTGAACTGCTCCGTCTGCTCGGTGGCCATTACGCTTGCGTGGTGGTGCGCGGCGACTTCATGGAAACCCCACGCTGGAGGCTGTTGGATTTCGCGAGCCTGGCGGATTCGGTTTATCTTTGCATGCATCCGGAGGAGGACCAATTTCGCCGCTGCGAGTCTTTCACCGCCGATTTGCGGCCGCGGTTGCGCACCGATCCGGCCGTGGTGAGCGCGGTCCTTTGCCTCGGTGCCGGCGAGTCGCTTGGTTCGCACGCTGACTTTTGCGACACCCACGCGCACGTTTTCCTCCACGAATGTCCTGTGTCCGATTACGCCGCGCGCACGGCCGCTCCGGCAGAATGGTTCCTCAAAGACGTGCGCCGGCTGGCCCGGGAAATCGGTCGGTGCCGGCTCGGGCTGGCGCTCTCCGCCGGTGGCGCCAAGGGCCTGGCCCACATTGGCGTGATTCAAATCCTCGAGGAAAACGGCATTGAGGTGGATATCATTGCTGGTTGCAGCATGGGCGCTTACATCGCGGCCGCGTGGGCGTCCGGTTGCGATGGTCCGACTTTGGAAAAACTCGCTCGCGAAAATGAGGCGCTCTGGGGTTTCCTGCGGTTGATTGATCCCGTCATCCTGCCACGCCAGGGATTCCTGCAAGGCGACGCCGTGCGGCGGCGGCTGGAAAACACCCTCGGCGGCGCGCATTTCGCCGACCTGGCCCGACCGATGCGCGCGGTGGCGACCAATCTCGATACGCTGGATTGCAAGGTGTTTGCCAGTGGGCAGGTGACCCGCGCCGTGCAGGCCAGCTGCGCCATTCCCGGTGTCGTCATGCCGGTGACCCTCGGCGGCGAAACTTACGTGGACGGTGGCGTTTCCGATCCGCTGCCGGTGGACGTGCTGGCGGAAATGAAGGTGGACCGGATCATCGCGGTCAACGCCATCCCGCCCTCGGCGTTTCTGCGTTGCTGCCGGGAAATCGAGCGCGAACAGGCCGAGGTGTCACGCCAGCGGTTCAAACTGCTCAAGGCGCTCAACCGTCAAGTCAACTATTTCGCCCGCGGCAACATTCTCGACATCATGATGCGCGCCGTCCACGGCGGCCAGATCCGCATGGCCGAACGCGCGTGCCAGCAGGCCGACCTGGTGTTGCGTCCGCTGGCCATTGACGCCCACTGGCACGATTTTAATCATCCTGGAAAATACATCGCCCTTGGCCGGAAGATCGCGCTCCAGCATCTCGACGAGATCAAAGCGCTCGCCCAACCGAAAGCTCCCCGTCATGAATCCGAATCTGCTCATCTCGAAATGGCCTCGGCTATCTGAGCGGCAAATCCGCGCGGGCCAGGCGGCGCAACTGCGGCGCTACCTGCGGGACGTCGTGGTGCCGCACTCCCCGCACTACCGCGAAGTGTTCCGCCGCGAGAGGTTGGATGCTGACGACATTGGCTCCCTGGATGATTTGCGACGTTTGCCGTTCACGTCGAAGGCGGATCTGCTCAATACACCGGAGCATCCCCAGAAAGCCCGTGAATTTATTTTGCAGCCGGACCCGCGGGAACTGGCCCGCCGGCCGGTCACGATTTTGCGGGCGGCGTTGACCGGCCGCGCCAACGTGAAACGCGGTTTTGAGCGGGAGTTCCGGCCGATTTTCATGACCTGCACCACCGGTCGCTCGACCGAATCCGTGGCGTTTCTTTACACCCAGCACGATCTGGACAGCCTCGCCCGGCGCGGCAGCCGGATTTTTGAAATCTGCAAATCGCGTCCCGACTTCCGGCTGCTCAACACGTTTCCTTATGCGCCGCATCTGGCGTTCTGGCTGACGCATTACGGCGGCATGGCCTTCAATAATCTGGTCGTCAGCAGCGGCGGCGGCAAGGTGTTCGGCACCGAAGGCCAGATTCGGCTCATCCGCCAGTTGCAGCCGCACGTCATCATCGGCATGCCGACGTTTGTTTATCACACGCTGCGCCAGGCGGTGGATGAAGGCGTGCGCTGCCCGGATTTGCAACTCCTGGTCGTGGGCGGCGAAAAAGCCGCGCCCGGTGTCAAGCAGAGGCTTGCCCAACTCGCCCGCGAACTCGGCGCGAAGCAAATTGAGATCGTCGCCACCTACGGTTTCACCGAGGCGAAAATGGCGTGGACGGAATGTCCGGGCGCGTCCGGCGAGACGAGCGGTTTTCACCTCTATCCCGATCACGGCATCATCGAGGTGATTGATCCGCGGACCGGCGAGCCGGTGCCGGAAGGTCATCCCGGCGAAATTGTGTTCACGCCGCTCGACGCGCGCGGCAGCGTGGTGCTGCGCTACCGCACTGGCGACCGGATTGACGGCGGGCTGACCTACGAACCTTGCCCGCATTGCCACCGCTCCCTGCCGCGGTTGTTCGGCGAAATTTCCCGCAGCTCGGAAATCAAAACCATGCGCCTCGACAAGCTCAAAGGCACGCTTGTGGATTTCAATGTCCTCGAACACGCGCTCGACGACGCCGCGCATCTCGATCTCTGGCAACTGGAATTGTGCAAGCGCAACAACGATCCGCTCGATCTGGACGAACTCGTCTTGCACGTTCACAAAACGGATTCCCTGGAGGATGCCAAATGCGCGCAGGAGTTGCGCCGCTGTTTCGCCGACAAAACCGAAATCCAGCCCAACCGGATTGTATTCCATGACCGCGCGGAAATGTCGTCCCTGCTCGGCATCGGCACCCAGCTCAAGGAACAAAAAATCGCAGACCACCGGCCGGCGGGCAAAGGTGCGCCGCCGCATGCCAACGGAAAGGCCCACGGATCATGAACTCGCCGCGTTTGGTCATCGTGGACGGCGTCCGCACGCCGTTTTGCAAAGCTGGCAGCGACCTTTCGCGCTGCGCCGCGGACGAGCTGGGCCGCGTGGCTGTCAACGCGCTGCTCACCTGCACCGGCCTCGATCCTGCGCTGGTGGATGAAGTGATTTTCGGCTGCGTCGCGCAGCCGGCCGACGCGGCGAATGTCGCCCGCGTGATCGCCCTGCGCGCCGGCATTCCCGAATCCGTGCCGGCCTTCACCGTGCATCGCAACTGCGCTTCCGGCTGCGAGGCGCTCACGCTGGCGCATCAGAAAATGGCCGCCGGCCAGGGCAAAATTTTCATCGTCGGTGGCGCGGAGAGCATGTCGTCCGTGCCGCTGCTGTTCAAATCCGCCGCCGCCGAAAAATTCTCCCGGTTGTCGCGCGCGAAAAGTTTCGGCCAGAAATTGACGTCGCTCGCGGCGTTTCGTCCGGGCGATTTCCAGCCGCGCATCGGCCTGATCCTCGGCCTTACCGATCCGGTTTGCGGCTTGAACATGGGCGAGACGGCCGAGGTGCTGGCGCGCGAATTCGGCCTGACGCGGGAAGCGCAGGATGAATTTGCGCTCGAATCGCATCGCCGCGCCGTGGCTGCGCAAGCCCGGCTGGCGGAGGAAATTTGTCCGTTCTACGTCAACGGCTCGCAACCCGCCGCCGCGATTGCTCGCGACAACGGGCCGCGTGCGAACCAGTCGGCCGAGGCGCTGGCCAAACTCAAACCGGTTTTTGACCGCCGCACCGGCACGGTCACGGCCGGCAACGCCTCGCAAATCACCGATGGCGCGGTCGCGCTGCTGGTGATGAGCGAGGACCGCGCGGCGGAACTCGGGTTCACGCCGCTGGGTGCGCTCGCAGCCTACGCCTACGCCGGTTGCGAGCCGACGCGGATGGGCCTCGGTCCGGTTTTCGCGATTGCGAAAGCGGAAGCGCAAAGCGGCCTCGGCTTGGCGGATGCGGATTTGATCGAGATCAACGAGGCGTTCGCCGCGCAGTTGCTCGCCGTGCAAAAGTCCGCCGCGTCGGCGGGTTTTGCGCGGCAACACCTGCGGCGCGAATCGGCGCTGGGTGAAATTCCCGGCGAAAAACTCAACGTCAACGGCGGCGCCATCGCGCTTGGCCATCCGGTTGGCGCGACCGGCGCGCGGCTGGTCCTGACGAGTTTGAAGGAATTGCAACGGCGAAAACTCAAGCGCGCGCTCGTCTCCGCCTGCGTCGGCGGCGGTCAGGGCGCGGCTCTTTGGGTGGAGGCTTTATGACACCGACCTGCCAAGCACAACCAGTGTTCAACAGCCTTTCACCTCTCCCGGAGCGTCCGCGCGCCAACTCCCCGGCGCCGGACGCTCCACTAATCCGCCGTGAAATCAACGGCGATCAGGTCTGTGTGCTGACGTTCGACCGCCCGAATTCGGCGGCGAATATTTTCGACCGCGCCGCGCTCGCCGAACTGGACCGGCATCTGGACGCGCTCAACAACGGCCTCGGGCTGAAGGGACTTGTCCTGGCCAGCGCAAAAAAATCCATCTTCATCGCCGGCGCGGATTTGAACGCCATTTTTTCGGAAACCGATCCGGCGGCGATGCGCGAGCTGATCGAGCTGGGCCAGTCGGTTTTCAACCGCATTGCCGCGCTGCCGTGTCCGACGGTCGCGGCGATTCACGGCGCGGCGCTCGGCGGCGGCTGCGAAATCGCGCTCGCCTGCGACTGGCGCGTGGCGTCCACCGACGCCGCCACGCGCATCGGCCTGCCGGAAACGCAACTTGGACTCATCCCCGCGTGGGGTGGTTCGACGCGGCTGCCGCGCCTGATCGGTTTGCCGAAGGCGCTGGAAATCATTCTCGCCGGTAAATCCCTTGCGCCCAAACCGGCGTTGAAATGCGGTTTGGTGGACGCGCTCGTGCCGCGCGAATATCTCCTGCCGGCGGCGCTGAAAAAAATCCGCGAAGGCAAACCGCGCCGCGCCGGGCATTTTTGGACAAACAACGCGCTGGTCAACGCCGCGATTTCGGCACGGTTGAAAAAACAGTTGCAGAAAAAAACGCGCGGTCATTATCCGGCGGTGACGGCGGCGCTGGCGGTGGCGACGCGAGGCCTTCACCGTCCGATAAACGAATCGTTGCGGCTGGAAGTGGAAGCGATGGTGAAATTGGGCCAGACGCAAACGACGCGCAATCTGATCCGGTTGTTCCTGCTCCAAGAACGCGCCAAAAAAACAGCCGTCGGCCCGGCTTCGCGTGCGACGGTGCGACGCAGCGCCGTCATCGGCTCAGGCGTGATGGGTGCGGGCATCGCCCAATGGTTGAGCGCGAAAAAAAACGCGGTGATCTTGCGTGACGTCAGCTCTGACGCGCTGGCTCGCGGGCTGGCGAGCATCGCGAAGTTGTACGCCGACGGGCAGAAGCGGCATCATTTCACCGCCGTGGAGGCGCGCGCCGGACGCGACCGGATTTCGCCCGCCGCCGCCGAGGTGCCGCTGCGCCAGGTGGATTTGGTGATCGAAGCCGCGCTCGAGGAGATGGCGGCAAAAAAGGAAATTTTCTGCAAACTCGACGCGCTTGCGGGCGAGGAGACGATTCTGGCGACAAACACCTCGGCATTGTCCGTCACCGAACTCGCTGCCGCCACCGCGCGGCCGGAGCGTGTCGTCGGCATCCACTTTTTCAACCCGGTCCACCGGATGCAGTTGGTGGAAGTGGTGCGCACGCCGTTGAGCAGCCCCGCCGCGGTGCAGCGGGTGCTGCAGTTTGTGCAGCAAATCGGCAAGCTGCCGCTGCTGGTCAACGACCGGCCCGGCTTCCTCGTGAACCGGATTTTGATTCCGTACCTGATCGAAGCCGGCTGGCTGTTCGAATCTGGTGCGGCGGCGCGCGACTTGGACGAGGCGATGCTCGACTTCGGAATGCCGATGGGACCGTTGCGGCTGCTTGATGAAGTCGGACTGGACGTGGCCAGTCACATTTGCGGCACGCTCGCGGAAAAATTCCCCGGACGATTCCCCGTGCCAACGCTGCTGGGAAAAATGGTTTCCGCGAAAATGCTCGGCAAGAAAAACGGACGCGGTTTTTATATTCACCCGCGCGGTGGTAAATCACCCGCGTTGAACGCTGAAACGGAATCTTTCCGCGGGAGCGACGCGGCGCGCGGTCTGACCCGCGACCAGTTGCAGGAGCGCATGGTGCTGCTGATGATCAACGAAGCCGCGCGCTGTCTGGAAGAGGAAGTGGTCGCCAGCGCGGACGACGCGGACTTTGGGATGGTGATGGGCACCGGTTTCGCGCCGTTTCGCGGCGGTCCACTGCGCCATGCGGACGTCGTCGGCGGGGTCAAAATCGTCGCGGCACTGCGCCGCTGGGCGGACACGGGCACGGCCTGGTTTGAGCCCTGCGCCGCGTTGGCGGCGCTCGCCGAGCGGAAAGGAAAATTTTATCCGGATTGACAAAGAAAAATTATGAACGCCACCAAAATTCCCTCCACCGAAGAACCGGCGCAACTGATTGACACCTCCAAAATGTCCGCCGGCCAGCGCGCCGCGCTGGAACTGGCCGAGGCCGCGCGCGAGACCTCACCCGAGCAGGCCAGTTTTGTCAGCAAATTGTTCATGGGCCGGCCCGATCTGGCCGGCGTCGCGCCCTTCCCCGAACAGCGCGCCGAGGACAAGGACCAGGGCGACGCGTTTTTGCAACGGCTGGAAAAATTTCTCCGCGAGCGCGTGGACCCGGACGAGATTGACCGCACCGGCGAGATTCCGCAGCCGGTGATCGACGAGCTGGCCAGGCTCGGCGCGTTTGGCATCAAAATTTCCCCGACCTACGGCGGCCTCGGCCTGTCGCAGACGAATTACTCCCGTGCCGCGATGTTGCTGGGAAGTTATTGCGGCAACCTCACCGCCCTGCTGTCCGCGCACCAGTCCATCGGCGTGCCGCAGCCGTTGATTGTTTTCGGCACCGAGGAGCAGAAACGCAAATTTCTCCCGCGCGTTGCCAGGGGCGAAATCTCCGCGTTCGCGCTGACGGAAACGGAAGTCGGCTCCGATCCGGCGACGATGCAGACGCAGGCCGTCCCGACGGAGGATGGCAAGGAGTTCATCCTGAACGGCGAAAAACTTTGGTGCACCAACGGCACCAAGGCCGGCGTGATCGTCGTGATGGCACGCACGCCGTCAAAATTTGTCAACGGCAAGGAACGCAAGCAGATCACCGCCTTCCTCGTGGAGATGGACGCGCCCGGAGTGGAGGTGCTGCACCGCTGCCGGTTCATGGGCTTGCGGGCACTTTACAACGGCGTGATCCGCTTCACCAATGTCCGCGTGCCGCGGGAAAACATTCTGCTCGCGGAGGGCAAGGGCCTGCGCGTGGCGCTGACCACCTTGAACACCGGCCGGCTCACGCTGCCCGCCGCCTGCACCGGCTTGAGCAAACGCTGTCTCGAGATCGTGCAAAAATGGGCAAACGAGCGGACGCAGTGGGGTTCGCCGATCGGCAAGCACGCCGCCATCGCCGACAAAATCGCGCGGATGGCCGCCAACACTTTTGCGATGGAATCCATGTCGCTGCTCACCTCCGCGCTGGTGGACCGCGACAAGCACGCGGACATCCGGCTCGAAGCGGCGCTCTGCAAACTCTGGGGCACGGAAATGGCCTGGCGGATCGTGGACGAGACGATGCAGATTCGCGGCGGTCGCGGCTACGAAACCGCCGGGTCGCTCCAGGCGCGCGGTGAGGTGCCGGTTGCGGTGGAGCGGTTTCTGCGCGACTGCCGGATCAACACGATTTTTGAGGGTTCCAGCGAGATCATGCGCTTGTTCATCGCCCGCGAGGCGCTGGACACGCACTTGAAAGTCGCGGCACCGATGGAAAAGGGTGCTCACGATGACATGGTGGACGCCGCCGCCATGGTCGCCTTCGTCGCTCAGCGGTACTTGAACGACCACAACCGCATCAAGTTGGACCCCACGGGGCAGACTTTCTTACTGCAAGAGCAATTGGCACAGGCGAAACCATTGGTCATCCCGAACCTCAGCGGGGTCTCGATCCGAGAAATCCAGTTGGCTGAGCGGACAGCAAGAATCAAGCGGAACACATCCTTCCCGGGGGTCGAAACGACGCAAAACCCGTGGAATAAGAAGATGAGCGCCGCACGCCGGGGACGCCGGTAGAATTCCGCTGACTATCAATCCCTATTGTAG